>Ga0207710_10000697_pt1 | contig 18813 bp, 14 predicted proteins | sample KBSS24metaG_FD_184400 | JGI IMG/M metagenome (GOLD analysis project Ga0207710, IMG submission 184400) | Switchgrass rhizosphere microbial communities from Kellogg Biological Station, Michigan, USA - KBS S2-4 metaG (SPAdes) (version 2) | ecosystem: Host-associated > Plants > Roots > Rhizosphere...
CCGCGGCGTTCCCCTTCGCCGCCGCGTAGTCCATCGGCACGTTCACCTTCGCGATCTTCACCCGCGCCGCGCCCACGACCGGCGCCGCGCGCTTCGGCGCGGCGGCCCGCGCCGCGTCGTAGTGCCGCTGCGCCGCGCCGAGATCGCCCGCCTCGTACGCGCGGTCCCCCTCGGCGAGCTCGGCGTCGGCTCGATCGCCGGACGACCCGGAGAGCGCGATCGTGGTCGGCTTCGGCGGCGGGAGCGGCGCGCCCTGCGCCGTCACGCTCGACGAGGGCGACGAGGGCGACGACGACGCGGCGGGCGGCGGGGGCGGCGCCGTCGAAGGCGCGCCCTCGAGCCCGGCGCTCGCCCGCGGCGACGGCGACGCCGCGGGCAGCCTCTCGGTCCCCTCCCCTCCACACGCGATCCCCGACGCCGCGACGGCGAGCGCGATCGCCGCGATCGCCGCGCCTCCTCGCGCTCGCGCGGTCATGCGCGGTTCGCCAGAAAATACGCGTGGGCCATGACGTCGCGCGCCGCCTCGAGGACGCGCTCGTCGCTCCTCGGGCTCCGCAGCGTGACGATGTCGGCGCCGGTCGCGTGCGTCTCGAGGAGCACCTTGCACGCGTCGCGCACCTGGGAGGGCGCCGACGCGTCGTTCGAGAGCGCCATCAGGTGATCGACGTAGCTCCGCCCCCACGCCTCGTCGGGGCGGACGACCAGCGCGGCGTTGAGCGCCATGCCGGCCGCGCGCTTCGCGCACGCGAGCCCCCCCTTGGCGTTCCTCTGCTTGTACGCCGCCTCGGCGCGCCGGAGCTCGGCGAGCGCCGCGCGGATCCACTCGCCGGGGGCGTGGCGATACAGCCAGTGCTCGGGATCGCGGACGAACTCGCCCATTCCTCTGCTTCTCTCCGCCGCGCCCGCTCGCCCCTCACTCCTTGCGGAGGTGCCGCGTCGTGTGCTCCCGCCCGTCGAACCGCATCATCATCGGCTTCCCTTCCCCGATGGTGTTGAGGTTGACCGGCCGCTTCCAGATCCGCACGAGGCTCTTCATCACCTCGCGCGCGTAGTCGACGCGGAGGTCGAGCCCCTGGTGGTCGTGCTTCAGGAGGAGCTCGCCGCGGTTCTCGAAGTTCGCGTCCTCGACGTAGATGAACGGGCTCCCCGCGTTCGTGAGCTGGAAGAGGAGCTTCTCCTTCACCTGCTTGAACTCGCGCGTCTCGATCTCGTACCGCTCGTTCCGGTTCGACCACGAGAACGAGAAGAGCTTGTGGTCGCGGCAGAAGTCGGGCGTCAGGAACTCGTCGATGAACGTGACGTCGTTGTAGAGCGCGCGCACCTCGAAGATCTTCTTTTTGCCCAGGCCGAGGCGCAGGTTCCAGTTCTTCTTCGCGTCGAGGTCGTCGCAGTCCTCCCACTCCTTGCCGAACTGGCCGCGGTCCCAGCGCTCTTCGACGTTGCGAAAGAGCTCGACGCCGAGCTTGTACGGATTGAGCTGCCCCTTCGCGGTCGCGAGCACGCCCGCCGCGTTGTCGGCGTAGTCGATGATCTCCGACGCATCGAGGATCTTCTCGGTCATGAGGCGGGAGTGCCAGTACGTGGCCCACCCCTCGTTCATGATCTTCGTCTGCATCTGCGGCACGAAGTAGTAGGCCTCCTCGCGCACCACCTCGAGGACGTCGTGCTCCCAGCGCTCGAGCGGCGCGTGATCGAGGAGCCACTTCAAGACGTCGCGCTCCGGCTTCTCCGGGAACTTCTTCGCCTTCTCCTTCTCGGCCTCGATCTTCTTCCGCTGCTGCTCGAGGTACTCCTCGGGGTTGATGAAGGACTCCATGTAGTCCTTCGCGCGGAGGCGCGGGATCTCGGTCGCCTTCTCCTCGGCGTCGGGATCGGGGCGCACCGGGCGGCCGCGGAACGCCGCGTGCGGATCGATCAGGTTCTCGAGCGACAGGCAGTGATCGATGAACTCCTCGATCTTGTTGATCCCCTGGCGCGCCACGTGGCGGCGGATCCGCGAGCCGTGGTTCGCCATCTTGTCGATCCAGCGGCGGTTCGGGTCGTAGTCCTTCCTCCGCGCCACGGGATCGGTCGTCGTCCCGCCGGTGTCGAGGTCGGTCGAGCGGAACGCGAAGTTGTTCTTGAAGAAGTCGACGTGCCCGCACACGTGGGCCATCACGAGCTTCTGATCGACCAGGGAGTTTCCCTCGAGCAGGTACGCGTACGAGGGGTTGTTGTTGATGACCATCTCGTAGATTTTCGACAGGCCGTACTCGTAGCTCTTGGAGAGCCGCTCGTACTCCATGCCGAACCGCCAGTGCGGGAACCGGTTCGGGAAGCCGCCGTACGCGGCGATCTCGTTCATCTGGTCGTAGGTGAGGATCTCGAAGACGATCGGGAAGAAGTCGAGCCCCTGCTCGGCGGCGACCTTCTGGATCCGCTCCTGCTCCGCCCGGAGATACGCTGGGAGCGCCGTCTTCAGCGCGAACTCGCTCATCGTCGCTTCGCTCCTGGTCTCGTGGTCTCGAGGTGGGGGCCCTCGGGCTCCCGCGCCTCGTCTCTCTCAGTTTCCTTTGCCGAGGAAGTCCTTGATGCTGCCGACGATCGCGTCCTTGTCGCGGATTTCGCTCGTGACGACGCGCCCGTCCTTGGAGAAGTGATCGCGCAGGTCCTTGATGAACTGCCCCGAGCCGTACGGGCTCTCCACCTGACCGTAGGCGAACATGTTCACGCGCGGCAGGATCTTCTGCTTGATCAGCTCGACGCACGCCATCGTGTCGTCCATCGACCAGTTGTCGCCGTCGGAGAAGTGGAACGGATAGATGTTCCACTCCTCGGGCGGGTAGTGATCGTCGATGAGCTGCGCGCACAGCTTGTACGCGCTCGAGATCATCGTGCCGCCGCTCTCGCGCGTGTGGAAGAACGTGTCGCGATCGACCTCGCGCGCCATCGCGTCGTGGATGATGTAGCGGCTCTCGAGCCCCTTGTATTGGCGCTGGAGCCACGCGTCGATCCAGAAGCTCTCGATGCGGACGATCTCCTTCTGCTCGTCGCCCATCGAGCCCGACACGTCCATCATGTAGATGATGACGGCGTTGGCGACGGGCTCGGCCTCGGTCTTCCAGCTCCGATAGCGCTTGTCGTCCGGGATCGGGACGATGAGCGGGCGGTCCTTCGCGTACGCGCCCATCGAGATCTGGCGCTTGAGCGCCTCGCGGTACGTGCGCCGGAAATGGCGGAGCGACTCGGGCCCGACGCGGCGGACGCCGGTGTACCGGTCCTTCTCGTTGATGATCTTCGACTTGCCCTTGTCCCGGATGTCGGGGAGCTCGAGCTCCTCGCCGAGGATCGCCGCGAGCTCGTCGAGCGTGACGTCGACCTCGAGGAGGTGCTCGCCCGCGCCCTCCCCGGCCTGCCGCCCCTCGCCCGGCTCGTCGCCCGGTTCGCCGCCCACCGGATCGCCCGGCTCGCCCTGCCCCTGCCCCGTCCCGCCTTGCTGCTTATCGCCGAAGCGAAAACGGGGGATGTCGATCTGCGGAATGGGGATCGACACGACGTCCTTCCCCTTCCGCCCGATCAGCTCGCCCTGCGAGATGTACTTGCGCAGGTTCTGCCGGATGCGGCCGCGGACGATGCCTCGAAAGCGCGAGTGGTCCTGGTCGATCTTGAGAGACATGCGGCGTTTACGCTAGCACGGCCACCCCGGACGTCGGGATCGCCCGCGCGCGAAACCTCAGCGCTTCGTGTCGAGCGCCAGGCGCGCCACCCACATGCACAGCAGCGCGTTGGCGACGGTCCACACGCGGAGCGCGAGGCTCCCCATCGGGAACGCGACGTCGGCGGTCCAGAACAGCTGAACGAGGAGCGCGCACGCGCCGACGGAGAAGCCGCCCACGAAGCCGCGGAGGCGGCGCGATCCGAAGAGGAACGCCGCGAGGAGCATCGTCGGGACGGCGCTCGCGAACGGGAGCCAGCGGTGCGCCCCCGCGCCGGCCAGGATGATGTCCCACTCGCCGAACGGGCGCATCGCGAGCTCCGCGGCGGTGCGGAGCTTCGCCGTCTGCGCGGCGACGCCGAGCCAGGGGAGGAACGGCAGGACGCCGACGCCGCCGACGAGCGCGCCGAGCACGGCGCCCGCGCCGCGGTTCACCTCGCCGCCGCGCTTCCTGATCCTCCGCGCCGCGAGGGCGAAGACGCCGAGCACGGCGAGGGCGCGGAAGAGCAGGTGGCTCCACTGCACGTGCGCCGTGGCGGCCGCCGCGTCGAGGACGCCGGCGCCATAGAGCTTCGGATCGTCCTTCGGGCGCGCCGTCGACTGGAGCGCCGCGCGCACCGCGCCGGGCTCGGTCACGCCGAGGCCGACGACCATCGCCGCGACGCCCGCGACGTGCGGCGACGCCATGCTCGTCCCGTTGAACGTCCCGAAGAGCTCGCACTTGTTGCGGCCCCCTTCGCAGATCGTCTGCTGCGTCACCGCGACGCCCGGCGCGCCGATCGCGACCTCGGGCCCGCGCGACGAGAACCACGCGATCTTGTCGTTCGAGTCGGTGGCGCTGACGGCGATGACGCCGTCGTACGCGGCGGGGTAGCCCACCGATCGCCCGCTGTTGCCCGCGGCGGCGACGACCACGACGCCCTTCTTCCGCGCGTGGGCGACGGCGTCGCCGAGGATCGAGCTCTTACCGGGGCCGCCGAGGCTCAGGTTGATCACCTGCGCGCCGTGATCGGCGGCGTAGCGGATCCCCTCGGCGACGTCGGCGAGCGTCCCCCACCCGTTCTTGTTCAGGACCTTCACCGGCATGAGCGTCGCGCAGTACGCGAGGCCCGCGACGCCTTTGCCGTTGTCGGTCGTCTGCGCGATCGTGCCGGCGACGTGCGTGCCGTGCCCCTGGTCGTCGTACGCCTGGTCGGTGTCGTCGACGAAATTGAACCCGCCCTCGCACCGCGTCCCGCCGAGATCGCTCCCGCGCGAGAACGGCCCCTTGTCGAAGCAGGCGACGCCGGTGTCGATGACGGCCACCGTGACGCCCTGCCCGCACGAGAAATCCCACGCCTTCTCGGCGCCGACGTTCTTCAGGTGCCACTGCTTCGTCGGATAGAGCGGATCGTTGGGGACGAAGTACGCGTGGAGGATGGCCATCGGCTCGGCGTGCTCGACCCGCGGATCGCGGGAGAGGCGCTCGACGAGCCCCGCCTCGGCGTCCGCGCCGACGTCGGCGACCTCGAGCTTCTCCTCGGCGCTGAACGGGCTGTTCGGCCGGAGGGTGATCCCGTAGTCGCGGGCGAGCGCCGCGATGTCGGCGTCGGTCGCGTCGTCGCGCACGTCGACGGCGATTTCGCCTTCGATCTCGTCGGCGCTCCCGAGCGCGATGTCGCGCGCCTCCGCGGCGCCCTGGGCCATCGCCGCGATCTTGTCCCGGCTCGGTCCGTCTTCGTCCTCGTCGATCGACGCGCCCGGGTTCGCCGCCGGCGCGGCGGGCGCGTCGGGCGCGTCGGCGCGGGCGATCGCGGGCGACCACATCGTCGCACCGAGGAGAAGCGTGGCGAACACGGGGATCAGGCTGCGGCGCATGCGGTTCTCCTACGGGGCAACGAGCGGACGGATCTCGCCCATTCGGACGACATCGTCCTCTTCTTTCATGCACACGGCGAGAGCGACGAGCAAGCCCCGCCGAAACCACGCCGGCCGGCGGCCCATTCCGGGGAGCCGGTGCACCGAGCTCCGGATCCTGCCGGAGGCCCCCGCGAGCTGAATTGGGGTGCTCGAGGACCCAACTTCGGCTCCAGTGAGCTGATTTTTCGTCGAAAACACCCCGCCGGAGGCTCCCGCGAGCTGAATTTGGGTGCTCGAGGACCCAACTCTGGCTCCCGTGAGCTGATTTTTGGTCGAAAGCGCCCCGTCGGAGGCTCGAGCGAGCCATTTTTTGGTCCACGAACACCCCCGAGCAGCTCCGTGGAGACTCGTGGCTCCCTCGGGCGACGCACGCCCGACACGGAGAGCTGGGTCAGCCGGCGCGCGGCGGCGCGGGGGCGCGGCGGACCAGGCGATCGACGGGGACGACGTCGACGATCTCGCGCGCGGTGCGGGCGGCGAGCTCGCTCATCGTCCGCGGCGCGGCGGACGAGGCGGCGTCGCCCGCCTCGCTCGCCTCGGCGCGCTCGGCGGCGGCGCGCGCCTCCGCGAGGCGGGCCTTCAGCGACGCGTCGGCGGCGGCCGGATCGCCCGGGTGGAGGACGCTCTTCACGAAGACCTCGGCCGCCTTGTACGAGCTCCGGACGAGCGGGCCGCTGGCGACGAACGCGAAGCCGAGGTCCTTCGCCGCCGCGGCGTACGCGTCGAACGTCTCGGGCGTCACGAAGCGATCGACCTCGGCGTGCTTGGGCGACGGGCGGAGGTACTGGCCGAGCGTGACGAGGTCGACCCCGGCGTCGCGCAGGTCCTTCAGCGTCTCGTGGACCTCTTCGTCGCGCTCGCCGATGCCGACCATGACGCTCGACTTCGTGATCCGCGACGGGTCGCGCTCCTTCACGCGTCGCAGGACGTCGAGCGACCGATCGTAGGAGCAGCGGACGTCGCGGATCTTGCGCTGGAGGCGCTTCACGACCTCGATGTTGTGGGCCCAGACGTCGGGCTTCGCGTCGACGGTGGCGTCGACGTAATCCATGTGGCCGCCGAAATCGCCGAGGAGCGTCTCGATCAGGATGTCGGGGCGGAGCTCGCGGAGGCGCGTGACGGTGCGGGCGACGTGCGACGCGCCGCCGTCGAGCAGGTCGTCGCGGTCGACCATCGTCATGACGACGTACTGGAGCCGGAGGCGGCTGATCGCGCGCGCCACGTGCTCCGGCTCGCGCACGTCGACCGCGCCGCGCGGGTCGCCGGTGGTGACGGCGCAGAAGCGGCAGCCCCGCGTGCACACGTCGCCGAGGAGCATCACCGTGGCGGTCCCCTCGTTCCAGCACTCGCCCACGTTCGGGCAGCGCGCCTCTTCGCAGACGGTGTGGAGGTCGAGCGCGCGGAACGTCGTCTTCAGGTGCGCGTACGTCTCGCCGCCGGGGGCGCGGACCTTGAGCCACGGCGGCTTGGGCGCGAATCGAGGGGCGGGCGGCGCGGTCACGGAGCGAACCTAGTGGCGGACCGCGCGGGGGTCAAACGACGGCGAAGCGCGCGCCCGCGGCAGCGGCGCATTTCGACACCGGCCCGTGAAGCAAGTGGGCCGCGACGGGGGTACGATACCGGCGCGATGCGCGGAGCGAACGATGACCCTAGGCGGTAGTGGATGGAGCCACCTCGACGTGTCCGCGATCGCCTCGCTCGACGCGAAGCGCTTCGAAGACCTCTGCTACGACATGGTTCAGACGGAATCGTTCGACCGGCACGATGACCCGGTGCCCGACGGCCCCGCGGGGCCTTACACCGGCGACGGCGGTCGCGACATTTTGCTGACCGTGAAGCGACCGCCGACGATCTCGAGGCTCGCCTACCAGCAGAAATACCTGCTCAAGCCGCTGACCGATGACGCGATCGGGCGCACGGCCTATAGCTGCAAAACCGGAGACTGGCTCAAGCTCGCGCTCAAGGATGCGAAGGATCCGAACCGCGGCAAGCGGGCGGTCCAAGTTCTCGCCGAAGGGGGCCATTTCAAGCTGTTCATCAGCCAGGTGGGACTTCTCGATGAACTGAGGGAACGCGACAAGGTCGAGGCGACGCCAAAAGAGCACCTCGTCCGCGAGCTTGCAAAGCGTGTAGGCGCGCCGGCGCCGGGGACAGCGCCGATCGCCGATCGCATCGAGATCCTCGACGCGAACGACGTTCACCGGTTCCTGATTCAACGAAAACCAGAGGATCTCCTGCTTCGGTTCGGGGACGAGCTCGGGATCACCAAAGAGCTCCATCCTTACCGCGAGTGGCGTGACCATCACGATAAGGATCGCGTCGAAGCGCCGTTCCGAGACGATGAGGGGCGCACCGCCAAAGCGGCGACCCTCACCGCGCATCTCGCGACTTCTGGGGGGAGCGCGCGCGATCGCGTGAGCTTCGTCTTCGGGCCGTCGGGGATCGGAAAGACGCGCACGGTCTTGTGGGCGCTCGAGCAAGCGAACGTCGCGCTTCGCGACCGGCTGCGCGTCGCGTACTCGCAGAGAGAAGCGCACGAGGCGCTTTCGAGCGGCTTCATCGATCGACACCCCGACGCGATCGTCGTCGTCGACGACTGCTCCGAAGACGACGCGCACGATCTCGCCACGCTGTTCATGAGCAAAGCAGGAAGGGCTGAGAGATCACATCTCGTCGTGATCGTTCCGGTGAAGGCACTGACGAGGAAGACTCTCTTTGGACAATGGCCGATCGAGGCGCTCAATCCTGCCGGCATCGCGGCGCTCGTACGTGACAGCGCGTCGCATTCTCTTGGCGACGGCGACGTCCAAACGATCACGCAGCTCGCCGAAGGCTTCCCGTACTTTGCCGTTCTCCTCGCCCGCGAGGCATCCGAAGTGGGGCGCGCTCCGTCGAGCCTCGATCAAGCCGTCGACTGGGTGCTCGCGTCGCGGCACGAAGCGAACACCGACAGCGCGCGGAAGCACCTTCGCTCGCAGCGGTGCCGCGCGCTCGCGGCGATTGCCCTGACGCGTGGCGAAGTGTTGGAGCGAAGCGAACCCGCACAGCGCGAGAAGATCGCCCGTGCCGTCATGCTCCCCGACTGGCCCGCCCTGCATAAGTTCCGCGACGAGTGCCGTCAACGAGGGCTCGTCCGCCCCGGACTCGGCGGAGATTTCGCGTACGTCACGCCGCTCATTCTCGAGCGCGAGGTGCTCCGGCGGATGTATGGCCCCGGCGGACCGGACAACGGCGGCAGGATTCTCGAGGAGCGCGCGCCGGAGATGCTCGAGCAGCTCTTGGAGCGGCTCAGCGTCCTCGACCTAGGCCCCGAGTTGCGCGGCCCGCTCGCGCGCGCGGCGATCGAGGATCTCCACGCCGCGCACGCGCTCTCCGACCTCACGTCGCGGCACCTCGTGGGGCCGCGGCTGATGTTCGTCGCGCGCGAGGCGCCCGCGACGACCGCTGCCGTGCTCCGCGAGCTCGTCGACGCCGCGTCGATCGACGATCTGCGCGTCGAGGACTGGCACCGTCGCGACGTGGTGTGGGCGCTCGATCATGTCGTCGGGAGGACGCAGGGGTTCGCCGACGCCGAGGCCGCTCTGTTCCGCCTCGCGCAAGCCGAGAACGAGACGTACGGCAACAACGCGACCGCCGTGTGGAGGGGGATCTTCTCCATCGAGCTCAGCGCGGTCCACGTCCCGCTGGCGGAGCGAACGGCTCTCTTGAAGCGACGGCTGCTCGACCGAGAACCGCGCGCGAGGTCCACGGCGCTCGGCGGCGTCGAGGCGGTCCTCGAGACGAGGGCATTTCGCCTCGTCGGCGATTCCCCCGACGGAGAGCCGCGCGACCCGACGGTCGACGAGGCCGTGGGGGCCCGGCGCGCCGCCTGGGACCTCCTCGTCGACGGGGCACGCGACGAGGATCTCGCCGTCGCAGCACGGGCCAAGGCGATCGCGCTCGACCACGTCCGCGGCGGCGTGCGTGGTGGAATGGCGGTCGACGCGCTCGGCGCGATAGCACAGCTCGTACCGGTCCTCTCGCCGTCCGAGCGCGTCGCGCTCCGCGGCGAGATCGACGAGGTCAAGGCATACGACGGCGCATGGCTCGGCACTGGGAAGGCGATGCTCGACCAGCTCGAGAGCGCGCTCGCGCCGACCGTGTACGGCGAGCGGCTCCGCGACGCCGTCGGTCGCTGGCCGCCGGCCGCGGAGCGGCGCGGGATGGACGCGGTCGACGCGGCGCTCGCCCGCGACGGGCTCGCCGGCGACCACTCGTTGCTCTCGGCCGAGGTCGACTGGCTCTTCTCTGGCGAGGCGAGACGGGCTCGGCCGTTCCTCTGGGCGGTGGGGCAACAGGATCGCGAGGGCGCGCTGCTGCCGGAGTTGATCGCGCGCGCCGACGACGCGACGTCGAGCAGCCTCGTCGCGGCGTACGTGGAAGGTCTCGCGTCGGTCCTCGACGAGGCGCGCATGGGGCGCCTGCTCGACGATCTCGTGAACGACACGTCGCGACCGGCGCTCGCGCTGCTCGCCTCCGCCGCCGCCGTCGGGCTCACCGACCAACGCGTCCTCGCGCTGATTCCGATCGTCGCCCAGCGAGACATCGACCCGGCGGCGCTCCTGGAGTTCGGACGTCGCGCCGCCTCCGCAGAGGTCGCGACATCCGCTCTTCTCCACCTGGTCCGCGCCCTGCTCGACTTGGGGACGGTCGAAGCCGTCGGCGCGGCGCTCGAGGTCCTCGACGGCATCCTCGCCCGGCGCCCCGACGACTTCGCCACCGCGCGCGCGCTCGTCGAGGAGGCCGTCTCCAGCGCCGCGTCGGTCGAGATCGTGGGGGTGGCCGAGCACTACTGGGAGAGGGTCGCGAAGCAGCTCGTCGACCACGGGGGCGTCGCCGCGGCCACCGATGCCGCGCTCGCGATGCTCGGGCGAGACCGCGGGAGCGCCCATCCGGTATGGCCCGTTCTTCAAGCTGCGTTCGGACGCGACGATGAAGCGGCGTGGGCGTCCCTCGCGGGTGCGCTGGAGACATCACCTTCATCCTCCGCGAGGCTCGTCCTCCGCCTCCGCTTCGCGCGATCAAGGCTTCCGCTCCCGCCGTCGTCGGTCCTCGATTGGGTGGGGACCGACGAGCGCCGTGGCCGGATGATCGCGAGCATCGTGACGCCGAACCACCCGGTCCTGCCGCCGGTGCTACGCGAGTTGATTCGTCGCTTCGGCGTGGAGAGCGCGGTCGCGCGCGAGGTCGCGGCGCGCATGCGGAGCACGCGTGAATCGGTCCCGAGCCTGGCCGACGACGACCTGACCCGAGCCCGCATCGCGCGCGCGTGGCAGGACGACGACGACCCGATCATCCGGGACTTTGCGACACGCCTCGCGGCAACGCTCGAAGAGCAGGCCGAGCTCGAGGCGGCGATCGAGGAAGGGCACCGCGCGCGCTACGGCACCTGACGGAGCTCCGCGAACGGCTCGGCGCCCGCCGAGCGGAGCTCACACCGCGGCGAGGCGCGCGAGGCCCGACTCGCCGACCGGGCTCACGATCCCCCGTTCCGTGTAGATCGCACGAATCAACCGCGCCGGCGTGACGTCGAACGCCGGGTTGCGCGCGCCCACGCCGTCCGGCGCGATCGCCACGTCGATCCCCATGCTCCCCATGCGCGTCACCTCGCGATCGCCGCGCTGCTCGATCGGGATCGCGCGGCCGTCGGGGCAGCTCAGGTCGACGGTGCTCCACGGCGCGGCGACGTCGAACGGGACGTCGTGGAGGCGCGCGAGGCACGCGACGCCGTACGTGCCGATCTTGTTGGCGACGTCGCCGTTCCGCGCGATCCGGTCGGCGCCGACGATCGCCATCTGGATCGCGCCGGCCGCCATGAACGACGCGACCATCGAGTCGGTGATCACCTGGACGTCGAAGCCGTCCTTGTGGAGCTCCCACGCGGTGAGGCGCGACCCCTGGAGCACCGGGCGCGTCTCGGCGGCCAGCACGCAAATCTTCTTGCCCGCCTCGCGCGCGGCGCGGAGGACGCCGAGCGCCGTGCCGTAGCCGCCCGTGGCGATCGCGCCCGCGTTGCAGTGGGTGAGGATCGTCCCGCCGTCGGGGACGTTGGCCGCGCCGAGCGCCCCCATGCGCCGGCACGCGGCGACGTCTTCGCGCTGGATGGCGCGCGCCTCCGCGGCGAGGCGCGCGACGCGCTCGCCGGGGGCGAGGTCGGCCACGGCGTGCGTCGTGACGCGCATCCGCTCGAGCGCCCACGCGAGGTTCACGGCCGTGGGGCGCGTGCGCCGCAGGACGCCGTCCGCGCCCTGCATCGCCGCGAGGAAGCCGTCGCGCCCGTCGGTCGACGCGCCCGCCGCGAGCACGACGCCGTACGCGACGGCGATGCCGATCGCCGGCGCGCCGCGCACCATCAACGTCGAGACCGCCTCCGCGACCTGCTCGAAGCGGCTCAGGAACTCGTACCGCTCCTGCGACGGGAGGAGGCGCTGATCGAGGAGGACGACGTTGCGGTCGCCCGGCATCAGCTCGACGGCCGAGTACGCCGCGCCGCTCAGCGGCTCGGGGTGAGGGTGGGAGCGGCCGGTCTTGAGGGTGGGGATGCTCGCGGAGGTCATGAGGGCTTCTCCTTGCTTCGATCCTTCGCGTCGCGGCCGGCGGCCTCGAGACGAGCGGCGATCTCCTCCGCGACGGTCCCGAGATCGTCGGCTGCGCGCGCTTTGTCCCCGTGAAGATACGCGCGAAGCCCATCCGCCGCGACCATCGCGAGGCTGACGTTGACGCTCGCCTCGGCGAGGGCCGCGCCGACGTCGGGGTTCTTGAGGAGCGTGTCGAGCTCGTCCATGAGCTCGTCCACCTCGGCGAGAGCTTTCTTGCTGTCCATGGCGGGCCTCCCTGGTGTCCCTGGCAGAGGATGACGGGCGCTCGTGGATAGCACACCGGCGCGCGCTCCTCCGCGGCCGGCGCGTGCTCGCGGGGCGATCGCCCGGACCTGCGCCTACGGCGACGGGATGTGGGAGCGCGACTCGAGCGGCTCCAGGACGTCGCGGCGCAGATCGAAGTCGTACACGAGGAGCGCGTAGACGAACGACTGGACCAGGCCGCCGCGGTCGACCGGCATGTCGCGCTCGTACGCGAGGTGCATCTCGAAGACGCCGTCGCGCCCGATCACCTCGTACGTGAGATCGCACTCCGACGGCCGGAGCGCCGCGACGCGCCGGTCGGTGAAGAACGTGCCGTCCACGCCGAGCGACATGTGGTCGTGCCACACCGACAGCTCGGTGTGCGCCGTGTACCGGAAGAGCGCGAGGCCCGAGTTGTCGGGGCGCGCGGCGTACGACGGGTTGATGGCGAACCAGCCGAGCGTCCCCCACCCCGACAGGTCGCCGTCGACGAGGTCGCGCCCGACGCTCGGCGCGATCTTCCGGAGCGAGTAGAGGTAGCGCGCGCGAACGTCGGCGTACGTCTGGGTGAACTGGCCGCCGGCGAAGAGGCCGCGATCGACGGGGCGATCGTGCTCCACGCGCGCGCCGAGCTCGAAGTCGCCCGGGCCGACGGGGCGCGTGGTGGTGAGGCCGCCGATGACGTCGAGCTCGCTCGGGTCGAAGACGCCGGCGCCGCGGCGCGTGCGGTCCGAGAAGAGGTTCACGTCGAGCGGGATCGACAGCTTGCGCCCGACGGCGTCGACGTCGGCGTGCGCGGCGTACCGCATCAGCGCGAGGCCGGTGTTGTCCGGGCGGGCGGCGTAGCTCGGGTTGACGACGGCGGTGCCGAGCGTGAGCGCCCCCGACACGTCGAACGCGTCGTCGTCGAGCCCCCCCGCCGACACCGCGCCGCCGTGCGCGCTCCCCTGCTTGTCCAGGGCGCGCGCCGCGCGCGGGGCGATCGCGGCGGCGAGCGACAGCGCCCACGGTGTCGCGCGGCGGAGCGCCCGGCGGAGCCAGCGCAACGACGGAGCATTCGACGAGATCCCGGGAGGCATACGCAAAGTCCCGGCGGGGCGGGTGCGAGCCGTGTACCATTCAGATCAGCGGGGTGGAAGGCAGTATGGTGGGGGCGGTACGCTTCGGACGAGAGACCGACGGTGACGTCAGGCAGGCGCTGCGCGCGTCGCAAGAGCGCTATCGCTCGCTGGTCGACCGCATCCCCCTCGGGGTGGTCGTCTTCGGCCAGGACTTCCGGATCGTCGAGTGGAACCCGGCCGCGGCGCGCGTCTTCGGGTGGACCGCGGAGGAGGTGCTCGGGCGCGAGGCGTCGTTCCTCCTGCCCCCCGAGGTCGGACCGGTCGTCGGACAGGTGTGGCGCGAGGTCCTCGAAGGGCGCGGCGGCGACCTCAGCGTCAACGACAACCTCACGCGGGACGGACGGCGGATCGTGTGCGAGTGGCGGAACACGCGCGTCGTCGCCGACGACGGGTCGACCGTGCTCGTCTCGAGCACCGTCGAGGACGTCACCGACCCGCGGCGCGCCGAGGACGCGCTCCTCCGATCCGAGGCGCGGTTTCGCGCCGTCATCGACGCCGCGCCGGACATCGTCGGCGTCACGTCGGACGAGGGGCGCTACCTCTACGTGAACCCGGCGTTCGTGCGGCACCTCGGCCACGCGTCGGCCGCGGCGATCGTCGGGCGGCCCGTGAGCGACTTCGTCCACGAGGGCGACCGCGCGCTGCTCGACGCGCCCGGGCCGAAGGAGCTCCGGCTCCTCCGCGCGGACGGGGCGATCGTCGCGTGCGACGTGACGTCGATCCCGATCGACTTCGACGGGCGCGCGGCGATCCTCTCGATGGCGCGCGACGTGACCGAGCGGCGGCGGCTGCAGGCGACGCTCCTCCAGTCGGACCGCATGGCGTCGCTCGGGATCCTCGCGGCGGGGCTCGCCCACGAGATCCACAACCCGCTCGCCTACGTGAAGGCGAACCTCGACGTCCTCGCCGGGCGCGGCCTGCCGCAGCTCCTGACGCGCGCGCGGGCGCTCGAGGAGAGCCTCGGCGAGGACGCGGCGTCGTACCAGCTCGCCGCGCGCGTCGAGCAGATCGAGCAGATGATCGAGCTCGTGCGCGAGGGGGCCGAGCGGATGCAGTCGCTCGTGAACGACCTGAAGACGTTCTCGCGCGCCGACGACGCGCCGGCGATGGCGGTCGACGTGGCGCGGATCCTCGACTCGACGCTGAAGATGGCGTGGTCGACGATCCGCCTCCGCGCGCGCGTGGTGAAATCGTACGGCGCGATCCCTCCGATCCGGGCGAACGAGTCGCGCCTCGGGCAGGTGTTCTTGAACGTCCTCGTCAACGCCGCGCAGGCGATCCCCGACGGGAACCCGGCCGAGCACCTCGTCCACGTGCGCACCGCGAGCGACGGCGACGACGCGGTGCTCGTCGAGGTGAGCGACTCGGGGTGCGGCATCCCCGAGGCGGCGCTCGAGCGGATCTTCGACCCGTTCTATACGACCAAGCCGGTCGGCGTCGGCACCGGGCTCGGCCTGTTCATCTCGCAGGGGATCGTCGCGGCGCTCGGCGGCCAGATCCGCGTCACGAGCCGCGTCGGCGCGGGGACGACCGTGTCGATCCGCCTCCCTTTGGGCGCCGGCGCGCCGGCGTGCGCCGCGACGGCGACCCGGTTCGATCAGGCGCCCGGCCGCGCGACGGACTGAGCGAACCGCTACGGCGGAGCGTCCGGCGGCGGCGACGCCGGCGGCGCCGTCACCGGCGAGACCGACGGCGACTCCGGCGGGGCTGACGTCGGCGGCGGCGGCGAGGGCCGCGAGGCCGGCGGCGCGGCGCGGAGGAGGGCGCGCGCCCTCGCGAGGCTCGCCGGCGCGGCGCCGAGGCGCTCGGCGCGATCGAGCGCGCGGAGGGCGTCCTCCGCGCGACCGAGCTTGCCGTAGGCCCACGCGCGGCCGACCTCCGCGGGCGCGTAGCGGGGGCGGCGCGCGAGGATCGCGCCGTACGCGGCGAGCGCGCCGGCGGCGTCGCCGCGCACGACCGCGACGGTCGCGAGGCCGAGGACGTTCTCGACGCCGTCGGGGTCTTGGGCGATCCCGGCGCGGTACGCCTCCTCGGCCGCGGCGAGGTCGCGCTGGTGGAGGCGGACGAGGCCGAGCGCGTGCCAGAGCTCGGCGTCGCGCGCGCCGCGGCGGACGGCCTCTTCGAGGCGCGGCCGGGCCTCGTCGACCTCGCCCCACCGCGCGCAGCGCATGCCCCCCTCGCGCGGGCCGAGCGGCGACGCCTTCGCGACGTTCGCCGCGTCGTCGTACGCGGCGAGCGCGTCCTCGAACCTGTGCGCGAGCTCGTACGCGTGGCCGAGCTCGATCCACGGGACCGGGTCGCCCTCGGGGACGCGCCGCTCGAGCTCGTCGACCTCGCGCCGCGCGGCGCCGAGATCCCCCGTGACGCCGAGGAGGCGGACGAGCAGGCGGCGCGCCGGCAGGTCGTCCGGGCGCTCGGCGAGGCGCCGCCGCAGGACGTCGATCGCGCGCTCTTCCTGGTGCTGGCGGCTCAGCGCCATCGCCTGCTCGGTCGCCGAGGCCTTCACGCATCCGGCCGAGAGCGCCGCCGCGAGGCCGATCGCGGCGGCACCTCGAAGGCTTCGCGCGGACGTCATCGCGATGGTGTATCAGGCGCCGGCGGCGCGCGGTATCGGCTGGTCGCGCGCGGGGCGAAGGTGCACCATCGCGCGCGACGGCCCACGGCCCAGGAGATACGCACATGGCTGACATTCGTACGATCGGTGTTCTCGGCGCGGGGCAGATGGGGGGCGGGATCGCCCAGGTCGCGGCCACCGCGGGCCTCGACGTGCGGCTCGCCGACGCGACGATCGAGCTCGCGCAGAAGGGGCGCGCGAAGATCGACGCGATCCTCGGCAAGCAGGTCGAGAAGGGGAAGATGGAGGCCGCGGCCAAGGACGCGATCGTCGGGCGGATCGCGCCCATCGGGTCGATCGCCGATTTTACCGGGTGCGATCTCGTCGTCGAGGCCGCGACGGAGAACGTCGACCTGAAGCTCGCGCTCTTCAGGAGGTGCGACGAGGCGCTCGGACCGCACGCGCTCCTCGCGAGCAACACGTCGTCGATCTCGCTCACGCGCCTCGCGAGCGTCACGTCGCGCCCCGCGCGGGTCATCGGGATGCACTTCATGAACCCGCCGCCGCTGATGAAGCTCGTCGAGATCGTGCGCGCGGTGCAGACGTCGGACGAGACGTACGAGGCGATCAAGGCGCTCGCGGAGAAGATGGGGAAGACGTGCGTCACGAGCAAGGACGCGCCCGGCTTCCTCGTGAACCGGATGCTGATCCCGATGCTGGTCGAGGCGTGCTTCGTCCTCCAGGAGGGGCTCGGCACGCCCGAGGACATCGACGCCGGCGCCAAGCTCGGCCTGAACCACCCGATGGGGCCGCTCGAGCTCTCCGATCTCATCGGCCTCGACACGGTGCTCTTCATCGCGGAGGTGCTCCACCGCGATCTCGGCGACTCGAAGTACCGCGCGCCGACGCTCCTCCGGAACCTCGTCGCCGCGGGCTGGCACGGCAAGAAGAGCGGCCGCGGCTTCTACGCCTACGACGCGAAGGGGCAGCGGATCGCGCCGGCCTGACGAGGCGCGCGGCGACGGCGAGCGCGAGCGCGCGCGGCGCTTTACAGCGCCGCGCCGCCGTTGCAGAAGGCGGCGCATGCCCACCGTCCTCGTCGAGCGCAAAGGCGCCGTCGCCGTCCTCACGCTGAACCGCCCCGACAAGCTCAACGCGCTGAACGAGGAGCTCCTCACGGCGCTCGAGCAGGCGCTCGCCGACCTCGATCGCGACGCCGGCGTGCGCGCGGCGATCTTGACCGGCGCGGGCGAGAAGGCGTTCGCCGCGGGCGCCGACATCGCGGCGATGCGCGGCATGAGCGCGGCGACGGCGATGGCGTTCGCCGACCTCGGGCACCGCGTCGGACGGCGGCTCGAGATCGCGCATTTCCCCGTCATCGGCGCGGTGAACGGGTTCGCGCTCGGCGGCGGATGCGAGCTCGCGCTGGCGTGCGACTTCCTCTACGCGAGCGAGAAGGCGAAGCTCGGGCAGCCCGAGGTGAACCTCGGCGTCATCCCGGGGTTCGGCGGCACGCAGCGCCTCGCGCGCCGCGTCGGGATCGCGCGGGCGCGCGAGATGTGCATGACGGGCGACATGATCGGCGCCGAGGAGGCGCTGCGGATCGGGCTCGTGAACGCGGTCGTCCCGCCGGCCGAGCTCCTGGCGAAGGCGCACGCCGCCGCGGAGAAGATCGCGTCGAAGGGGCCGCTCGCGATCGCCCAGTGCAAGCGCGTCCTCCTCCGCGGCGAGGGCGTGCCGCTCTCGGTCGCGAACGAGCTCGAGATCCAGGGGTTTTCGGGGCTGTTCGGGAGCGCCGACCAGCGCGAGGGGATGGCGGCCTTCCTGGAGAAGCGCGCCGCCTCGTTCAAGGGCGAGTAGCGGCCAAGGGCGAGTAGCGGCGCCCATGGTGAACTAGAACGTCCGGGTCGCCGCGACCCAGGTGCCGAGCGCCGCGGCGGCGATCGCGAGGAGCGACGACGCGGCGAACGCGCGGCGCGCGACGACGCGGAGGGTCGCGGCGCCGGCCGGCGACGCTCGCCGCTCCGCGACGTACGCGCACGCGCCGCACCAGGCGAGGACGATCGCGCCGAACGCGAGGTGCTCCTTGCGCTCGAAGAGCCACCCGGCGCGCGGCGCGGCGGCGAAGATCGGCTGGCGCAGTCGATCGCGGTATTCGCCGTAGATCGCGACGCCCAGCGCGCCGGCGAGGGAGGGGACCGCGACGGCGAGCGCCACCGACGCGCCGGCGCGCCGTCCCGCGCGGCGGAGGAGGACCGCCGGGTGCGCGACGAGCGCCGCCGCGAGCCACCCCACGTGACCGTGGACGTGCTCGGCGAGCCGGACGGGATCCATGACGAGCCGTTTTACCTCCAGCCCGCGCCACCCGGGCCTCCGTCGCGCCCGCTTGGCGCACCTTTTGCGGAAGTCCGCCGCCTGGACGGCAGCGGAGATCGAATATAGCTCGAAATCGCGAAGGACCGCCGATCGCAGCCCGCACGGGCTGGAGCAACCGAGGCACTCTGTCCCGCAGGAGGATGACGATGGCGACCGATGGGCGCACTGAACACCATGTCGACGGACCCAAGGGGATGATCCTCCTGTTCGAGGACGACGAGACGCTCGCCGACCTCCTCGCCCGCGTCCTGCGCTCCGACGGCTACAAGGTCGACCTCTTCGAGAGCG
>Ga0207710_10000701_pt1 | contig 18788 bp, 15 predicted proteins | sample KBSS24metaG_FD_184400 | JGI IMG/M metagenome (GOLD analysis project Ga0207710, IMG submission 184400) | Switchgrass rhizosphere microbial communities from Kellogg Biological Station, Michigan, USA - KBS S2-4 metaG (SPAdes) (version 2) | ecosystem: Host-associated > Plants > Roots > Rhizosphere...
GTTCCAGAAGTTCGCCAATGGCGACTCTCCGAGGAAGACGAAAAGCTCGTAGAGGCTGCCGGCTTCGCGCATCGGTGCCTCGACCCTTCCCTCGGCGGGCGTCCCGCGCTCGACCTCTTGGTCGACGAAGGCCAGGTACCTGTCCTCGGCAGTCCGCCTGACAAGGACCCGGTTGGAAGTGGGGAACGAGGTATGGCGGCCCACTTCCCGTTCCTCCCCGATAGCAAGAGGAGAGATCTGCGCGTCAACGCGGGTCGGCGGGAATTTCGGTTCGAGCCAATCACGGCCAGGATTGTGCCGCCGCCAGAACTCCCCCTCGTAGGTGCTCAGCGCGATGTCCGAAACGCGAGCCGCACGCTTCAACTCGAGCGCCGCAAGCAGCAAGCGGACGTACGACGGTTGGTCTTCGGGTTCGAAGACCACCTTGACGAGAAGATCCGCCGCGCCGAGTACGGCCCACCCACCGATTGGCAGAACCGCCTCCGCCAACGCATCGACGTACTCCTCCTGCTCCGTCTGGCCGAGGTTGAGGAAGTGTCGCTCCTGAGTCATGGTCAGTGGGTTCTGGAAGCCCTCACTTCGAACCCGGCCGCGCTCCTCCATCTGAGCCAGGATGTCCTGCGGCAACGGGTCCGTCCTTTGGCGGCGGAACATTCTCACGGGCAGCAGTCTTAACGGTCGGCTTCGCCGCGGCGCCTCTCCCGGCGCAATCTGATCCACTCACGGCAGAGTGCGGTCCCCCTGCGAACGCCTCCGGACACGCGGGGCGCCACCTCCGCGTCAAAGGTCGCTCGACCTTCACGCGCGACCCGGCGAACGACGGGCTTCACCTCCTCGTAGCGCTCAGTAGCGCTCTCCCTCGCTTGCCCTGCGGCCGTCCGCGAACGCTCTGCGGTTTCCGCAAGCCTTGGCTTCGCCGCTTCTATGCTCCTGGCGCCCAGCCTGTGGGCATCCTCCAGCCCCCGGCGGCCAGCCTCTCCGGCCGCCGCGACCGCGGTGCCGACACGAGCAGGCCCGTCGCCGTCTCGCCAGCGAGCTAACCACCAGATTCCGGCCACTACCCCTGAGATGGCACTCGTCGTCCCGAACACCGAAGCGAGCAAGAACATGCCGACCAACAAAAACGAGAGGACATCGCTGGAGGACCCGCCGGCTGAGCTCACGCCGGCCGCATCGAGAAGCCCCCCGACGATAGGCCCGCCGATAGCCGCGTCTGACGCTTGAATGAGTAGAAAGCTAGCCGCGCCGACCGCCGCGCTGATGGCAAAGACCATCCCGCTGGCAATGAGCAACCGCCGTGGTCCCTTGAACCCCGGGTGAAGCGCGATACCGCCCTCGCGCCTGACGATCCGTTCACCACACTCTCCGCAGTAGGCATTGGCGCCGGGGTTGCCAGCGCCGCACTCCACACAGATGACGGCCACAGCGTTCATGGGGACAGCCTTACCTCGAAGATCTCGAATGTCATTTTCACCGCCCTCACCCGCCACGCATTATTTACACACAACACTCAGGTTTTCATTATTTGCACCGGCCAAAAAAAGTACCTTGGGAAACGGGTGGTCTGCGAGCGGGAAAAGTGATCATGACGCCGCGGCGGACCCCCCAAGGCGCAGATCCCCGGCTAGCGATTCCCCAGCATCGCTATGCATGGGGCCCGGTGAATTCAGGGTTAGACGGCTTCGCCGGCCGACGCCTGAGCCTCGGCCGAGGACGGCCGTACGGCCCCGAGCAGGAGGCGGATCTGACGCGGGACCAGCTTGGTGGGTGGCGACCAGGAAGCCGAGGCCGAAGGCAGCGGTGGCGCAGCCGCTCACGTCCTCGGGGTCCCGCTCGTGGTTCTCAGCGGCGCTGGTTGGTTCGCACTCATGCTTTCGGCCGAGGCCGAGCCTCCGAGAGCCACCGTCGATTCAGATACAGAGCGATCACGACGACTCCGACGCAAAAGGCGGCGTATCCGGCTCCGGCCCAGTCTTCATCGATGAGGTCATGCACAATCAGTCCGATGAAAAGCACGAGGAGCAATGGCATGACCCGCGCGGCGTTCCTGCGAATCCGTGCCTCCGCCTCTTCGGGCTCTTCCTGGGCAGCGGGAAGCTTCTTGCTTCTCAAAGCCACCCCGACAGAGAAGACCAGGAGCAGGCCCAGCACCGCAGCAGATGAGACCCAGCGTCCCGAGGCGGCCTGAAACGTGGCGAGGCCGACGAAGATGACGGCGATTAGCCGCAGGGCGTGGAGTTCCTTCGTGCTCACCTTCCGAACGTGCCCGAGTGCCGCGGCTGATCGGCTCGTCTGGCCACGGCCTCGCAGAGCCCCACGATCAGCAAGACGGCGAAGAATCCGATTCCGCTGGGGATGACGCCGCAACCCGCGAGCACTCCACCGATAGCCGCGAGAACCAAGGCGCCTCTCTCCCACCTCTTCCGGCTTCTACTGCCATGGGCCCGTTCCATACGTACGGCATACCCTCGTACAGAGCCACTCAATCCCTGCAAACGAGGGGTGTCCCGGTGCGATCAGGTGCGGCGAGTCAGGCGGCTTCGCCCGCTGGCGTCTCGGCCGAAGACGGGCGTACGGCTCCGAGCAGGAGCCGGATCTGGCGGGGGGCGAGCTGGGTGCTGGTGAGGCCATAGAGGCCGAGGCCGATCGTCATCGCGACGAGCGGGGCGACGATGCCGTGGAAGAAGCTGGTGGCGACCAGGTAGCCGAGGCCGAAGGCGGCGGTGGCGCAGACGGCGAAGCGGAGGCCGTCGCGAGCGAGCTCGCGGGCGATGCTGGGCCAGCCGCGGCCGGCGCCGGCGAGCAGGAGGACGGCGGCGAAGACGGCGGGGACGATGCAGAAGGCGCCGACGACGCCGTTGACGCCGAAGAGGACGCCGCCGAGGGCGGTCACCGCGGCATGGAGGAGAACGACGACCGGCGCCAGGCCGTTGACCAGGCGGGTGCGGCCGAGGGCGAAGAGGGCAGGCAGCAGCAGGTTCACCAACAGGGCGACGACGGTCCAGGCGCAGAGCAGCGCCGTGAAGACGCGCAGCTGCTCGACCTGGGAGGGGTCGAAGCTGGCTGGCAGGACTTCGCCGATCAGGGTGGCTCCACCGGCGATAAGGGCACCGAGGGCCGGTGCGACGAGGAGCATCGAGTAGCGGAAGCCGCCGGGCACGGTGTCGGAGATCAATTCGCGTCCGCTGATCGTGGCGCTGCGGGTCATGTCGGCGATTCGCGACATGCCGAGGGCAAAGCCGGTGGCGGCGACCAGGTAGCTGGCGAAGAGGTAGGCGTAGGAGAGCACGGTCGCTCCCCCCGCCCCGTACTTGCTGGCGAAGGCGAGCGTGATCACGTAGAGGCAGTTGAAGGCGAGGTAGACCGCGGTGCTGCTCAACACCATCCAGATGCAGTGGAAGGCGCGGCGGACGCCGCCAGCGATCCTCAGGCCGGCGCCACGGGTGCGGCTGGCACGGAGTCCGTCGAACATCACCGAGCTGGTCACGACCGCCATCGCCAGCATCGACCAGCCGAGCGAGAGCTCACCGGCGAACTGGGAGGCGACGAGGTAGACGACGAGCCCGGCGCCGGCGCCGGCGATGTAGGAGAAGGCGATCCGGTCGAAGCGGTCGCGGACGGCGAGCAGCGTCGCCGCGCCGGCCGCCCAGAGCTGCAGGATCATCGCCCCGCCGAGGATTGGCAGAGCCGATTCGGTGGTCCCCCGCCCCGCCTCGCCGAGGCCCGGCGCAAGCAGCTGTGCCAGGGGGCCCGCCAACGGGATCGTCGCCAGAGCCACTGGAATGGCGATCGCCCCCAGGGCGAGGCCCAGCTCGGTCGGGGTCAGGCGCGGCTTCCTGCCCACCAGCAGGGGCGCCGAGGTGACGCGAATGCTCTGACTGAAGACGCCGAAGCTCGAGTAGAGCGCGAAGGCGATGAAGAAACCGTCGGTGCGGCCGTTGATCCCGAAGGAGCTCAGGTAAAGCAGCGCCTGGATGCCCGAGGCGAGACCCATCGCCAGGGTCGCGACCGCCATTGCCACGCCGGCGTGGGCGTGCTTTTCGCGCATTCCAGAGCCGTCCGCGGCGGACGCGGCTTGGGGGGCGTCGAACTCGGGGGCTGCAATTTGGCCCATTGCCTAACTAACGGGCGAAACCGGGCAATTCTTGTCCCGCATTGAGCCGAACCGGGGAAGTCGCGTCACGGACCAGCAGCTCCGCCTCGCCGCTGCCGTCGGCTGGGACCGTGTAGACGTTGGTCCCGTCCGAGTAGGCGAGGGTGTCGTCGTCGAGCCACTCGACCTGGTCGTCGATCGAGCGGTCCTCGGCCACCGGGTGATCCTTCAGCGTCGCCACGTCGAGCACCCGCAGGCGCCAGCGTTCGCTGTCGCCGATCCGGCTCTTGTAGGCGATCTGGCGATTGTCGGGCGAGAGCGAGGGGCACTCGACGCCGGTGCGCAGCACCCGCATCGAGTGATCGCGCACGTTCCCTTCGACCAGGTAGTGCTCGCCGCCGGTGCCGAGCGTCGCGTAGAAGGTGTTCGGGTCCTTGGCGAAGGTGACCCCCCAGAAGTTGAAGTCGACCGCGTCGAAGGGCTTGCCGTCTTTGCTGACGTCGAACCGCTCGAGCTGGGCGATCTGCTTCCCCGTGGCCATTTCGACGATCGTCGTCCGGGTCGAGAAGGCGGTCGGCGATTGCAGGTAGGAATCGCCGCTGACGAAGACGGTCATCGCCCCGTAGCGGCCGTCTTCTGAGACCCGCGCCCGCGAGGGCAGGCCGGTCAGGGTGATCTTGTCTTGCGGTTGCATCCTCGAATCGAAGGTCGTCGCTTCGTAGTCGACGCCCGAGGGCGCCACCCCCAGGCAGAGGCCCTCGCCGCCGGCGTAGTAGACCCGCTCGCAGGCGATGTCTCCCGGCAGCTGCCGCACCTGGCCGCGGTCGACGACGAAGACGCGGCCGTTGAGGGTCGGCTTCTTGGGGTCGACCGCCCGCACCATCACGTGGGTGCGGGAGAGCACCTCAGTCGCCTGCGGCCGGGCGTCGGTGGTGGTCTCGCTGGGCCCGAGCGCGGCGATCGCCACGTAGCCACCGCCGACGACCAGACAGACCGCCGCCAGCACCAGGAGGATCTTGCCGCTGCGCCTATCCATGCGCCGGCGTCCGCTGTGCCCGAAGCAGCAGCGGTGCCGCGATCGCCATCGCCACCAGCAGCCCGGCGGCGAAGATCGTCACCGCCTCGTGCAGGCCCAGCTCCAGCCAGAGCGCCCCGAAGGCGACCGAGGAGACCAGGCGACCGAGGCTGACGACGGTGATCAGGATCCCGATCCCGCTGGCCTGCAGGCTCTCCGGCAGCACCGCCCCGGCGAGCGCCGTGATCACCCCTTCCGTGGCGGCGAAGTAACCGCCCAGGGCGAGCAGGCAGACGATCAGGAGGATGTATCCGACCGAGGTCATCAGCAGCACCGCGTAGGCGACCAGCAGCAGCGCGTGGCCGCCAAGCAGCACCGGAACCTTGCCAATTCGGTCGGCCAGCTGCCCGGCCGGGATCGCCAGGGCCATGAAGGCGACCGCCGTCATCACGTAGAGCAGCGGGAAGACCGCCGGCTCGAAGTCGATCGTGCGCTGCAGGCCGACGTAGATCAGCGCGTCGGAGACGCTGGCGAGCGAGAGCCCGCCGGCGGCCAGCAGCAGTGGCGCGAAGCTGCGGTCCTTGACCAGGCCGAGGGCGGCGCGAAAGCGCGGCGGCGTCCCGGTGCGCGGGGCGCGGCGCGGCTTGCCTTCGACGTTGAGGAAGAGCACGGCCAGCCCCAGCAGCGCGAACAGCGTGCTGACCACGAAGACCGCGTCGAAGCGAGCCGGCGCGGCGAAGAGGATCCCAAAGGCGATCAGCGGCCCCAGCATCGCCCCGACGCTGTCCATCGCCCGGTGTACGCCGAACGAGGTGGCGAGCCGGTCCTTGGCGCTGGAAAGCGAGATCAGGGCGTCGCGCGGCGCCGTGCGGATGCCCTTGCCGACGCGGTCGACGGCGACGATCGCGCCGATCCCGCCGATCGTGTTGCCGGCCGCGACCAGGGCCACCTTGCCGATCGCCGACAATCCGTAGCCGAGCCCGGCGACCTCCTTGTGGCGGCGCCAGCGGTCGGAGCTGAAGCCGCTCAGTACCTGGACCACGGCGGCGGCGCCGCGGTAGGTGCCGTCGATCGCACCGAAGACGAGTGGGCTGGCCCCGAGCGTGAAGACCAGGTACATCGGCAGCACCGTCGCGACCATCTCCGAGGAGACGTCGGTCAGCAGGCTGACCATGCCGAGCATGACGACGTTGCGCGGCACCTTCAGGCGCGAGGCGCCACGCGCCCAGAGGCGCGGCTTGAGGAGGGCTTTGGAGGCTTCTACCTGGTACATGGCTCAGAGGAGAGCCAAGACCGGTGGCGGCGGGCCCTCAGCTACTCAACGCGCCGACTGGGCCTTTTTTCGCACTCTCGGCCGTCGGTTTCCCGTCCAGGCCAAGCTTGGCGGCGACTTCGCCGGCGACCTCTTCGGCGAAGCCCATCACCGAGTCGCCGTTGAGGAGGTAGGGGTAGATCTGCGCGTTGGAGGCCAGGGCCAATCCCTCGACCCCGGGCCAGACCGGCGCGATACGGACGCCATTGTCATCGCTGCGCACCTGATGCACGGGCTCGACCAGCTTCGCCCGCTGCACCGTCCAGTCGACGACCTCATCGCGACTGAAGCCGGGCGCCAGGCGCGCCAGGTAGTCGGTGAAGCGCCGGTAGACCGACTCGTCGTCCTCGCTCTGCTCCGGCGCCTCGGGATCGCAGTACTTGGGCAGGTAGACGAGGTGCAGGCCGTCGGTGTGCTCGGTGCCGAGCACCTGGGTCGTCTCGACGGCGCTGGTGAGGGGCGTCGGCTCGACGATGTTGACCGCGTAGTAGGGCATCAGCGGCCGGCGCAGCTTGACGATCGGGCAGACGCAGCCGAGCCAGCGCTGCGGGTAGGGCGCCAGCAGGCCGCGGTGCCGCTCCGGCAGCAGGAAACGCAGCGCCGGCGGCTGCAGGGTCGGGATCGTCAGATCGAACTCGAGGGTTTCCCCCTCCAACTCGACCCCGGTGACGGAACCGTCGGGCCCCGTCGCCAGGCCGGTGACGGCGGCGTCGGTGCGGGCCTCGACGCCGAGCGCCTGCGCCCGCGCCACCATCGCGTCGATCAGGCGCTGGTGGCCGCCGACGATGTGGCCCATTTCCTCGCCGCCCCGTCCCTTGCCCTGCCGCGCTCCCGACATGCGCCGGGTCCGCGCCCACAGGTAGGTGGCCGGCAGCCCCGAAGGGTCACCGTCGAAGCGGGTGTCGAGCAGCGGTTTCCAGATCCTCTCCCAGACCTCCTTGCCGCAGATCCGCCGCAGCCAGGTCTCCAGCGGGATCGACTCCAGCTTCTCGTAGCTGGAGCGGACCTGGCACTGGGCGACGAACAGCCCAAGGCGGAGACGAGCGGGCGGGCTGAGGGGCGAGAAGCGCAGCAGGTCGCCGACGCCGTTGAAATCGTGCATCTCGCCGTCGGCGAAGAAGCCCGCCCCGACCGGCGTGAAGCGCAGCTGATCGCCCAGCCCGACCTCCTCGGCCATCGCGATCATCCGCTCGTCCGAGGGGGTGATCACGTGGTAGAAGCGGTCGACCTCGTGGCCGCCGAAGTCGAAGGTTCCGGCGAGGCCGCCGAGGCTGGGCCCGCGCTCGACCACGGTCACCCGGGCACCGGCCTGCGCCAGGCGCAGAGCAAGCGAGATGCCGAGCACGCCGCCGCCGACGATCCCCACACGGGGGGATTCAGCGGACATCAGGCCGAGGCCAGCGGGGTGTGGCCGTTGGTGGCGGTTTCGCCCTCGACGGCGGTCGCCGCTCCCGGCTCGGGCACGCCGATCGGAGCGGTCGCCTCGGAGAGCGGTGAGACGGGCGGGGGCTGGATGCGGCCGACCATCTGGGCCGCCATCACGCGGAAGTAGGCGAGCACGGTCGGTTTCAGCTGCATCTTCGACTCGCCTTTGCGGGTCGTCCAGTCGTTCACGGTCGGCACCTCGGCCACCGTGGCGCCGGCGTTGTAGAGCTTCAGCAGCAGCTCGACGTTGGCGGCGAAGCCAGGCTCGCGGACCAGCAGGTAGCCGTAGGTGTCTGCCGCCCGCCGCAGCGTCCCGGCGCGGTAGATCCGGTAGAGCGAGGAGAGCGTGTGCATGTCGCGCAGCCCGCCCAGGTAGCGGAAGGTGTTGGAGACCGACTTGCTCGCCAGCAGGCGCCAGCCGGCGACGCCGACGATCTTGCCGCCCGGCGCGTAGACCGAGGCGAGGACGACGTCGGTGCCCTGTTCGAAGAGCTCGAGCATCCGCGGCAGGTCGGAGAGGCGAGAGGTGGTGTCGGCCTCGAGGGTGACGATCGCGTCGTCGTCGGAGGACTCCTTGAGGGCCGAGCGGATGCCGGTGTTGATCGCGGTGCCGAGGCCGCGGTTGACGGTGTGGGTGACCACCGCCAGGTGCATGTCCTGGGCGTGTTCGCGGATCACCTCGCCGGTGCCGTCGGTGGAGCCGTCGTCGACGATGATCACCCGGGCGCCGAGTTCACGGGCGACGGGCGCCAGGTCGGCGAGCAGGCGGGGAATGTTTTCCGCCTCGTTGTAAGCGGGGATGACGAAGCGGATCACGCGGCAACCTCCAGCGGTCGGGGAGTCGGTGCGGGAATGTCGAGCAGCTCGACCGGGCGGCGCACGGCCGCCGACTCGCGCACGGCCAGTGCCGCGGCCAGCGCCTTGACGCCGTCGTGGGCGCTGATCGGCTCCGGCGTGTCGTCGAGCACACAGCGGCAGAAGGCTTCGAGCTCGGCCTGCAGCGGCTCCGCCTTGGCCAGCGAGAACCGCACCGCGGCCCCCTCGCCATCGCCGCGCAGGACCGAGAGGCCGTCCCACTGCAGCGGCGCCGTCGCCGACTCGACGAACCAGACGTCCTGGGTGATGTAGCTGGCCCGCAGCAGGCCGTTCTCGCCGATCAGGGCGATCTCCCGCTTCTTCTCCGGGGTCAGCCAGTTGACGTCGAGCAGGCCGAGGGTCTCCCCCGCCTCGCCGAAGCGGGCCAGGCAGGTGAGCAGGTCCTCCTGGGAGCTGTGCTGGAAGCGACCGCCGTCGGCGTAGATCTCATGGATCGAGAGATCGAGCACGTGCTGCATCACGTCGAGGTCGTGGGTGGCGAGGTCGATCGCCACGCCGGTGTCCTGGATCCGGGTGGGCAGTGGCCCGACCCGGGTCGTGTGGGCCCGGTAGATGCGGCCGAGGCGGCCGTCGGCGACGAGATCGCGGAGCTTCGCGACGGCCGGGTTGAAGCGCTCGACATGGCCGACCATCAGCTTGCGGTCGGCCTCGAAGGCGGCGCTGCGCATCCGCAGCGCGTCCGGCAGAGTCGTCGCGATCGGCTTCTCGACGAGGACGTGCAGGCCGGCGGCGAGAGCCTCCAGCGCCACCGTCGCGTGGTACTCGGAGGGGCAGGCGATCGAGATCGCGTCGAGGCTGGCGGCGCCGAACTCGATCAGGTCGCGCCAGTCGGAGTATTCGACCACCGAGGACTCGCCGACCGCGCGCCGTCGCGACTCGGGATCGGGATCGGCGACGGCGACCAGGCGGGCGCAGTCGAGCTGACCGTAGTTGCGGACGTGGAAGGCGCCCATGCGGCCGCAGCCGACGACGCCGACTCGAAGTTGCTCAGGCAACGGACTTCTCCCGCGCGGCCGGCTTGCGGTCTCCGGCGAGGAACTCGACGGTCAGGGCGGCGATCCGCTCGGCGGCATGGCCGTCGCCGAAGATCGGCGGCCGCTCGCCCGGCAGCGGCTTGGCGAAGGCCTCGCGGAACTTCTCCGCGTCAACGCCGACCAGCGTGTTCCAGCCGGTCGAGACGGTCTCGATCCACTCGGTCTCCTCGCGCATCGTGATGCAGGGCACGCCCCAGAGGTAGGCCTCGCGCTGGACCCCGCCGGAATCGGTGGCGATCGCCCGGGCGCCGCGCTCCAGGGTAAGCATCTGCGTGTAGGTGAGCGGGTCGCGCACCTCCACGTTGGCCGGGACCTCGAGGCTCCAGGTCTCGATCCGCTGACGGGTGCGGGGATGGACGGGGAAGATCACCCGGCACTCGGCGGCGGCCAGGCAGTCGAGCAGGGCACTGAGGCGCTCGGCCGAGTCGGTGTTGTAGTTGCGGTGGGCGGTGGCGAGCACGTACTCGCCCTCCTCGGTCCCCGCCGCCAGGCGCTTGCTGGTCGCCAGCAGGACGTCGGCGAGGACGTCGCCGGTTACGTGGACGGCCCCAGGCACGCCCTCGTCGACGAGGACGTCGGCGGCGTGCTGACAGGGGGCGAAGAGCAGGTCGGAGAGCCCGTCGGTCTCGATCCGGTTGGCCTCCTCGGGCATGTCGTCGCGGTAGCTGCGCAGCCCCGCCTCGACGTGCAGGAGCGGCAGGCCGGCGGCGACAGCCGCGCGGGCGCCGGCGATCGTGGCGTTGGTGTCGCCGCGAACGAGGATCGCCTCGGGCTCGCTGCTCTCGATCACCTGGGCGATCCGGTCCTCGGCGACGAGCACCGCGGCGTCGTTGGGGAGCGAGCCGACGCCGAGGTTGAACTCCGGCAGCGGCAGGCGCAGGTCGGCGATCTGCAGATCGGACATCCCCGGGTCGTAGTGCTGGCCGGTGTGGACCAGGATCTCCTCGACGCAAGTCGAGAAGGCGAGCGACAACGGGGCCGCCTGCACGATCTCTGGACGGGAGCCGATGATGGAAAGGATTCGGGGAGCCATTCGACCAAACAACGCACGAAGGTGCCGGCTCTTTCCGCCGATCCAAAACTTTTCCGCCCCTTTAGATAGACCGGACCTTTTTCAGCCGCCTTCGTGGCTGCCCGGCGCAAGTGTTCCCGGCGTTCGGGCGTTAATCGGATGACCATGGAGGCCCACGGACTCACTCGAGAGGCGCAGCGCGAAGCGGCAGCTGCCGCGGCCACGGCGACCGAGCCGCGCTGGCAGGCCGCGGCCCGACGGACGCTGGACCTGGTCTTCTCCACCGCCCTGATCGCCGTCTTCTCGCCGTTGCTGCTCGCCGTGACCCTGGCGATCCGCCTCGACAGCCGCGGTCCCGCCCTCTTCCGCCAGCGGCGGGTCGGTCTCGGGCAAAGCGAGTTCACCCTCTTCAAGTTCCGCAGCATGCGGGTCGACGCCGACCCTCGCGGTCACCAGGAGTACGTGACCGCGCTGATCAAGGGCCAGGCCGAGGCCGCCCGCGACCGCGACCGCAAGGACCTCTACAAGCTCGCCGTCGACGACCGCATCACCCCGGTCGGTCGCTGGATCCGCCGCTGGAGCATCGACGAGCTGCCACAGCTCTTCAACGTCGTGCTCGGCGACATGAGCCTGGTCGGGCCCCGCCCGGCGATCTCCTACGAGGTCGACGAGTACCCGAGCTGGTACCTGCGGCGCTTTTCCGTCAAGCCCGGCCTGACCGGCCTTTGGCAGGTCAGCGGCCGCAACGAGCGCACCTACGAGGAAATGGTGCGGCTCGACGTCGAGTACGTCGAGCGCCGCACCTTCTGGCTTGACCTATCGATTCTCTTCAGGACCCCATGGACCGTTCTCAGCAGAAAGGGAGCAGCGTGAACCCAGCAGGACAGATCGGCACGATGGTCGTCGGCTACGGCTACTGGGGGCCAAATCTGGTCCGCAACGTCGTCGAGCGGCCCGAGTTCCGCCTCATGTGCCTCTGCGAGAAGGACGAGAGCAGGGGCGAAGACTTCCGCCGTCGCCACCCGGGCGTCTGGGTCGAGCGCGATCTCGACGCGGCCCTGGCCGACCCGCGGATCGAAGCGGTGGCGATCGCCACCCCCCCGCACACCCACTACGCGCTGGTGCGCCGCGCCCTCGAAGCCGGCAAGCACGTGCTGGTCGAGAAGCCCCTGGCCCGCACCGCCGACGAGGCCGCGACCCTGGTCGCCCTCGCCGAGGAGCTCGGCCAGGTGCTGATGCCCGGCCACACCTTCGTCTACAGCCCCTCGGTCAACACGGTCCGGGACCTGATCCAGTCCGGCGAGCTGGGCGAGATCTACTTCGCCACCTCCTCGCGGATGAACCTCGGCCTCTACCAGCAGGACGGGGTCGTCCTCGACCTCGCCCCCCACGACCTCTCGATCCTCCTCCACTGGCTCCAGAAGCCGCTCGTGGAGGTCCTGGCGACCGGTCGCAGCGTCTTCCAGGAGGGGGTCCACGAGACCGCCTTCCTCACCCTCCGCTTCGAGGGCGGCGCCCAGGCCAACGTCCAGCTCTCCTGGCTGGCGCCGCGCAAGATGCGGCAGATGGTCGTCGTCGGCAGTAAGCGGATGGTCCAGTACGAGGACACCGCCTCCGACGACTCGGTGCGAATTTACGACCGCGGCCTCGACTTCGCCGAGCCGCCCGCCAACTTCGGCGAGTACCGGCTCACCTACCGCAGCGGCGACATGGTCGCCCCCCGGGTCGACGCCGTCGAGCCGCTCGGCCAGGAGCTGCGCGACTTCGCCTCGGCGATCGTCGACGGCACCAAACCGGTCTCCAACGCCCATCTCGGCCTCGAGATCGTGCTCGGCCTCGAGGCCCTCGAGCAGTCCTTGGCCAGCGGCGGCGAGCCCGTCGCGGTGCGCTCCGTCGCCGAGGCCCTGGCGGCAGCCAACCCGCACGACCTCGCCGCCAGCCGCAACGGCGCCCGCTGAGCAACTGCTCAGACGCACCTGGAGCGCCGTTGAGGCGTCCCTAGGCCGCAAGGCGACTAGAGGGTGCGGAGGACGCGCGAAGAGCCGAGAAACTCGATCTCGGCCAGGTAGGTCAGCACTGTGTGGGCGACCAACCTGGTCGTCGTCGTCTGCTGGCGCTGTGCCTCGCGCTCCAGCATCGCCTCGGTCTCGGCGTCGACGATCAGCTCGAAGTCCACGGCCGCGTCAGAGAGGTCCCGATCGGGGAGGAAGCGGGGCACCTCAATCGGAGAACGACCCGCCTTGAGCTTCGCGGCGTAGTGAAACAGCGCTTTGCGAACGCCCGCGGGAATGTCGTCGCCGATGTGGGTTTCAATGCCCGTACAGGCGAATTTGCCGAGTGCGACTCTCATAGCTTCCTCCCAAGAACTCTCCAGAAGTGCCCAAGATTGCGGCGGCCGAACCGAATCCTCCTAACTTCAGACTCTCTCTCCCCCACTTTTCACCCACCCAATTCCTGTACGAATCGATCCGAATTAATTACCCGATTTGGCTCCCTTTAGCCAAGGGAACGAAATTTGGACGAATATTGGGCATTGACATCCCCTGCGAATGTCCATAAACCTCCCGCCTAGCTTCAACGAATGCCACCGGGTTGCCGCGATGGATTCCCCAATTTGGGAAGAAGTTCTTTTCCAAGATTTTTCAAATTGGGGTTCCAGGAGGGCTTCAATGCGGACTCGGAGTTTTTGCCAAACCAGTGGATGTGAGCATGCGGTGAGCATGCGGGAGATTGAAATGACCGGCCCAAAGGAATCGCAAAGGGCTCACGGCAACAAAGGACTCACCAGGGAGGCAATCGCACAAGCCAAGGCAGGAGATCAGGAGGGAATTCATTACCTCTATGTCCGCTTTGCAGACGACGTCCTCCGCTATGTCAACAGTTTCGTTCACGACAGCCACGAAGCGGAAGACATCACCCAGAACGTTTTCGCCAAGCTGCTGACGGCGATCGGCAAATACGAGGAACGGGACGTGCCGTTCGACGCCTGGATCCTCCGGGTGGCTCGCAACGCCGCTCTCGATCATCTGCGGGCCCGCCGGGCAATCCCGACCGAGGAAGTGCGCATCGCCGATACCGGGCGTGCCGAGACCAGCCTCGACCGTGGCCAGGCTCTGCGCCAGGCGCTTGAAGATCTGCCCGAGGATCAGCGCGAGGTGCTGGTGCTGCGACACATCGTCGGCCTATCCCCCGTGGAGATAGCGGGAACGCTCGAGAAGAGCGAGAGCTCGGTGCACGGCCTCCATCACCGCGGCCGGCGCACACTGCGCGCCAGCCTCGTCGAACTCGGCGCCGCGCCAGTCGTCTCAGCCGCACCTCCCGCAGCCTGACCTGCGTGGCCGCCGCTCCCCGAAAGGGCGGCCGCGCAGGGATTCACCTCCGCGAGGAGCCCTCGCCGCCTTCGAGCTCGTCGAGGATGCGTTGGGTGATCCGACCCGCGTCCAGCTCCGCGGCGAAATAGAAGGCAGAGTGCTCGGCCAGCTGTTGCGCGGACACCGCTTGGCGCGCCGCCTCGGCTTCGAATTCCCGCCACAGCTTCTCGTCGAGGCCAAGCCGGAGATCGACCTCTTCACGCACCTCGCTGCCGCGCAGGAAGTCCGGATAAGGCCAGGCCGCGCCTCCGCTGCCCCGGTCCCGCAGATAGAAGCGGACAGCCGACTCGATTCGCGCCTCGGGACGCTCTTCGGCGCCCTCCAGCTGACCCTCGCTGAGGGCCCCGTACGCGAGGCGACTGATGCTGAGCGTTACAAAGCGCATCTCAGGCTCGGCGACATGATGAACACCGGACCCTTGAATCTTCGCTGTTAGCTCCATTGCCCCTACTCCGTTCGTGTTCGGGGAAGCATTACCCAGCCGAGGATCCAGCCTAACGGATGAAATTCGTACTAATGAACTTTTTAAGGTGCCGGCGTGATTCGGTAGGCGTCGAAGACCGACTCGATGTTGCGCAGCCGTGAGATGCAGGTCTTCAGCTGCTCGGTGTCGCCGACCTCGACGACGAAGCGGTTTTTCACCATCGGCGGGTTGGTCGTGCAGGTGGCGCCGATGATGTTGATCCCCGCCTCCGAGAAGGTTCGCGAGAGGTCCTCGAGGAGACGAGTGCGGTCGTAGGCGTCGATCTGCAGCTCAACCCGATAGGAGGACTCGTTTTCGCCCTCCCAGGCGACCTCGACGAAGCGCTCGGGCGCCTTCTTCAACGCCTTCACGTTCTTGCAGTCGGCACGGTGGATGGTGATGCCGCGCCCGAGCGAGACGTAGCCGGCGATCTCATCGCCCGGCACCGGCCGACAGCACTTGGCCAGCCGCACGGCGACGCTGTCGACGCCCTTGACGACGATCCCGTAGGTGGAGGCGTCCTTGGTCCGCCGGGCGCGGTCCTCGCGGCCCTCGCGGCCGGTGACGGTCTCGCCCGGCGCCTCCTCGACGGCCTCACCCGCCTTCAAGCGCTGGATCAGCTTGTTGGCGGCGGTCTTGGCCTCGACTTTGCCCTGGCCGAGGGCAATGTAGAAATCGGTCGCTTTGCGGTAGCCCATCTCGCGGATCACGTCCGCCAGCAGCGCCGAGCCGGCCACCTTCTGCATCGGGATGCCGCGCTGGCGCAGCGCCGACTCGAGGCTCTCGCGGCCCTTGCGCTCGGCGTCCTCGCGTTTTTCCTCTTTGAAGAAGGCGCGGATCTTGTTGCGGGCGCGGCTGGTCCGCACCAGCTTCAGCCAGTCCCGCGAGGGACCGCGCTTCTGCTTGGCGGTCAGCACCTCGACGATGTCGCCCGACTTCAGTTGGTAATGCAGTGGCACGATCGAGCCGTTGACCTTGGCGCCGACGGTGCGGTGGCCGACGTCGGTGTGGACGGCGTAGGCAAAGTCGAGCGGCGTCGAGCCGGCCGAGAGGTTCTTCACTTCCCCCTTCGGCGTGAAGACGAAGACCTCGTCCTCGAAGAGGTCCACCTTCAAGGACTCGAGGAACTCGGCCGGGTCCTGTTCGCCCTCGGCCTCGACCAGCTGCCGCAGCCAGGTCATCTTCTCCCGCCGCGGATCGCCACCGCCACCCTCTTTGTAGACGACGTGGGCGGCGATCCCGTACTCGGCGAGATTGTGCATCTCATCGGTGCGGATCTGGATCTCGAGCGGCTTGCCCTCGGGCCCGATCACGGTCGTGTGCAGGGCCTGGTACATGTTCGCCTTGGGCATCGCGACGAAGTCCTTGAAGCGACCCGGCAGCGGCTTCCAGATCGAGTGAATGACCCCGATTGCGCCGTAGCAGTCCTTCACGGAGCCGACGATCACCCGCATCGCGGTCAGGTCGAAGATCTCGTTGAACTCCCGACCCTTCTTGGCCATCTTCGTGTAGATCGAGTAGAAGTGCTTGGCGCGGCCTGAGATCTCGGCCTCGATGCCGACTTCCTCCAACTCCGTGGCGAGGAACTCGCCGGCGTTGGAGACGTAGCTCTCGCGCTCCTCGCGCTGCTGGGCGACCAGCTGCTTGATCTCCGCGTACTTACGCGGGTGCAGGGTCGCGAAGGCGAGGTCCTCAAGCTCCCATTTGATCGCGTGGATTCCCAGCCGGTGCGCGAGCGGGGCGTAGATCTCCAGCGTCTCGTGCGACTTCGCCATCTGTTTCTGCTTCGGCAGGGCGCCGAGCGTGCGCATGTTGTGGAGACGGTCGGCCAGCTTGATCAGGATCACCCTGATGTCGGTGGCCATCGCCACCATCATCTTGCGGTAGTTCTCGGCCTGCCTCTCGTCGCGGCTCTCGAAGGTGATCTCGGTCAGCTTGGTGACGCCGTCGACCAGCTGCGCGATCTCCTCGCCGAACTCGGCCTGGATTTCCTCGAGGCTGGCACTGGTGTCCTCGACCGTGTCGTGCAGCAGCGCCGCACAGAGGGTCGCCGTGTCGAGGCGCATGCCGGCGCAGATCTGGGCGACCCCGACCGGGTGGGTGATGAACTCGTCACCCGAGTAGCGCCGCTGATCGGCGTGCCGCTCGCAGGCGAAGTCGAAAGCCCGCTCGACCGCGGCCCGATCGATCGTCGCCACCGCCAGCGCCGTGGCACCGCCGCCGTTCTCGTTCGGCGACGAGTCGAACTCCTCGACCACCGCAAAGAGGTCGGCGAGGAGCTCGCTGTGAGCTAGGGCATTTTGCGGCTTTCCAGAAATCGGGTGGCCTCCGCGTGGAGATCGGTATAGGCGCGGAACGCGGCTGAGCGCTCCAAGTCCGTTCCCTTTGAGGATACGACCCCGACCCGACCGCCGCCCGCCGCGGCGTCCCCCGCAACCAGCTCCAGCTCACCGAGAACCCGCAGGCAGCGCGCCGCGGTCTCGGGTCCGAGCGGATGCGGTCCCTCACCGGCAAGGGCTCTGCGGAGATCCTCGCCACCGCACTCGCCAGCCTCGCGCAGGCGCCTGAAGACGGCCGCGATGACCTCACGCGAGGGAGCCATGGCGGCCAGCGTCGCGATCGTGAAGTCGACCTCGGCGGCGCCCCAGGCGCGGTGCAGGTACCCGGAGTCGCCCGCCGGTCCGGAGGCGAGCCCCTCGGCGGTGACCGAGGTCGGCGGGTCGACCAGGACCACGTGCTCGAAGCCGCGGGCGATATCGCTCCGCGCCCGCTCGAGCGCCGCGTAGTCGGTCAGCGCCAATCCGCCACCCGATTTGGCGGTCAAGCCCGCAAGCGCCTCGCCCCCGCACCGATGGCAGGCGATCCGCCCGGCGCCGCCGTTGAATCGGGCGAGGCCGCTGGCGCCGCCGGCGAGGCCGGCCCGGCGCGAGGCGTCGGCACAGACCACCAGCACCCCCGCCCCGCTGGAGACCAGCTCGGCGATCCGCACGGTCGCCGCGCCGCGACCGTCTGCGCTCGTGCGTGCGGCCTCGCTGGGGTGCTTTTCCCCTTGCATGGATGGGAAAGTCGCCCCAGCAGCCGCCGCCAGGCCGAGCTCGCGCCCGAACTCCGCCTCGAAGCGCTCCCACCACTCCGCCTCGCCGCACTCGCAGGCGTGCAGGGGCGGTGCCTCGCCCCCCTCGACAGTCCCTTCCTCGAGGGGATAGACCTCACGCAGGACGACGCGGGGCTCGACGGCGCCGTTCCAGTGATTCACCTCGAGCCGCACGGTCGCGTCGAGCGGCTCGTCCTCCTCGACGCCGAGGCTGGAGCGACCGAAGGCGACTCCGAGGGCGCGGTGGCCGCCGCTGTGGAGGCTGAAGCGGGCGTGCTTGCCCTCTTCCCCCATCGTCCTCACATCGGCGACGTGCGCCGAGGGGACCATCAGCCGCACGCCGGGATTTCCCATCCCGAAAGGCGCCAGGCGCCCGAGTTCCTCGGCCAGATCGAGGCCGAGGCCGACGCCGCCGACCATCGCGTCGACCCGCTCGGTGCGGCGAAGGTCCTCGGGACTCAGCGCACTGCCCGCGTGCGCGGCGAACGCCTCGCGGAAGGCGTCGAGATTCTCGGCCCGCAGCGAGAGCCCGGCGGCGGCCCGATGGCCGCCAAAGGAGGCGAGGTGCTCGGAGCAGGCGTCGAGCGCGCCGTGCAGGTCGAAGCCGGGGATGCTGCGCCCGGAGCCACGCCCTTCCCCCGCTTCGTCGAGCGAGATCACGACCACGGGACGATGGTGACGCTCGACCATGCGCGAGGCGACGATCCCGATCACCCCGGGGTGCCATCCCTCGCCCGCCACGACCAGCCCGCGCGCTTCGCGCAACTGCTCCGGCAGCTCGCGCAGAGCCGCCTCCGCGGCGGCGTCGACCTCGCGCTCGGTGGCGCGGCGCTCGGCGTTGGCGCGACTCAGCTCGATCGCGATCTCCTCGGCGCGGGCGTCGTCGCGGGTCAGCATCAGCTCGACCCCCGCGTCGGCTCGGTACAACCGCCCCGCCGCGTTGATCCGCGGCGCCAACCGGAAGCCCAGGTCGGACTCGTCCAACCTGCTCGGCTCGCATTTCGCCGCCGCGATCAGCGCCCGCAGCCCGGGCCGTCGCAACCGCCGCATCTCCGCCAGCCCCCGCATCACCAGCCCCCGGTTCTCACCCACG
>Ga0207710_10000702_pt1 | contig 18777 bp, 14 predicted proteins | sample KBSS24metaG_FD_184400 | JGI IMG/M metagenome (GOLD analysis project Ga0207710, IMG submission 184400) | Switchgrass rhizosphere microbial communities from Kellogg Biological Station, Michigan, USA - KBS S2-4 metaG (SPAdes) (version 2) | ecosystem: Host-associated > Plants > Roots > Rhizosphere...
GGTGCGCAGCCCGTGGCAAGTCCGTCGCCCGGCGCTTCGCCGACTCCTGACACGCAAGCACAACTTGCTGCTTTCGCCGCGGCACAGGGATTTGGCGGCTTCGGTGGCGGGAACCTGCAGTCGAACGTTGTTCCCACGCCACCGGCCAACGAAGTATTTCGTTTTTACTGGAACACACCGATTGTTCTCTCGCCGCACAACCCGCGCCTGATTTATGCGGGCGGCAACAAGCTCTTCAAATCACTCGATCGCGGCGACACTTGGACCGCGACGATCGATCTCACCAAGCAGATCGATCGCAACACGCTTCCGATCATGGGCGTGCCGGGCAAAGATCCGATGGCTTCGAAGCACGACGGCTACACCGGTTACGGCTACATCGTGACTATAGCTGAATCGCCGAAGCTGCCGGGCGTGATCTGGGTCGGTACTGACGACGGCAACGTTCAGGTCAGTAAAGACGGTGGTGCGACCTGGACCAACGTGGCGAAGAACGTTCCGGGCATCGGCGAGACGTATCACATCACGCGCGTCGAGCCTTCGCATTTCGACGCGGGCACCTGTTATCTCTCAGTCGACGGGCATCGTTCCGACGATCTGAAGCCGTATTTGTTTGTCACGACTGATTACGGTGCGACGTGGAAGTCGCTCGTGAACAATCTGCCGCAGCGGGGTACAGTCAACGTTGTTCGCGAGGATGCGAAGAACAAAGATCTGCTGTTTGTCGGAACGGAGTATGGCCTTTTCGTTTCGCTGAATGGCGGCGGCGAGTGGAAGCCATTCAATTCGGGCATGCCGATACTGCGCATCGACGATATCCTGGTCCACCCGCGCGATAATGATCTGATCATCGGCACGCACGGACGTGGCATCTACATTCTCGACGACATCTCCGCGCTGCAACAGATGACGCAGAAGGTGATGGACTCCGATGCACACCTGTTCGAAGTCAGACCGGGAACGATCTGGCAGAACGACACGCGGCTCGGACGATACTGGGGCGGCTCGAAGCTCTTCCGCGGAGCGAATCCGGCACCGGGCACAGCAATCACTTACTACCTGAAGTCTCCGGCGTCAGGCGATGTGAAGCTCACGATTTCCGATTACACGGGGAAGGTTGTGCGCAACATCGCCGGGACGAATGAGGCTGGTCTGAACAGGATTCAGTGGAACCTGCGCGGCGATCCACCTCCGCGTCCGACTAACTTTGGTGGTGGCGGCGGCGGACAAGGTGGTGGAGGAGGTGGCGGCGGTGGCGGTGGTGGCGGTGGTGGCGGTGGTGGTGGTGGTGGTTTCGGCGGCCTCTTCAACCTCGGCCTGCCGCTCGAAGCCGGCACTTACAACCTGAAACTGTCGGTCGGCGGTAAGGACTACACCACGAAGATCGTGATCGAGAACGATCCGGGCCTCTAAAAGAAACGAGCGCCTCAACATAGAACAAGTCAGGAAGAGGGGCTTGCCCCCGCCGTTGCTTGGATTGGACGAGCGGGGCAAGCCCCTCTTCCTGACTTGTTCTTTGCTCAGCAGCTAAAGCAGTCGAGCGATCACGCATTTCAGGTAATACGTCTCCGGTACGCCCACCAGTACCGGATGATCGCTTGCCTGCATTCTTTTCTCGACGATCTGAACTCGCCGGTGTGCATCGATCGCGGCCTGGGCCAGTATCTCGATGAACAACTCCTCCGACACGTGATAAGAACACGTGCAAGTGATCAGCACACCGCCCGGGTTCAACAACTTCAACGCACGTAGATTGATCTCCTTGTAGCCTCGAATCGCGGCTTTCAGGCTGGCCCGGTTCTTCGCGAACGCCGGCGGATCGAGCACGATCACGTCAAAACGGTCCCCTGCCGCTTCCATCTCGCGCAACAGGTCGAACACGTTCGCTTCCACGAAATCAACGTTTGCGATCTCGTTTAGTCCGGCATTTCGTTGCGCCGCGGCGACGGCGTCAGCAGAAATATCGACGCCGATCACGTTCTCGCAAACCGGCGCGAGGTGCAGCGCAAACGCGCCGTTGAACGTGAAGCAATCGAGTGCACGCTGTTTGTTAGTTGTATTGGCTGCGGCGCGCGCGGCGAGGCGGTTCTCGCGTTGATCCAGAAACGATCCGGTCTTTTGTCCGCCCAGCGGCTCGACGACAAAACGCAACCCGTGTTGAAGAATCTCCAACTCGGCGGGAGCGTCGCCGTAGACAGTTCTGGTGATCAGCGGCAGTCCTTCGAGCTCGCGCACTCGCACATCATTGCGTTCAATCACTGCATGAGCGTCAAACTCCTCGACGAGCAACTCAGTCAACATCGACTTAACCGCATCCGTGCCCTGTGACAACGTCTGCATCACGAGCACGTCTGCATACCGGTCGACGATCAGCGACGGGAGCAGATCGCCTTCGGAATAGATCAAGCGATAAGCATTCGTCTCCGCCGAGATGTGCCTTCTACTACCCGCCTCATTGATCCTACGCCGCCACCAGTCGCGATTGATCTCTTCGTTGCTCTGCGTCAGGAACCGCAGCGCAATCTGCGAGGCGTCGCTGAACAGCGCCTGCCCGACAAAGTTGCCGCGCTCATCTTTAACGGTTACAACCGAGCCACCTTCAGCGTCGACCGCAACCACGTCGCTGCGATAGATCCACAGATGTCCATGCCGCACCCGATCCGCGCCTTTTTTATTAACTCTCGCCGTGTTCATCGGTCCATACTCTGCCACGAGATCATCGCAACATAAAAAATAGGTTGCACAACCTTCTCAGCAATGATATTTAGAAGTCAACTTTCGAGACCTTGCATCGGCGCAGAGATCCCCTGCACTCGACTTTCTCGGATAACGGCCCAGGGAAAATCTGGTACTAACGATCCTGAGGGTCTCCCCGATCCCAACTCGGTAACTTACGCATAACTGTATTCGCTTGATCTGCGATTCAGCATGGTCCAGTGCGGCAAAAAGCGTGCTTCCAGAAGAGAGGACAAAAATGAGTAAACGTATCCACCCTAGAGTTTTACCTTATAACAACCTGATTGCCTTCGCTCTATTACTGCTGCTGGGCTGTTTTGCGCAAGCATCTGCTCAATGGACCACGCCGGATGGCAGCGGGAATATCAGCAATACCAACACCGGCAATGTCGGGATTGGAACAAGTACGCCAAATGCTTTGCTCGAAATCAAGAAAAGTCAAAGCGCCGGAACAACCATCATCCTCGATAATCCGTTTACGACTTCCCCTAACGCAGCCTTTTCCGGAGTCTTCCTGAAACAAAACGGAGCGTACCGTTTGTTCGTCGGCTCAATCAACGACAACAACAATACTCACTTCGGCGGCTCAGGCGCGGTCCAGTTCTGGAATTTTGCTAATGCTCCAATGCTCTTTTCGACCAATAATACCGAAGCAATGAGGCTCACTGGCGGCGGCAATCTAGGCATCGGCACTGCGAGTCCAGGCGAAAAGCTGGTCACGCTCGGCAACATGACGGTCGGAAATATCACCGGCCACACGCAGCTATATTCCGGCTACGATGCCCAGTCGAACGTGATCATGGAATTGGGATATGGGACGGCAACTTCGGATGTCACTCCGCTTGCGAGCCTCGTTCTCAGTAAAAATCAAACCAGCGCGAATAACAGTATCGGAGTGATTTCTTTTGCCAACAGCAGTTTAGCGAACGGCAGTGAAAAGCGAATCGCTTCCATCGGATCCGCTACTGATGGCGCAGTCAACTCGGGGATATTGACGTTTGGCACAACACTCACAGGTACGATTGCTGAACATATGCGAATCACCTCCGGCGGAAAAGTCGGCATCGGCACCACCAACCCGACCGAAAAGCTGGAAGTCACCGGAAACATCAAGGTGTCGGGAAATATAAACGCCAAGTATCAGGATGTGGCTGAGTGGGTTGACTCTGCAGAAGACCTCCGCGCGGGAACGGTAGTGATTCTCGACGTCAAACGACCCAATCACGTGATGGCGTCAACCGCGAGCTACGACACGCGTGTAGCCGGCGTGATCTCTGCTAGTCCTGGTATCACTCTCGGCGAACACGCCGATGGCAAGGTGCTGGTTGCAACTACCGGTCGCGTAAAAATAAAAGTCAGCGCTAAAAATGGACCAATCAATATCGGCGATTTGCTTGTAACCAGCGATCAACCCGGAGTGGCAATGAAGTCAACCGCGGTCAAGATTGGCGGCGTGCAGATGCACCGGCCCGGAACCCTGATCGGCAAGGCCCTCGAGCCGTTGGCCCAGGGCGCCGGCGAGATACTGGTGCTACTGAGCCTGCAATAACGAACCTCGAAATTGTCCAAACAGCCGCCTTCCGGAGTACGCTCATGAGACGCATCTATAGGTCTATCCGTTCGAGACGCTTAATCAACGCGATTGCCAGCTATAGTAAGGGCAAATTAGAAATCACCCGGAATCCCTGATTGCTGCACGAAGTTTATCCGCAGACGGCTAATCCTGTATGCTAACGTCCGAGCATGGAGACGAAAACCGAGCCGCCGGTAGACTTCAACCCCTACAACACGCGCGAGATTGAATACGAAAAAGATCTCGGCGCGCCGGGCGAGTTTCCTTACACGCGCGGCATTTACGCGAACATGTATCGCGGGCGTCTCTGGACGATGCGCCAGTACGCCGGCTACGCCACCGCGGAAGAATCAAACGCTCGCTACAAATATCTCCTTGCGCAAGGCACGACCGGGCTTTCCGTCGCCTTCGATCTGCCGACGCAGATCGGCCTCGACTCGGACGATCCACTCGCGCACGGTGAAGTCGGGAAAGTCGGCGTCGCTATCGACTCGCTCGAAGATATGGAGCGTCTCTTCGCCGGCATTCCGCTCGACGAAGTCTCGACCTCGATGACGATCAATGCAACGGCGGCGATTCTGCTGTCATTGTATCTCGCGGTCGCGCGCAAACAGGGCGTACCGTTCAGTAAAGTTCGCGGCACTTTGCAGAACGACATTCTCAAGGAGTACATCGCGCGCGGCACTTACATTTATCCGCCCGCGCCGTCGCTGCGTCTGGTCACGGACATCTTCGCTTTCTGCGCGCGCGAGGTGCCGAACTGGAACACGATCTCGATCAGCGGTTATCACATTCGCGAAGCCGGTTCGACAGCCGTGCAGGAAGTTGCATTCACGCTCGCGGACGGAATCACGTACGTTGAAGCAGCGCTTGCGGCTGGTCTCGAGATCGACGACTTCGCTCCGCGTCTCTCGTTTTTCTTCAACGCGCACAACAACCTGCTCGAAGAGATCGCGAAGTTTCGTGCGGCGCGACGTTTGTGGGCGCGCATCATGCGCGACCGTTTCAAAACGCGCGATCCGCGCTCGTTGATGTTGCGGTTTCATACGCAGACGGCGGGTTCGTCGTTGACGGCGCAGCAGCCGGAAGTGAACGTCGTGCGCACGACGATCCAGGCGCTTGCCGCGGTACTTGGTGGAACGCAGTCGCTGCACACGAACTCGATGGATGAAGCGCTCGCTTTGCCGACTGAGTCAGCCGCGCGTCTGGCGCTGAGAACGCAGCAGGTGATTGCTTACGAGTCGGGTGTTGTCGAGACAGCGGATCCGCTGGGCGGCTCGTACGCGATCGAGCATCTAACGGACGAGATCGAAGAGGGCGCGAATGAGTATCTGAAAAAGATCGAGGCGATGGGAGGGATGCTACGTGCTATTGAAGTTGGATATGTGCAGCGTGAGATCCAGGAGGCGGCGTATCGTTATCAGAAGGCTGTCGAAGCACAGGAACAGGTGGTGGTTGGTGTAAATCGCTTCCAGCTTGAAGAAGAGCCACCGGTGAACGTGCTGCGGATCGATCCGGCGTTGGAAGAGGCGCAGGTCGAGCGCGTGCGAGCACTGCGTGAGCGACGCGATGCGCGAGTTGTGACCACCGCCCTCGACAAACTCAAGCAGGCGGCGACGACTGATGAAAATCTGCTGCCACGTATACTCGAGGGTGTCGAGGCGTATGCGACTGTTGGCGAGATCAGCAATGCGCTGCGAGATATCTGGGGCGAGTACCGGGAGACGTCGACCATTTAGATACAGGATGAAACGAATTCTTTTATTAGTGCTCGTGAGCGCCGCCGTGATCCAGGCGCAGGAAAGCGGTTTTGGACCAGGGACTTCGTGGCGCCGGTACAAGGTTAAAGATGAAGAATTTTCTGTGACTTTGCCCACGGTCCCCGCGGTGGCGACCACTAAGGCTGCTCGGAAGAGTGACGGCAAGAGTCGCCTCGAAAGGCGACTGAAAACAGCCTACGACGGCGTCGAGTACACTATTGAATCTTTTGAGAACTCTAAACCAACGCAGTCGCTCGATCAGTTTATTGACGAACTGGTCCTGCCTGGCGAATACGATCCTCCCAACAAACGAAGCCTGACCGTCGATGGTTTTAACGGAGTCCAATATTCCACTGGAAATAAAACCACCTCCCTGATAGTGCAATTTTTCGCAACAGAGAAACACTTGTACCGCTTCATGGTCAGCGGGGAAGGGATATTACGACCTGAAGTGAAGCAGTTCTTTTTATCGATCAAGCTGGGCAAGAAGCCGGAGGGTATTGAGATTTTCGACGGGCCAGGAATTCCGATAGAAACACCTTCCACTGGTGAGATGATATATAAAGGAAGAGACGTTGACGTAAAGGCGCGCTTGTTGAAATTTCCTCAACCCAGGTATACAGCAGATGCTCGGAAGAATGAGATCAGCGGGATCGTGGTCCTTAAAGCCGTATTCGCAAGTAATGGAGAGGTGCAAAATATTCGTGTTATTTCAGGCCTGCCGTATGGATTGACTGAGCAGGCCATCATTGCTGCCCGGCAGATCAAATTCACTCCAGCCATGAAGGCCGGAAAGCCGGTCTCGATGTGGATGCAACTGGAATACAACTTTAACCTCTAGCGTTATGAAAAGAATTCTGTTTTTGAGTTGTACGCTATTACTTGTTACTGTCGACGTGCTCGCCCAGCCTGGGCCGTGGAAGCGTTACACCATCAGGCGCGAAGAGTTTTCGGTGATGCTGCCCGCCCTTCCGGCTATGTCCACCAAAAAAGCGATGGTGATGCGGCTCGCGAAGGAAAGGGTACAACATACGCTCGGCGCCTATGCTGACGGTCTCGCCTTTACAGTCCTGTGTGTGGATAACTCGAGTCCGCGTGAGTCGCTCGAAGATTACCTCGAAAAGGAAATCTTCACCCACGCGGGTTGGGAACGCACCAGTGAACAGGAACTAACAGTCAACGGCTTCAAAGGCAAACAGTACAACTTGCCCAACCCGGTTCCGGGAACGATGCAGGTCTTCGCGACGCGAAACCACATCTGTCGCTTTCACGCGTTTGGCGCGACGGCGGACGATGCTCGAGTCAAACAGTTCTTTTCCTCTGTGACCCTCGGTGATAAGAACGACGGTATCGAAGTCAAAGACGGGAATGGCGTTCCACCCAAAGCCGCAACTCAGGACAACGCGAATGCATTCACGGTAAAGGAAGTCGACCGGAAACCCTTCGTCGCTTTTCGACCAGAACCGAATTACACGGAAGAGGCGCGCCAAAACGGTCTTACCGGCTCTGTGATTTTGAAAGCAGTCTTAACCGCTGATGGCGCTGTCACCAATATCAAGGTAGCCTCCGGCCTGCCTTACGGCCTCGAGCAGAATGCGATCGATGCCGCGAAAAGGTTAAGGTTTATCCCAGCCATGAAAGACGGCAAGTTTGTGTCGACGTGGATGCAACTCGAGTTCTATTTCAATCTCTACTGACGACTGATGGCCCACCTGCTCGAAGTTCGAAATCTCCAGACACACTTTCCCACACGCACGGGGCTCGTGCGTGCGGTCGATGGGGTAAGTTTTCATCTCGATCGAGGCGAGCTGCTGGGGCTCGTTGGTGAGTCGGGCTGTGGAAAGTCGATGACTGCGCTTTCCGTCATGCGCCTCATCGCGCCGCCCGGAAAGATCGTCAACGGGGAGATACTCTTCGACGGCAAAGATCTACTCAAAATTTCCGACTCCGAAATGCGCGATATGCGCGGCGACGACATCGCCATGATCTTTCAGGATCCGATGACGTCGCTCAATCCTGTCTTCACTGTCGGCGAACAGATTGCCGAAGCGTTGCGACTGCACCGCAAGCTCTCGCGCAAACAAGCGCGACAGGCGACCGTCGAGGCGATGCGCGAGGTCGCGATTCCCGATCCCGCTCGACGCGTGGACGATTATCCACATCAACTCTCCGGCGGCATGCGACAACGCGTGATGATCGCGATGGCTCTGGCCTGCAATCCGAAACTTCTAATTGCCGACGAGCCGACCACCGCGCTCGACGTCACGATCCAGGCGCAGATCCTCGAGCTGCTCGACGATTTACGAAAGCAGCGCGAGCTCGCCGTGCTTTTGATCACTCACGATCTCGGTGTTGTTGCTGAAGTTGCCGATCGAGTGGCCGTGATGTACACGGGAAGAATCGTTGAAGAGTCGCCGGTCGAGGAGTTGTTTGCACGGCCCAAGCATCCATACACGGAAGGCTTGCTGCGTTCGGTTCCAAAGCTCACCGGCACACAGGTGATACAGAAAGAGCGGCTCGAGACGATCGAAGGCGTCGTGCCGCGACCGACCGATCTGCCGCCCGGTTGTCACTTCGCGCCGCGCTGCCCGCATCGTATGCCTCGTTGCACGGCGGAAGAGATTCCGCTGTATCAACTCGACGGCAACGTTGAAGTGCGTTGCGTGCTTTACGATCTTGCTGCCGCAGTCGCAGCCGACCACAAAGAGGTTCATGAGCGAAACACTCGTCAGCGTTAGTGGGCTCGTCAAACATTTTCCGGTTGAAGGCTCGACTGACGTCGTGCGCGCAGTCGATGGCGTGTCGTTTGAGATCTTTGCCGGAGAAACGCTGGGACTCGTTGGCGAATCGGGTTGTGGCAAGTCGACAGTCGGACGTTGCCTGCTGCGTTTGATCGAGCCGACTGCCGGTCACGTCTACTTCGAAGGCCGAGACGTTCTCGCGCTCAACAAGAAGGAGTTGCGTGAGATCCGGCGCGAGATGCAGATCATCTTTCAGGATCCGTACGCGTCGCTGAATCCGCGTATGAAGATTGGCGACATCGTCGGCGAACCGCTCGTGATTCACAATCAGGGCACGAAGAGTGAACGGCGCGATCGTGTGGCCGCGCTGCTGCGAAGAGTCGGGCTCGATCCTGATTACATGAATCGCTATGCGCACGAGTTCTCAGGTGGGCAGCGACAGCGCATCGGCGTCGCGCGATCGCTGGCGTTGAATCCGAAGCTGATTGTTGCTGACGAGCCGGTGTCGGCGCTGGACGTTTCGGTGCAGGCGCAGGTTGTGAACCTGCTGCAGGAGTTGCAGGAAGAATTTAACCTGACTTACCTGTTCATCTCGCACGGGCTGGCGGTGGTCGAACACATCTCGACGCGCGTGGCGGTAATGTATCTGGGCCGCATTGTTGAGATAGCTGATGCGGGCGAGCTGTATGCGCAGCCGCTGCACCCGTACACGCAGGCGCTGCTTTCTGCGATCCCGATTCCGGATCCTACGCAGAAGCGAAAGCGCATCGTGTTGGAAGGTGATGTGCCGACGCCGATCAACCCGCCGTCAGGTTGTCGCTTTCGGACGCGTTGTCCGCTCGCGATTGACGACTGTGCGCGGATCGATCCGGAGTTGCGTGAGGTGTCGCCCGGGCATCACGTCGCGTGTATTCGTGTCCCCGGCTGGGATCAAGCGCCAAGATCGGCGTAATCTGTGGATGAAACATTCGTTGTCTTTGTCCCGTATCTAGGCTTCTTTCTCACCTGTTTCTTAGGAGGAAACTAATGAGCGATCCGAACACGCCTGCGACTGGCGCGGAAATGTCAACGGCGGAAACCCTGATCGGCATCTTCTTCGAGCCGTCAAGAACGTTTGAGGCCCTGCGCGCAAGGCCTCGCTTTCTCGTAGCTGGTCTTATCGTGTTTATCCTGACGTGCCTGGTAACTGCGGCCTTATACGCGCGAGTTGATATGGCCCAGTTCATACGCGACAGGATTGAGCAGTCACCGCGCGCCGCCCAAGTCAGCGAAGAGCAGAAGGAAACGCAAGTCAGGGTGGGAAAAATCATCGGCATGGTGTTTATCCCGTTGGCGGTGCCGGTGATGATTGCGGGCGGTGCGGCGCTGTACCTCCTGGGTGTGATGGCTATGGGCGGATCGATTACTTACAAAAAGGCGCTCGCAGTATGGTGTTATTCGTGGTTACCACAATCGATTTTAGGAGCGTTAATAGCGCTTTTGGTGTTGTTCCTGAAATCGCCCGATTCCATCGTCCCGGAGAATTTGGTAGCGACGAATCCCGCCGCGCTGATGAGCACCGAGTCGTCGAAAGTATTGATTGCCTTGCTGAGACAATTTGATCTGCTCAGGTTTTTCGGAATGTTTCTGGCAGCCTTAGGGCTAAGAAAAGTCGCAAAGATTTCATCGGGCCAGGCATGGGCAGTGGTCCTGGGTCTGTGGCTCCTTGGACTCTTACTCGCCGTTGGCTCCGCTGCTATTTTTGGTGGCTAAAAAGCACAAAAGAAGTTTAGCTACAAAAGGCACAAAAAGCACAAAAGAGAAGAATGAAGAAAGTTCTTCTTTTGCGCTTTTTGTGCCTTTTGTGGCTGATTCTTCTCTGTGCTTTTTTGTGGCCCTATTCGTAGCGCAGTGACTCGATTGGGTCGAGGCGGGCCGCTTTCCATGCGGGCCAGAGGCCGAAGATCAGACCGATGCCGACGCTTGCCACGAAGCCTCCGACCGGCGCCCAGATTGGCACATAAGACGGAAGTAACAGTCGCAGCAGAAGCGTCAGTCCCCAACCGATCGAGAGTCCGACGATTCCACCGAGGCCCGTGAGTGTCGCGGCTTCGATCAGGAACTGCCACATGATGTCGCTGCGCTTCGCGCCGATTGCCTTGCGCACACCGATCTCGCGCGTGCGCTCAGTGACGGACACGAGCATGATGTTCATCACGCCGATACCACCCACCATCAAACCGACAGAAGAAATCGCCACCATCGCGATCGCGAGGCCGGCAGTGATCGAACGGAAATTATCGAGAATGCTTTCCGAAGTCTCCATGCCGAAGTTGTCGTTTGCGGCAAACGACACCTGGCGGCGCACGCGCAGCATATCGCGCACCTGATCTTTTCCTTCGTCCATCATGCCCGGACGCGCGACGGCGAGAATGTAGATGTCGTCAGCGTTCGGTTTTAGTTTTTGGGCCACCGTGAACGGCACGTAGATCACGTTGTTTTGATCGTCACTGCCGCCGCCGATCAGAAACTGTTCGCGCTTCTCCAGCACGCCGACAACACGAAACTCCTGCGTCCCGATCTTGATCGTTTGACCAACCGGCGAGCCGACCTTGAAGAAGTCGTCGGCGACTTTCGACCCGACCACACACACTTGCTGGTTCGTATCGTTTTCCGTTTGCGTGAAGAAACGACCTTCCGAGATCACCTGCGTACCGGCTTTTTCAAACTCCGGTAACGTGCCCTGCAGCGCGACTTGCGCCGACGTCTTGCCGCCGCCGGAAACCATCAGTTTGCCGCCGAAGAAGTTGTTGGTGATATCGAGAAAGGGAACTGACAGCTCGATCGCAGGTAGCGACTGGAGGGCGATCGCGTCGTCGTAAGTCAGCTCTTTGCGCATGCGCTCTTCGCGCGACATGCGACCGATGTGAATGCCCGGATTGTACTTACTGATGTAGATCGAGCGAGTACCGAACGACTCGACTTCGCGTTTTACGGAAACGTCGATGCCGCTGATGATCGATGCGATCAGCATCACGGTGATGATGCCGATGACGACGCCGACAACTGTCAGAAACGAGCGCAGCTTGTTCGCGCGCAGAGTCGACAGGGCCATCTTGAGATTTTCGTAGATGTCGCTTCTTAGGATTGGCATAAGTTTTAGCCCTGTTTAGTCGGAGCGCAAAGCCTCGATCGGATCCAGTCTTGCCGCTCTCCATGCCGGGAAAAGTCCCGACGCGATGCCGGCTGTACCTGAAGCCAGCAGCGCGCCGGCGATGGCCCATATCGACAAATACGTGGGAAAGATCAACGACGTCACCACCAGCCCGACGATCCACGCCAGGAAAATTCCGACGGCGCCGCCGATCGTCGAGAGGGTTACGGCTTCGACGAGAAACTGTTTCAGGATGTCGATCTTTCGCGCCCCCAAAGATTTTCTGATACCAATCTCTTTGGTGCGCTCAGTCACTGAAACGAGCATGATGTTCATGATCACGATCGCGCCCACGACGAGTGCAATCATCGGAACAAAGATAGCGACCAGAAAGATCGTCCCGAAGAGTCGATCGCGCAGCCCTGTGATCGCGTCAGGCGTGACGATGCCGAAGTTGTCTTTCTCGCTTGGCCCGAGTTTGCGGCGCACACGCATCAGGAAGCGCGACTCTTCAACTGCGTCGTTGAAGAGCTCGTCCGTTTTCGACGTGGCGATGAAATACAGCGAGCGCTGGCGAATGAGTCCACCGTAGTTAACAGCGTAGGTCTTCAAGGGAAGAATTACGAAAGTGTCCTGCGGGATACCGAACACGGTCCCTCTTGCAGTTTCGATACCTATCACGCGATAGGGAAGTCCGCGAACAGTGATCTCCGAACCCAATGCGTTGCCGGCGGGAAACAGTTTTGTGGCGACGTCGGCGCCGATGTAAGCAACACGCGCAGCGCCTTCGTCTTCGGGCTCGGCGATGAAGCGTCCTTCGGCGACGTCGCGGTTCTCGATATCGACGCAGTTGGCGGTCGCGCCGGAAACAAAGACGTCTTCCAGCACTTCGTTACCGCGCTTAACTTCCACCGGAGTGCCGCGCGCACGCGCGCCGATCTTGCCGATGAGCTGAGCGCGAGCTTTCAGATACTCGTAGTCGTCCAGCGTCAGCTCTTTATTGCGCCGCTGGGCCGCGGCGATTGTGTCAGTGTCTTTGAAGTCTTCGAGCGGGTTGAAACGTTGGACCGTGAACGACTTCGCGCCGATGCCCGCGATCTTCTCGTCGACGTAGCGATTGAATCCGGCGATAAGAGAAACGACAACGACGAACGCCGTGACGCCGACGATCATTCCGAGCAGCGTGAGCGCCGAGCGCAGCTTGTGTGCCCAGATAGCTGACACTGCCAGTTTCAGGGTTTCGATAAATTTCACGTTTGTATATTAAAGCACAGTCGTTAACAGGATTTCAGGATTTACAGGCTATCAAGATAATTCTGTGAGTCCTGAAAATCTTGTTAACGACTCACTCCCAGCGCAGAGCTTCGATTGGATTCAGACGCGCGGCTTTCCACGCGGGCCACAAACCAAAGATGATGCCCACGCCTGCCGAAATCCCGATGCCGACACCGATGGCCCACAAAGGAACGTACGCCGGCAGCGGTGAATACTTGTTCATCAACAGGCTCGCCACTTCGCCGACAGCCAATCCTGCGAGACCGCCAATCGCCGTCAGCACCACTGCCTCGATCAGAAACTGCGACAGGATGTTGAACCTCGTCGCACCCACCGCTTTGCGCACACCGATCTCTTTCGTTCGTTCAGTGACGGAAACAAGCATGATATTCATCACGCCGATGCCGCCAATCATGAGTGCGACAAACGAGATCGCCGTCAGCACGAGCGCCGTTGCCCCGGTTAACTGGTTGTAAACGTCGAGCAGCGAGTCCTGCGAGGAGATGCCGAAGTTGTTCGGCGCACCCACCGGCACGCGACGCCTGCGACGCAGGATGTCAGTGATCTCGTCGATTGCGGATTTGACGAAAGCGCGCGAGCGCGGCCGCACGATCACGAAGAAGACGACTTCGGGAAATGGAGGATCAGGGTTGTACTTGTCGAACGTCGTGAGCGGAATGAAGATCGAGTTGTCGCGCGATTGGCCGAAGAAGTTTCCCAACGGTTCCATCACGCCGATCACGTGATACGGATTGCCGTTTATGCGCACGTCTTTATCGACCGGATCTTCGTACGGAAACAACGCCTGTTTCACGTCGACGCCGATGATCACGACGTTTGAGCGATCCTGCATGTCGATGTCGTTTATGAAGCGACCACTGGCCACATACTGCGTTTGCACAAACTCGTAGTACGGTGTGACACCGAACAGGATCGGCGTGTCAGTCTGTTTATCCTGGTACCGGACCGTCGACGCTATCATGCGATGGATCGGCGACACGCCGACGATCGACGGCGCCTCGGTGCGCAGTGCTTCCGCATCGTCCATCGTCAGATCTTTGCGATGGATCTCGTCTGGACCAGGCGGTCGTCCAAAGCTTGGCTGGAATTTGGAGACGAAGATCGTGTTTGAGCCGAGCGACTCGATCTGATCGGCGAAGGCTTTATTCAGTCCCTGAATGATCGACACCATGAAGATGATCGTCACGACGCCGACACTGACGCCAAGGATCGTCAACGCCGAGCGCAGCTTGTTTGTGCGCAGGGTGTCGAGCGCCATGAGTGCCGATTCTTTGATGTCGTCAATTCTCATTCAGCCCTCAACGCTTCGATCGGATCCAGTTTCGCGGCGCGCCACGCGGGCCAGAGGCCGCTCACAATGCCCACCACCGAAGAAACACCAACCCCCAGAACCGCCGAAGCCACGCTCACCAGCAACGGAAACCCGATCAGCGCCGAGATGATGTACGCCAGTCCAAAACCTGTCGCGACACCAATCGCACCGCCAATTGCCGTCACCGTCACCGCTTCGATCAAAAACTGCGTCAGAATATCTTTACGCCGCGCGCCGATCGCTTTGCGAATGCCAATTTCTTTGGTCCGCTCAGTAACCGACACGAGCATGATGTTCATCACTACGATTCCACCGACTACAAGCGAGATCGCCGCCACGCCGATCGTCACGATGTAAATGTTTGACGTCGCCGAGCCGTAAAGATTCAGAAACACGTCCTGCGTCTCGAGTGCGAAACCCTCGTCATCAACCTCGCCAGTCGTGTGGCGACGATTTCTCATGACCGTTCTGACCTGGTCCTCAGCCGCTTCGAGCTGGTCGGTAGTTTGCACCTGAATGAACGTGACGAGCGAGCGCCTGCCGCCGTACGCCTTCTGATAAGTCGAATACGGAATGTAGACCACGTTATCGCGCGAGAAGCCGAAGATCGAACCCAGCGGCTCCAGTACGCCGAGCACGACATAAGGTCGCCCGTCGATGCGGATCTCGTGGCCCAGAGCCCGGTCCGGTGGCGCATCGGCAAACAGGTTCTTCAACATGTCAGGACCGATCACGCAGATGTCACGACCGGATGCGCCTTCACTCTCGGTCCAGATACGGCCCACGCTGATACTCACACCGTCGATATCAAACATCGTCGTCGGATCGACACCGCGGATGCGGACGTTCTCGGCTGTCTGATCGGCATACTTAACAGTCTCGATCGCATTCGCGGCGACCCCAACTCGCCAGCACGCAGTGCATAAACGCGTAATCGCTTCCGCATCTTCATGCGTCACATCTTTGCGCCGGTTGAACTTGATGAAGTCTTCGCGCGACTTGATGATCTGCGGGTTCTTCGAGATCGTGAAGACTGTCGAGCCCTGTGACGAGAAGGTCTGCGCGACCGTTTGATTGAGGCCCTTGATGATCGTGACGACGGCGATCACCGCAGCAACACCCACCACAATGCCGACCAGCGTCAGCGCAGTGCGCAGCTTGTTAGCGCGCAGGCTGGCGGTGGCGACACGAAACGCCTCCCAGATGGCGGTGAGACGAAACACTGTTACCAAAGCCTCTTAGCCACAAAAGGCACAAAAAGCACAAAAGAAGAACCGGGCTTCATTTGCTTTCTTTTGTGCATTTTGTGCCTTTTTGCGGCCTACTTAATTCGTTCGTCTTTTTCGATTAGACCGTCGCGAATCGAGATGACGCGGTGGGCGCGTTCTGCGATGTCGTGCTCGTGTGTCACGACGATGATCGTGTTGCCTTCAGAGTGTAGACGTTCGAAGAGATCCATGATCTCCATGCTGGTGTGCGAGTCGAGCGCTCCGGTCGGCTCGTCAGCCAGCAGAATCGACGGATGATTCACGAGCGCACGAGCGATCGCGACGCGCTGACGCTGGCCGCCCGAGAGTTCATTTGGCTTGTGAGTCATACGCTCAGTCAGGTCCACGGCGTGGAGCGCTTTCTTCGCCATCTCATGTCGCTGCGACGCACCAACACCACCGTAAATCAGCGGCAGCTCAACGTTGTGCAACGCCGTGGCGCGCGCGAGCAGGTTGAACGTTTGGAAAACGAAACCGACTTCCTGATTGCGAATGCGCGCCAGCTCGTCGTCGTCCATCTCAGAAACGTTCTTGCCGTTGAGCCAGTATTCACCCTGGCTCGGCGTATCGAGACAGCCGATCAGGTTCATCAACGTCGACTTACCTGAACCGGATGGACCAATGATCGCGATGTACTCGCCACGAGGGATATCAAACGACACTCCGTGCAGCGCGTGCACCTTCTCCGTTCCCATCTGGTAAGTCTTCCAGATGTTGCGCATCGAGATCAGCATTCTCGGGTCGTGCCCGTTGACCTCGGCGCGTGGCGTGGTCACACTCTCCGGCGGAGTAATCGTAAGCGTAGCGTCACTCATCTAGGCCTCTTTTTCATTTGCGTTGCCGGGCTTCTTCGTCTGACGCTTGATGGTCATGCCGTCTTTCAGCGTCTTCAACACGCGACTGGGCCCACGCACGATCTCCATTTGTTGCTGCACACCGCTCGTGATCTCGATATCAGCCTCACCGGTGATGCCTGTGGTCACTTCGATAAACCTGACCTTGTTGTTTTCGACGATGTAAACACCCTTTTGCGATTTCGGTTTCTCGCCAACCGGCGAAGCGGTTGGAACACTGCCCGACACCGTTGCGCTCGGCGACGCGGCCGCGGGCGCCTTCTCGACGATCGCTTCAAGCGGCACGGCGAGCACGTTGTTCTTCGTGTCCGTTGTGATCGTCGCGGTTGAGCTCATGCCGGGACGCAGTGAGCTCTGGACATCTTCGGGCAAGTCTTTGAGCTCGAGCGTGACCTTGAACTCTTTCGCTTCCTGAACGTTCACGCGGTTTGACAAGCCGCCCGTCTGGTCTGACTTCGAAATCGCGAGCGGGTTCTTTTGTGTGACAACTGCCTTGATTTCCTTGTCGCCGAGAGCGTCGACCTTGACCTTCGCTTCCTGGCCCACCTTGACGTTGTTGATTTCCGTCTCGTCAACGTTCACTTCAACGTTGATCTGCGACATGTCGGCGATGGTCATCAGTGGCGTGGTCGACAGACCGGCGACGGCAAACTCACCGACGCGCGTCGGAATGTCAGCGACTACGCCGTTCAATGGCGACAACTGAGTCGCCTTCGAGCGCTGGCTCACCTGACCACGCAACATCGCGGATTGCTGGCTGGCGCGCATTTCTGACGACTTGATGCCTGTTTGTGCTTCTTTCACCGCGATGCGTTGTTGATTCGCACGCTCGGTGGCTTCTTTTACGGCGATATTTTGCGCTTCGAGATTGGCCTTGGCTGTTTCCAAACTGATCTTGGCGGTGTCGAAGCGGTCGCGGGCGTTGTCGTATTCGGACCGGGAAGCGACGCCGGCTTCGATCAGCTCCGTGTAGCGCTTTAGCTCACGCTGGGCGGTGTTGACCTCGACCTGGGCTTTATCAACAGCGGTTTGGAGCGCTACGACTTGCTGCCGGGCCGCAGCCACTGAAGCTTCGGCTACCACGAGCGACTGTTGCGCTGACGCGACGGCGGTACGCGCGTTTTGCACGTCATTTATCGACGCCTGGGTCGCGGCCCACTGTGCTTCCTGGCTCGACTGTAGCTGCGTCGGGTCGACACGAACCAACGGCTTGCCCTTGCTAACCATGTCGCCGGCGGTCACGTAAATCTCTTCAATACGGCCGGGAACCTCGCTCGTAAGCTTGATATAGCGTATTGGTCGCACCTCGCCCGATGCGGTTACGGTCTGTTTCAGCTCGGGTCTGACTTCGAGCTTGACGGTTACAACCTCGGGCTCTTCTTTACGGGTTGCAACCACGCTGATAACGACGACGATAGCGAGCACCGCGGCCACTACCACGCCGATAATGATCTTCTTTTTGCGACTCAATGCCATTCTTTCGTTCCTTTTTGCAGGGGGCCTTCAAATTCTCGAAGATGCTTCTACGTGGAAACTTATCAAACAGTTTCATCGAAGAGCAAACGCGAAGAGGCTCAATTTATTAACAGTTTGGCCACAAAGAAGCACAAAAGCACAGTAGCATTAGACAGCGTGGGAGTCACTTTTGTGCCATTTCGCGGCAGACTATGATGCGTTGGCTGCCGATGGGGTTTCGCGCTAAAATGATTTGCTTTTTTGAAGACCATGATTACGTGCGATAGGTGCAAAACAGAAAATCTCGATGGCTCGCAGTATTGCGACGAATGTGGCGCGCCCTTGAGACCAAATGGCCGTCCTAATCCCGTGCAGCAAAAACCCGTGCCCGGTAATAACGGCAACCATGCTCCGTCGCCGGGATCACCTGCTGAAGTTGGCGGACGAGTCTCCGCCGGCCTCAGTTATTCAGCGCTGCGCACAACTGCCAAACCGCACGCCCGCCTGGTTATCGAAAAGGGCCGCTCGACCGGAAAGCAGTTTATGTTGAGTGATGTCGAAGCCCAGATCGGACGCTGGGACGCCGACGGCGGCATCTTCCCCGACGTTGATCTGGACACAGACGATCCCGAAGCAAAGGTTTCCCGAC
>Ga0207710_10000706_pt1 | contig 18722 bp, 15 predicted proteins | sample KBSS24metaG_FD_184400 | JGI IMG/M metagenome (GOLD analysis project Ga0207710, IMG submission 184400) | Switchgrass rhizosphere microbial communities from Kellogg Biological Station, Michigan, USA - KBS S2-4 metaG (SPAdes) (version 2) | ecosystem: Host-associated > Plants > Roots > Rhizosphere...
CGAGAGGGCGAACTATGAGCGCGCGCGGATCCGGTACGTGTACATGCCGACCTTCGCGCCGATGTCGATGCCCGTGCGCGCCGGATCGCACAGCACGTCGAGGAGCTCCATCTCGCGCTCGTAGTGTCGATGGCGCGCGATCGCCTTGATGAAGTCGGGGAGCGCCTGCTCGGCCGACGGGCCGCTGACGAGCACGCCCGGGTCGCTTCGACCCGACGAGAGCACGGGCCGGATGCCCGCGGACGCGAGGAGCTCCGCCCCCGCGCCGCACGCGAGGATCGTCTTCGCGTGGCGGTATTGGTCCTCGAGGAAGTCGACCGCGGGCACCACGCCGCCGAGCGTCCTGGCGGCGAGCTCTCCGTCGGGCACGGCCGCCGCGTCGAACAGGACGGACGGCATCGCCTCGAACGTCACCTCGACGTCGATGGGCTCGCCGTCCGCCGTCTTCACCTGGCCGAGGCGCGCGCCGACGTAGCGGGGCACCGCCCCCTCCTCCGCGAGCCCGGCGTGGAGCGCGCGAGCGCCCGCGCCGTCGACGCCGTCCGCCACGAAGATCGCGACGCGGCGCGTGCGGATGCCCCCGTCGCCCGGATAGGCAAATAGGGACAGCGCTCGAGAGACTTCGACCTCCGGCTTCGGCGTCTTCGCGATCGCCCTCGGCAGCGGCTCGGGCACGTCGACGCCGAGCCCGGCGGCGACCGCGCCCGCGAGCTCTTCGGCCACGTTGGCGAGCATCGCGACGACCCGGCGGCGCACCGCCGGGACCTGGACCCGGGTCAGCTCGAAGCGGAACGCGCGGACGATGTGCGCCTTCTCCACGTCGGTCTGGCTCCGCCAGAAGAGGGTCGCTTGATTGTAATGTTCACCGAAGCGCTCGGCGCTGCCGCGCACCTTGTCCTCGTGGACGGGCTCGCGGAACGACGTGAACCCCGCCATCCCCGCCTGGAACGGGCAGCCGCCGGCGAGCGAGTTGGGCTCGTACGCGACCCGCCCGCGGTGGATCGCCTGCCGGTGAAAGCCCTCCCGCTGGTTGTTGTGGACCGGCGCGATCGGAGAGTTGATCGGGATCTCGTGGAAATTGGGGCCGCCCAGGCGCGATATCTGTGTATCGATGTACGAGTGGAGGCGCCCGGCGAGCAGCGGATCGTTCGTGAAGTCGACGCCCGGCACGACGTGCGCGGCGCAGAACGCGACCTGCTCCGTCTCGGCGAAGAAGTTGTCGGGGTTGCGGTTCAACACCAGCTTCCCCACCGGGGTGAGCGGCGCGAGCTCCTCGGGCACCAGCTTGGTCGCGTCGAGGACGTCGAAGCTGAATCCCGCCGCCTGCTGCTCGGAGACGAGCTGGAAGCCGAGCTCCCACTCCGGGAACGCGCCGGCCTCGATGGCCTCCCACAGATCGCGGCGGTGGTAATCGGGATCGGCCCCGGCGATCTTCACCGCCTCGTCCCACTCGAGCGAGTGCGTGCCCAGGAGCGGCCGCCAGTGGAACTTCACGAAGGTGGACTCGCCGTCCTCGTTCACCAGCCGGAACGTGTGCACCCCGAAGCCCTGCATCATGCGATAGCTGCGCGGGATGGCGCGATCGGACATCACCCACATCAACATGTGGGCCGACTCGGGCATGAGCGACGCGAAGTCCCAGAACGTGTCGTGCGCGGTCGACGCCTGGGGTATCTGGGAGTTCTGCTCCGGCTTCGCCGCGTGGATCAGATCCGGGAATTTCATCGCGTCCTGGATGAAGAAGACGGGGATGTTGTTCCCGACGAGATCCCAGTTGCCCTCCTCGGTATAGAACTTCACCGCGAAGCCGCGGACGTCGCGGGCGGTGTCCGCCGACCCCCGCTCGCCGATCACCGTGGAGAACCGGACGAAGACGGGCGTGCGCTTGCCGGCGGTGGCGAACAGCGACGCGCGCGTGACGCGCGTCATCGGCTGGTAACACTCGAAGTACCCGTGCGCGGCCGAGCCGCGCGCGTGGACGACCCGCTCCGGGATCCGCTCGTGATCGAAGTGGGTGATCTTCTCTCGAAGGATGAAGTCTTCGAGGAGGGCGGGGCCGCGGAAGCCGGCCTTCAGCGAGTGCTGGTTGTCCGCGACGGGCACGCCCTGGTTGGTGGTGAGCCGCTCCCCCGTCGCGTCCGTGCGGACGCGATCGAGCGGGAGGTCCACCGGGCTCGCGGCGAAGCTCGGCTTGCCCGCGCCAACCTTCCGCGACGCGACGTCCTCCGACAGCGTGCTCGCGGTGGCGCGGGGATCGTCCGGCAAGACGTGCTCTCCCGCGCGCGGCTCGGCCGACGAGCGGCCGTACTCGTGCTCCTTGTTCGTATTGAACGGGATCGCCGCGACGAGCGCCTCCGTCGCCGACGCCTTCTCCGTCGGGGGGTCACCGGACCAGCTCGAGTCGCTCTGCGACGGGCCGCTCACCGTGGATCGGGCGCTCGTGGCCGACGCGGAGTCGGGCTTCGACGGCGTCGATCGTCTCTCTGGATGCGCTCCCGCGGGCGTCTTTCTCGTGGCCATCGGGCGTACGATGCTTATCGTCGCGAAAGGGTCGCGAGGCCCAAAGCTCCCCTTCGGGCTGCGAACGGTCTCGGCGCCATTACACTTCGACCGATGTCGCGCGCTCCACGACTGGCCCACTCGACAGCGGCTCATTCGACGATGTCGCGCTCGCGGATGACGACGGCGCGCGCGCGTATCGCGCCTTCGGGCCGGGATCGATCGCCGGCGGGGCGGGCGGGCCCGTCGCGCCCGCGCGGCGGCGAGCTCTTGACGGCGCGGCGGCTCGCGCGGTGGCCGCTGCCCTCCCCCGAGGACGGGGACAAGGAGTCTCGCGGGGCCGTGCTCATCGTCGCCGGCTCGCCGCAGATGGCGGGCGGCGCGATCCTCGCCGCGATCGCCGCGCTCCGCAGCGGCGCGGGGAAGCGTACGATCGTCAGCTCGAGACGTGGCAAGGGCGCCTGGCCCTCCTGTCGCGCGACGAGCGCTTGAAGGATCACGCGGTGGTCTGCGTCTTCGAGGGCAACGACGCGGCGGGCAAAGGGGGCGCGATCCGCCGCGTCGCGCAGGCGCTCGACGCTCGCTCGTACTACGGCGTATCCATCGCCGCGCCGACGGAGGAGGAGCGGCAGCAGCCCTATCTATGGCGGTTCTGGCGGCACGTGCCGCCGAACGGACGGTTCGCGATCTTCGATCGCTCCTGGTACGAGCGCGTCCTCGTCGAGCGGGTCGAGGGGTTGTGCGCCGAAAGCGACTGGATGCGCGCTTATACCGAGATCAACGACTTCGAAGAGCAGCTCGCGGCGCACGGCGCGGTCGTCTGTAAATTCTGGCTCGCCGTCTCCAAGGACGAGCAGCTGCGGCGGTTCAAGGCGCGCGAGGCGGTGAAGTTCAAGCAGTTCAAGATCACCGACGAGGACTGGCGTAACCGCGAGAAGTGGGACGCCTACGAGCAGGCGGTGTGCGACATGATCGACCGGACGAGCACGCAAGAGGCGCCGTGGACGCTGGTCGAGGCGAACGACAAACGCTTCGCGCGCGTCAAGGTGTTGAAGACGATCGCGCGGCGGATCGAGCGCGCGCTCGAGGGTCGATAGGGCCGGCGCGGACTCCCGTGGCGAGACGGGGGAGTGGGTAGTACCGACGGCGCGGTCCAGGCCGGCTCGGACCGCGACGGACGGCCCTCGCGTGTACGGCACGCGCGGTGCACGCCGCGTCGATATCGAATGAGCCTCGTCGATCTGGTGCTCGGAAAGCGCTTACGTACCGAGCACGAGGACCGCGAGCGCATCGGCGCGATCGGCGGCGTGGGCGTCCTGGGGCTCGACGCGCTCGCGTCCGCCGCGTACGGGCCGGAGGCGCTCTTGACGGTGCTCCTCCCGATCGGCGTCGCGGCGGAGCGCTACGTCGCGACGCTCACGTCGTGGATCGGCGTCCTCCTCGTGATCGTCTTTTTGTCCTATCGGCAGACCATCGACGCCTATCCAGGGGGGGGCGGCGCGTATACCGTCGCCAAGGAGAACCTCGGGACCGCCGCGTCGGTGCTCGCCGCTGCGGCCCTCGCGCTCGACTACCTGTTGAACGTGGCGGTCGCCGTCTCGGCGGGCATCGGCGCGCTCGTCTCCGCGGTCCCCTCGCTCCTGCCGTTCACGCTGCCCCTTTGCCTGGGCGTGCTCCTGCTCTTGACGCTGCTCAACCTGCGCGGCGCGAGCTCGACGAGCGCCGCGTTCCTCGTGCCGACGTACGCCTTCGTCGGGGGGATGCTCGCGCTCATCGGCGTCGGCGCGGCGCGCGCGCTGCTCCACGGCGGCCACCCCGCGCCGGTCGTGCCGCCGCCGGCGCCGCTGCCCGCCGCGGACGGAGCGGCGGTGTCGGGCTGGCTGCTCGCGCGCGCCTTCGCCAGCGGGTGCACGGCGATGACCGGCGTCGAGGCGGTGAGCAACGGCGTGCCGCTGTTCCGCGAGCCGTCGACGGTGCGCGCGCGCCGCACGCTGACCGCGATCATCGCCGTCCTCCTCGCGCTGCTCTTCGGGGTCGCCGGGCTGTGCCGCGCGTACCGCGTCACCGCCACGCCGCCGGGAGAGCGCGGCTACGAGAGCGTCCTGTCGCAGCTCGCCGGCGCGGTGGTGGGCCGCGGCGTCGCATACCACGCGATCATCGGGGTGATGATCGCGGTGCTGTCCTTGTCCGCCAACACCAGCTTCGCCGACTTCCCGCGCCTGTGCCGGGTGCTCGCCGTCGACCGGTTCCTCCCCGAGGCGTTCGCGCACCGCGGCCGGCGGATGGCGTTCTCCCACGGGATCCTCGTGCTGAGCGCCCTGTCGGCGGTCCTCCTCGTGATCTTCGGCGGGGTCACCGCCCCTCTGATCCCGCTCTTCGCCATCGGCGCGTTCCTCGCGTTCACGATGTCGCAGGCCGGGATGATCGAGCACTGGCGCCGGCGGCTGCGCGACGCAGAGCGCCGGGAGAGGCGGCGCGCGCGGCGCTCGCTCGTCCTGAACGCGGTGGGGACCGCGGCGACCGCGGTGACCCTCTGCGTGGTCCTCGCGTCGAAGCTCACCGAGGGGGCGTGGATCTCCGTGCTCCTCGTCGCCGGCATGGTCGCCTTGATGCGCGCGGTGCGCGCGCACTACGACGCGATCGACCGCGCCGTCGCCCTCGGCGAGGCGGACGCGCTCACGTTCGAGCCGCCGCGCGCTCCGATCTGCGTCGTCCCGCTCCGGAGATGGGACGCGGTGGCGCTCAAGGCCGTGAACTTCGCGCGCGGCCTCACCGCCGACGTCGTGGCGGTGCAGGTGCTCGCCGAGAACGGCGCGATCGAAGACCTGCGGGGCCGCTGGCCGCAGATCGCCGAGCAGCCGGCCGCCGCTGCCGGCGCGCCGGCGCCCCGCCTCGTGGTCCTCACGTCGACGTACCGCGAGCTCTTCGAGCCCCTGCTCCGGTTCGTCACCGCCCTCTCCGAGGAGCACTCCGAGCGGGTGATCGCGGTGGTCGTGCCGGAGCTCGTCGAGCGCCGCTGGTACCACTACTTGTGGCGGAACCACACGGCGTCGCTCTTGAAGGCGCTCCTCCTCTTTCGAGGAGGCCCGCGCCTCGTGGTCATGAGCACGCCCTCGTACCTGGATTTGAGGAGGGGCTGGATCCGCGCGCGGCGGCCGCGGGCTCGCTGACCCGGAGCGCGCCGTCGTCCCGGCGCGAGCTCGCGCGGACCGCGCGTCAGCGCTCGCCGCGCGCCGGCTTCTTCTTCGAGGTCGCGGCGGCGCCCCGGGCCGAGGAAGATCCGCGCGCCGCCGCGCCGCGCTCCTGTCCGCCGCGCCCGGGTCCGCTCGCGGTCTTTCGGCCCGCGCCGTTGTCGGTCTTCTTCGCCGCCGCGCCCCCGCGGCCGCCGCTCGGGCCGACGCCGCGGCGGGCGCTCCCCTTCGTCGCCGGCGCCTTCTTCGGAGAGCCGCGGCGCGCCGGCGTCTTCTTCGCCGCGGACGCCCTCTTCGGGGACCGCCGGCCCGACGGCTCCATCGCGGCCGACCTCCTCTTCGGCGATCCGCGGCCCGGAGAGCCGCGACCCGCCGCCGCCGCTTTCTTGGCCGGCCTCTTCGACGACCTCTTCGCCGGCGCCTTCTTGGCCCCCCTCTGCAGAGGCGACGCCTTCTTGGCCTCCATCCACAGAGGCGACGTCTTCTTGGCGGGCCGGCCCGCGCCGCGTCCGGCCCGGCCCGGCCCGGATCCGCGCACGTCCTCCGCGGTGCGCCGGACCAGCTTGATGAAGCGGCTCGGGTGATGGTCCGCGGTCTCTTCCTGGTAGAGGAACGCGAGCCCCGCCTCTTCGAATTTGCCGAACCAGTCGTCCCAGTCGATCCGCTCCAGCGTCCCCTCGCCGCTGTAGCCCGGGAAATCGATCCGGAGGACCCCCGGCTCTCCCCTCTTCTCGGTCGACACGACGGTGGCGGGGAAGCCGCCCACCTTCTCGACCCAGCCTTGAATCTCGTCGTGATCGATCGTCCTCTTCGCGTTCGCCATGTGGACCTCCAGATCCGCGCCGCGCAGATCGAACGGAAACCGCGCCGTCCGCTCTATGCGTACCTCCGCGTCATGCGCCCGCAGAACTCCGCGAACTCCTCGGGGCGCGCGGGCGGGCTCGTGTGATCGGGGCGAAGCCCCTTCTCGTTCGGCGTGAAGCAGTACGTGACCGTGACCTCGAACGGATCGAGCGCCCTCATCAGACGATCGAAGAACGCGTCCGCGCCCGGCCGGCAGCCGTCCGACCACGACAGCCCCGTGCGGAGGCGCTTGACGCCGAGCTTCTTGAGCCACGACACCGCCGCGTCCACCCGGTGATCTTCGAAGTGGAACCACTGGCAAATACCGAGCTCGGGCGTGTAATCGGCGAAGTGGCGGAGCGCGCTCTTCGGCGTGCCGTCCTCGCGCAAGAGCCCCATGTGGAAATGCCGGTAATAGCTGGATCCCTCGGCCTCGCGGTGGCGCGTCGTCGCCGGCCACGCGCGCGGCAGATCGAAGAGGCTATACCAGTGGATCCGATCGACCGCGCCGAGGAGGAGCGACGCCGTGCGCCGCAGGCCGAACTCCTGCACCTCCTCGGCGCCGAAGGACGACGCGCCGACCTCGCTCACCCACACGGGGTGCCGCGTCGCCGCGCGGGTCTCGGCGAGCTTGGCCGGCCACTCGTCGATGGCCCAGTGGTTCCAGTCGAGCGGGAAGCCGTGCACGGCGACGACGTCGACGTGATCGAGCGCGCCCTTGCGGCCGAGGTTCTCGAGGAACGCGGGATCGATCGGGCTGATCCCGCCGAGCACGCGGCGAAGGCCGGGCGCCTCGGCGCGCACCGCCGCCCCCGCGAGCTTCACCAGCTCGGCGAAGCGCGCCCAGTCCGGGTCGAGCCCGCGGTCCCAGTGGGACATGTTGTTCGGCTCGTTCCAGATCATCACCGCTTCGATCATGACCTCCGTCCCTCCTCGCGCGCGCCGCGCGCCCTCTGCGGCTTCCCTTCGGCCCCCGGCGGGCGCGGCTGGTATACGGCGCGGTCGTTCGGCGCGTCGCGGCGCTCGCAGACGAACACCTCTTCTTCGGGGTGCGCGATCGGATCGAAGCCGGCGCTCCTCAGCATCGCCTCGGCGCACGCGCGGTTCGGGATCCACCAGTTGGTGGGGTCGCCCGCGTAGCGGCGCTCGACGAAGTACATCGCGGGATATCCGTCTCGGGCGAAGAGCGCCGCCTCGGAGAACGGGTAGTCCTCTTCGAGCGCCGGCGCCTCGCGGCTCCCGCGCATCATCGTCTGGAAGACCAGGGTGTCCTTCACCACGTGCTCGTGCAAGAGGTCGAGCGCGAGGAGCGGGTGCCTCAGGTGGTAGAGCACGCCGAGGAAGAGGACGACGTCGAACGTCTCGCGGAGCTCGGCGACGTCGTACACCGAGAGCTGGCGCAGCTCGATCGGCACGCCTCGCACCTCGCTCGCGAGGCGGGCCTGCGCCAGGTACCGCGGATCGCCGTCGATCCCGACGACGCGCGCGGCGCCCCGGCGCTTCATCTCCATCGCGTAGAACCCGGCGTTGCACCCGACGTCGAGCACCGATTTGCCGGAGAGATCTTCGGGTATCGCGTGGGCGAAGCGCCGCCACTTCATCGCCGGGTAGTCGCCGAGGAAATGCTCGGGCGCCGTCCACACGCCGCCCAGATCGAGGTTGTGGAACCACGGGCCCAGCTCCTTCACCCTGGCCTCGATCTCGTCGGTGCGCATCGCGTCCTCCTCGCCTTTCGTCACGGCCTGTCGCGTCGCGTCGCGCGCGCGGTCACGGGTGTTGGTGCTGGAGGAGGTCGATGGCGTGGCGATATCCGTCGAGCGTCCCCACGTCGACGTAGCTCTCCCCTTCCCGCACCGCGCGCGCGCGGCCGCCCTTCGCGAGCCACGCGTTGACCAGCGTGCCGAGGTACGTGTCCCGTCGATCGCGCGCGCGCCACAGCTCGTGGAGCTCGCGGAGGGCGTTCGCCTTCACCTTGAACGCGCCCCAGATCCAGCGCGACGTCGCGCCCTTCGCCTTCACCTGGATCTCGCGCACCTCGCCGTCGTCGCCCGCGACCACCGCGTCGAACAGCTCGGGGTGCGCGACGGGGAAGCAGAGGAACGACAGCGCGCCGCCGTCGAGCCGCGCGAGCCCGTCCGCCGGGAACCACACCGTGTCGGGGAGGCCGACCAGCACGTCGTCGTCGGAGCCGAGGAGCGGGAGCGCGCGGAAGACCGCGTCGCACAGGCCGCGCGGCTCGCGCTGCACCACGTACGCGAAGTCGGCGCCGAGGGCGCCGTCGCCGTAGTACTCGATGATGTCGGATTTGCCGGGAGAGATGACGACGCAGATCTTGCCCGCGCCGGCCAGGGTCATGCGCTCGACCAGGTACTCGCTGACGGCGCGCGGCCGCACCACCCCTCCGTCCTTGCGGCTCCCCACCGGGAGCAGCTCCTTCGAGAACGCGAGCGGCTGGATGCGACTGCCGACCCCCGCCGCCGGGATGACGCCCCACGTGGTCACGGCCGCGCCCCGTCACCCGCGCGCGCGCGGCGCCGCGCCGCGCCGCCGTCCGTCGCGGCGCACGGCCCGCGGCACCGCTCGAGGATCGACACGAGCTCCCCCGCGCGGCTCGCCGCCGTGTGCTCGTCGAGCGTCCGCTCGCGGGCGCGCCGCGCCATCGCCGCGAGGTCGCGCGGATCGCGGGCGAGCGCCGCCACGACGTCGTCGGTCGTCTCCGCGACCAGGACCTCGTCCGGCGCGAAGAACCGGTCGAGGCCGCCCCACGCGTCGGTGACGATCGGCGCGCCGCACGCCGCCGCCTCGAAGAGGCGCCCCGACGGGCAGAAGCCGAGCTCCGCCATCGCCGCGCGCGTCACGTTGAGCGTCAAGGACGACGACGAGAAGAACGCCGGGTGATCGGCCGGCGGGACGTGCGCGAGGTGCGCGACGTTCGTCGGACGCGACGCGGCGCTCGGGTACATCGACCCGCCGAGCACGAACCGCCGCTCGGGGAGCCTCCGCGCCGCCTCGAAGAAGAGCGCGTCGAGCTTCGCCTCGCGGTCCGCCGCGTACGTGCCGAGGTACGACAGGTCCGACCGGAGCGAGGCCCGCGCCGGCGCGGGCGCGTGCGCCTCCGGATCGGCGCTCCCGTAGAGCGGCACCGCGAGGCGCGCGCCGAGCTCCGCCTCCAGCCGATCGAGCGCCGCTCCGCCGCCGTAGCTCAGGACGACGTCGAAGCCGGAGAGCCCGCGCCGCGGCAGGTACTCCACCGTGTCGCCGGCGGCGAGCCGCGAGAGCGTCACCGGCGTGTCCAGGTCGTAGAACGCGCGCACCCGCGCGCCGGCCGCGCCGGCGTCGAGGACGAGATCGGCGGCGCGCTCGGCGTCGGGGCAGTACGACGTCACCATCGCCGCGTCGGCCGAAGAGACCGCGCGCGCCGCGTCCGCCGCGACGTCGTCCCACGACCGGTAAAGGTGCAATACGCACCCTTCGATGTCGTCTCCGCCGCGGTCCCGGTGCGCCGCGTAGTACGGCGTGTCCCTCTCGAAGAAGACGACCCTGTGGCCGCTCCTCCCGAGCGCGCGGCACAGGGCCCGCCACAGCGTCGCGTGGCCGTTCCCCCACGACGAGCTGATGGTCAGCCCGAACACGACGAGGGTGAGGCCGCTCGCGCGCGTCACGGCACGGGGCCCCTCGCCCACGAGCTCGCGATCGACGGCGCCGCGCTCGCCGAGGCGACGGCGCTCGGCTCTTCGGGCAGCACCTCGGCGAGCAGCGCCTGCACCTCGGCGGTGAAGCGGATCGCGACGAGCCGCCCGCGGCGGCGCGCGTCGAGGCGGCGCAGGGTGTAGCGGATCTTCTTCCTCGTCGCGGCGGGGCCGAAGTACCGCGCGTACCCCGCGCTGTTCAGCGAGAAGAACGAGAGCGCGTCGGCGTCGTTGATCCACGCGAGCGGCGCTTCGGCGGAGGGGCGCTCGTGCCGCGCGACGAGCGACGCGACGCTGGCGGCGAGCGCCGATCCGCCCCCCGCGCGACGGACGAGATCGCGCGCGATGGGGGCGCCGGACCGGGCGTGCTCGTCCTTGAACGCCTGGTAGTCGGGCGCGTGCTGCTCGACGCGGACGTCGGCCTCGGAGACGAGCCGCTCGACGTCGTGCAGGAGGACGGCGAGCTGGACGTCGAGCGCCGCGCCGGGCGCGAACCTTCGCAGCCACCGCCACGCGTCGAGCGCGTGCTCGTGGTCGGCGCGCACGAGCGCCTTGTCGAGGTCGTGCATCTCGCGGTGGAGCTCGAGCGCCCGCGCGAACGTCGGCTCGAGCGGCGGCATCTGCACGAGGCGCTGGTAGCGGGTCGCGATCGCGACGACCTCGAGCGCCGTCCACGCGCCTTCGAGGACGATCGCCCTGGCGCGGCCGATCAGGGCCCGCACGATCGGCGCGTCGAAGGCGAACGGGTCCCACGCCTCGTCCGTGAACGCGCCGTGGTCGACGGTGACGGAGGTGTCCACCGTAAGAGCGCGGCGCTCCGCCGCGACGACCCGGAGCTCGGGGATCTCGCGCGTCAGGCGGCGCACGACCGCATCCTCGGCGAGCGCGGGGTCCACGTGAATTTCGGCGAGCATGAAGGCGGCGCAACTGCACGCGCCGTACCGCCGCGGAGCGACGGCTCAGCGAAGCCGCGGCCCGGTCCGGCACGGCGCGCGCATTTGCGGCAGAGAGCGGACGGCCCCGGCGTGTCGAGGGAACCATCTACGGGATTAGTCCTGAGGCCGATCTCGTCGCTCGCGCGGTCCGGGCACGCACGCGCGCCACGCGCGAAGAGGTTTGTACGTCGATTTCATGCCGCATGCGGGTGGCACGACCATCGCTTGCCCGCACTTCGCCGTTTGCGTGCTCGAGAGCGGCATCACCTCGCCGACAAACCGGGAAGGCGGAGAAGAAGACGATGCAGGAACTGGTGCTCATCACCGGCGGCGCAGGCTTCATCGGCTCGCACGTCGCCGACACGCTGCTCGCCGCGGGATATCGCGTCCGCGCGCTCGACAACCTCCACCCTCAGGTGCACGGCCCCGAGCGGACGCGCCCGGCGTATTTGAGCTGCGACGTCGATCTGGTCGTGGGCGACGTGCGCGATCGCGACGCCGTGCAGCGCGCGCTCCGCGGCGTCACCTCGGTGATCCACCTCGCGGCGATCGTCGGCGTCGGACAGAGCATGTACGAGGTCGCGGAGTACACGTCGGTGAACAGCCTCGGCACCGCGGTGCTCCTCCAGGCGCTCACGGAGAAGCGGGTGCGCCGCCTCATCGTCGCGTCGAGCATGAGCGTCTACGGCGAGGGGCTCTACACCCGCAGGGACGGCAGCGCCGTCGCCGACGCGTCGCGGACGCTCGAGCAGCTCAAAGCGGGCGAGTGGGAGACGCGCGACGAGAGCGGCGAGGTGCTCGCGCCGATCCCCACCACCGAGTGGAAGCCGCCCGCGCTCGAGTCGGTGTACGCGCTCTCCAAATACGATCAGGAGCGGCTCGCCTTGATCATCGGGCGCGCGTACGGCATCCCGACCGTCGCGCTCCGGTTCTTCAACGTCTACGGGCCGCGGCAGGCGCTGTCGAACCCCTACACCGGGGTGCTGGCGATCTTCGCGTCACGGCTCTTGAACGGGCAGCGCCCGGTCCTCTTCGAGGACGGCCTCCAGCGGCGCGACTTCGTGTCGGTGTACGACGTCGCGCGCGCGTGCAAGCTGGCCCTCGAGTCGCCGCGCGGCGGCGACGGCGTCTTCAACGTGGGGAGCGGGGAGCCGCAGACCATCCGGCAGATCGCGTCGCGGATCGCGCGCGCGGTGGGCCGCGAGGACCTCGCGCCCGAGGTGACCGGCAAATACCGGATGGGCGACGTGCGTCACTGCTTCGCCGACGTCCGGCTCGCGCGCGCGGCCCTCGACTACGCGCCGGAGGTGTCGTTCGAGCAGGGGATGACCGAGCTCGCCCAGTGGCTCGAAGGGCAGGTCGCGAAGGACCGCGTCCCGGACGCGCGCGCCGAGCTCGACGCGCGGGGGCTCACGCTATGAACACGCCGAGGATCGACGATCCGCGCCCCGTCCTCATCACCGGCGGCGCGGGCTTCATCGGGTCGAACCTGGCGCAGCGCCTCCTCGAGACGCACCAGCCGGTCGTGGTGTTCGACAACCTGTCGCGGGCCGGCGTCGAGAGGAACGTGACGTGGCTCTTCGAGCGGTACGGCGGCCTCGTCGACGTCGTGGTCGGCGACGTGCGCGACGCGGCGGCGGTGAGGAAGGTGGTCGCGAACGCGTCGCGCGTCTTCCACTTCGCCGCGCAGGTGGCGGTCACGTCGAGCCTCGTCGATCCGCTCTTCGACTTCGACGTGAACGCGCGCGGCACGCTCCACGTCCTCGAGGCGATCCGCGCGATGGACGAGCGCGATCGCCCGCCCGTCCTCGTGACGTCGACGAACAAGGTGTACGGCGCGCTCCCCGACGTCGCGCTCGTGGAGCGCCCGCTCCGCTACGAGCCCGCCGACGAGGAGGTCCGCGCCCGCGGCGTGAGCGAGGCGCGCCCGCTCGATCTGCACTCGCCGTACGGCTGCTCCAAGGGCGCCGCCGATCAGTACGCGCTCGACTACGCGCGGAGCTTCGGGCTCGACGCGACGGTGCTCCGCATGTCGTGCATCTACGGGCCGCGCCAGTTCGGGACGGAGGACCAGGGGTGGCTCGCGCACTTCCTCCTGCGCGCGATGCGCGACGAGCCGATCGTCGTCTACGGGGACGGCAAGCAGGTGCGCGACGCGCTCTACGTCGGCGACCTCGTGGACGCGATGCTGTGCGCGACGTGGTACGCGGAGCGCACCTCGGGCCGCGCGTTCAACATGGGCGGCGGCCCCGCCAACACCGTGAGCCTGCTCGAGCTCGTCGACGTCATCGGCGAGCTCCGCGGCAAGAGGCCGGAGCTCCGCTTCGAGGGGTGGCGGGTCGGCGATCAACGGTACTACGTCTCCGACACGCGCCTGTTCGAGGCGCTCACCCGCTGGCAGCCGCGCATGCGCCTCCGCGACGGCGTGCGGAGGCTCCACGCGTGGCTCGGCGAGATCGCCGGCCGGTCCGCGCCGCGCGCGCCCTCCATGGAGTCGCGCCCGTGACCCGCGCGCGCGTCGCCCTCGTGAACCCCTCGTGGTCGTTCGAGGGGAGCGTCTATTTCGGGTGCCGCGAGCCGCACCTCCCGCTGGAGTACGGGTACGCGAAGGCGCTCCTCGAGGCCGAGGGCCACGACGTGCTCATCGTGGACGGCCAGCTCGGGGGCGAGGCGCTCGCGGGTCCCGGCGGGATCGCGCGCGCCGTGGCGGCGTTCGGGCCGGACCTGTGCGTCGTCACGAGCGCGCCGAGCTACCTCTTCTGGCGGTGCGCGCCCCCGGAGCTGCGCGTCCCGCGCGAGGCGGCGGCGGCGCTCCGGGGCTCGTGCGGCGCGCTCGTCGGCGTCGGCCCGCACGCGTCGACCACACCTCGCGCCGCGCTCGCGAAGCTCTCCGCCGACGCGGTGGTCCTCGGCGAGTGCGAGGAGATCCTGGTCCGCCTCGCCGGCACGCCGCGCGCCCGCTGGGGCGAGGTCGACTCGATCGCGTGGCGAGACGGCCGAGGGCCGGCGCGCGTGCAGGGGGGCCCGCACGCGACCGACATGGCGAGGCTCCCCGCGCTCGCGTGGCCCGACGACGTCGTGCGCCGGCACGCCCACCATCACCACCGGTTCGACGGCGAGCTCCGCGGCCTCGGCGCGGAGGTCGAGGCGTCGCGCGGGTGCCCGTACCACTGCACCTTCTGCGCGAAGGAGAGCTTCCGCGACGGGTACAGGAAGCGGCCCCTCGCGGTCGTCCTCGAGGAGATCGACCGGCTCGCCGCGCAGGGCGTCGAGTACGTCTACTTCATCGACGAGATCTTCGTGCCGGACCGCCCGCTCCTCGAGGCGCTCCGGTCGCGGCCGATCCGGTTCGGCGTGCAGATGCGGATCGACAACTGGTCGGCCGAGATGCTCGATCTGCTCGGCGACGCGGGGTGCGTCTCGATCGAGGCGGGGGTCGAGAGCGTCACGGAGGAGGGGCGGAGCCTCCTCGCGAAGCGGTGCAAGCTGACGACGCGCGAGCTCGTCGATCGGCTCGTGCGCGTCAAGCGGCGCGTCGCCTTCGTCCAGGCGAACCTGATGGACTCGAGGTGCGATCGGAGGGAGGACGTCGACGCGTTCCGCGCCGAGCTGCGCGCGCACGGCGTGTGGGCGAACGATCCGGTGCCGCTCTTCCCCTACCCGGGATCGCCCGAGTACGCGCTCCTCTGGGGTCCGCCCGACGACCTCGCGTGGGAGCGGGCGCACGAGCACTACCTCGCGCGCTTCGACGCGTTCAGCGACGTGCAGGAGGTGCGAGAGCGAGGCGGGCGCCCGCGCGCGCTCGCCGAGCTGGAGGCGCGCGGAGCGGAGGTGGCCGGTGGATGAGCGCGCGCGGCCCTCGTCCGTCCTGATGACGACCGACACCATCGGCGGCGTGTGGACCTACTCGCTCCGCCTCGCGTCGCTCCTCGCCGAGCGCGGCGTGACCGTCGTCCTCGCCACCATGGGCGACGAGCCCACGAGCGCGCAGCGCCGCGCCGCGGACGCGGTGCCGAACATCGAGCTCTTCTCGACCCGCTTCCAGCTCGAGTGGATGGACGACCCGTGGCGAGACGTCGATCGCGCCGGCGAGTGGCTCCTGGACCTCGAGTCGTGGCTCGCGCCCGACGTCGTGCACCTCAACACGCTCGCCCACGCGGCGCTCCCGTTCCAGGCGCCCGTCGTCGCGGTGGCGCACTCGTGCGTCCTGTCGTGGTGGCGCGCCGTGCACGGCGAGGACGCGCCGCCCCGCTACCGCGAGTACCGCGAGCGCCTCGCGCGCGGCGTCGCGAACGCGGCGGCGCTGGTCGCCCCGACGCGCGCGATGCTCTCCGCGGTGCTCGACCACTACGGCGCGGCGGACGGCGCGAAGGCGATCGCGCGCGTCATCCCGAACGCCGCCCCCCCGGCGACGTCCGTCCCGGCCGAGAAGGAGCGGCTCGTCCTCTCCGTGGGCAGGCTCTGGGACGAGGCGAAGAACGTCGCGGCGCTCGCCGCGGCGGCGCCCCTCGTCGCGGCGCCGATCGCCGTCGCGGGCAGCGATCTCCACCCGAGCGGCGCGCGCGTGGCGCTCGGCCCGCTGCTCTACCTCGGCGTCCTCCCGCGGTCGGCGATAAAGGCGTGGCTCGCGCGCGCCGCGATCTACGCGCACCCGGCGCTGTACGAGCCGTTCGGGCTGTCGGTGCTGGAGGCGGCGCACGAAGGCTGCGCGCTGGTGCTCGGCGACATCCCGAGCCTGCGCGAGACGTGGGGCCCCGACGCGAGCTACGTCGACCCGCGCGACCCCCCCGCGATCGCGGCGGCGCTGAACGCCCTCCTCGACGACCGGCGGGCGACCGCGGCCGCCGCCGCGCGCGCGCGGGCTCGCGCCGCGAAGCTCACCCCGAGGGCGCACGTCGACGCGTACCTCGCGCTGTACGCCGAGCTCGTGAGGTCCGCGAAGCGCGCCGCGCCCGGGATCGTCCGATGCGCCTAGCCCTGTTTTGCCACTCGCTCCTGTCCGACTGGAACCACGGGAACGCGCATTTCCTCCGCGGCGTGGTGAGCGAGCTCGCGGCGCGCGGCCACGACGTCCGCGCCTTCGAGCCGCGCGACGCGTGGAGCGCGGTGAGCCTCGAAGAGGACCACGGCGAGGCGCCGTTCTCCGAGGTCCGCCGCGTCTATCCGCGCGTCGACCCGATCCGCTACCACCTCGCGTCGCTCGATCTGGAGGAGGCGCTCGACGGCGCGGACCTCGTGATCGTCCACGAGTGGAGCGATCCCGCGCTGGTGCGCCGGATCGGCGAGCTCCGCGCGCGCGGCGCGCCGTTCCGCCTCCTCTTCCACGACACGCACCACCGGGCGGTGAGCGCCCCCGCCGCGATGGCCCTGTACGATCTGTCGGGGTACGACGGCGTCCTGGCGTTCGGCGCGGTGCTCCGCGACGTGTACGTCGCGCGCGGGTGGGCGGCGCGCGCCTGGGTGTGGCACGAGGCGGCGGACACGCGGATCTTCGGCCCGCTCGCCCCGCCGCCCGCCCCGCGCGATCTCGTGTTCGTCGGCAACTACGGGGACGAGGAGCGCACCAGGGAGCTCGCCGAGCTCGTGCTCGAGCCGGTGCGCGCGCTCCGCCTCGACGCGACGGTGTACGGCGTACGGTACCCGGAGGAGGGGCGCGCCGCGCTCGCGGCCGCCGGCGTCGCCTACGAGGGTTGGCTCCCGAACTACGAGGTGCCGGCCGCCTTCGCCCGCCACCGCGTGACGGTGCACGTGCCGCGGCGCCCGTACGTCGAGGCGCTCCGCGGCATCCCGACGATCCGCCCGTTCGAGGCGCTCGCGTGCGGGATCCCGCTCGTCTGCGCGACGTGGCACGACGACGAGCACCTCTTCACGCCGGGGCGCGATTTCCTGGTCGCGCGCGACGGCGAGGAGATGAAGCGCCACCTCACGGACGTCCTCTCCGACGCGGCGCTCGCGCGCGACCTCCGGGATCACGGGCGGGCGACGATCCTCGCGCGCCACACCTGCGCGCACCGCGTCGACGAGCTCCTCGAGATCGCCGCGGAGCTCGGCGCCGACACCGCTCCCGATCCTGCGCGCGCGGCCGCACCGACCCGCGTCTCCGGCGGCGCGCCGCCGACTCACCTCGAAGGGAACACGCCATGACGACGCGACGACTCCAGATCGCTTTCTTCGGCTCGAGCCTCGTCTCCGCCTACTGGAACGGCGCGGCGACGTACTACCGCGGCATCGTCAAGGCGCTCGCCGCGCGCGGCCACCGGACGACGTTCTACGAGCCGGACGCGTTCGACCGGCAAGAGCACCGCGACATCGAGGACCCGCCGTGGTGCAAGGTCGTCGTCTATCCGGGCGACGACCCGGACGTCGCGGAGCGCGTGGTCGCCGAGGCGGCCGACAAGGCCGACGTGCTGGTGAAGGCGAGCGGCGTCGGCGTCTACGACGCGCTCCTCGAGTCGGCGATCGTGTACGCGAAGCGGCCCTCCGCCCAGACCGTGTTCTGGGACGTCGACGCCCCCGCCACCCTCGACCGCGTGCGCGCCGACCCGGACGATCCGTTCCGCGCGCTCATACCCCAGTACGATCACGTCCTCACGTACGGCGGGGGCGATCCGGTCGTGCGCGGATACATGAGGCTCGGCGCGCGGAGGTGCACGCCGATCTACAACGCCCTCGATCCGGAGACGCACCGCCCCGGCTCGCGCGATCCGCACTTCGCCGCCGACCTGTCGCTCCTCGCGAACCGGCTCCCCGATCGCGAGGCGCGGGTCGAGGAGTTCTTCTTCCGCGCGGCGCGCGAGGCGAAGGAGGCGCGGTTTCTCCTCGGCGGCAACGGCTGGTCGGGCAAGGCGCTGCCGCCGAACGTGCGCACGGTCGGCCACGTCTACACCGCCGACCACAACACGTTCAACGCCAGCGCGCGGCTCGTGCTGAACGTCGCCCGCGACAGCATGGCCCTCTGCGGCTTCTCGCCCGCGACGCGCGTGTTCGAGGCGGCCGGCGCGGGCGCGTGCCTCGTCACCGACTCGTGGCAGGGCATCGAGCTGTTCCTCGAGCCGGGGCGGGAGGTGCTCGTGGCGGAGAGCGGGCGGGACGTCGCGAGGTTCGTCCGCGAGATCGACGAGGCGAAGGCGATCGCGATCGGCGCCGCGGCGCGCAAGCGCGTCCTCGCCAAGCACACCTACGCGCAGCGCGCGGCCGAGGTCGAGGAGCTCCTCGGGGCGCGCGCCTCCGAGCTCGTGGCGATCCAGCCATGAAGCCGCTCTCGTTCGTCTTCCTCGGCCTCTCGATCACGTCGTCGTGGGGCAACGGGCACGCGACCACCTACCGCGGCCTCGTGCGCGAGCTCGCGGCGCGCGGCCACCGCGTCCTCTTCCTGGAGCGCGACGTCCCCTGGTACGCCGCGCACCGCGATCTCCCGCGCCCCCCGTTCGGGCAGACGGAGCTCTACGCCGATCTCGACGACCTCTCCGCGCGGTTCACCGACGCGGTCGCGCGCGCGGACATCGTCGTCGTCGGCTCCTACGTGCCCGAGGGGACGGCGGTGGGGCGCTGGGTGCTCCGCGCGG
>Ga0207710_10000710_pt1 | contig 18563 bp, 14 predicted proteins | sample KBSS24metaG_FD_184400 | JGI IMG/M metagenome (GOLD analysis project Ga0207710, IMG submission 184400) | Switchgrass rhizosphere microbial communities from Kellogg Biological Station, Michigan, USA - KBS S2-4 metaG (SPAdes) (version 2) | ecosystem: Host-associated > Plants > Roots > Rhizosphere...
ACTTGTCGACGGTTCCGGGAATCGAACCAAACGATCAACGCCCCGACCTGGACACCTTCTATTCGATCAACCGTCAGATCTCATAGCTTTTAACTATTTACCCAGGTCAGGGCATTGTTACGCATCGTGGTGGACCGTGTGTACCAGCATCCGAACCATTTGATCTTGGTTACTGGCCCTGAAATTACCGTCCGGCCGGTCGCTACCCGGGCTCTGACCAGGGGGGATGCTGCGACCGTCTACACCCAGGTCACGGTACCCGGCACGGACGGTCACGCCGACGATCGACACCGCCTCGTACACACCGACTGTCACCGACGCCAGCCAGGCGCCGCCACAGCCGGCACGGACACGGATCTGTAGGGCCTGCCCGCCCCAGCGGGAGCCCGAGCCCGGTGCCGCGACGAGCGGCACGCCGGGTTCCAAGGGGGCCCCGGCGCAGCAATGCGCTGGGGCTACCCGACCCTGATCGCCGGGGACTACGGCAAAGCGGCATTTGATGCGGTCGGCCCGCTTTTGCTTATCGGGTGGTCGGAAGTGGGCCCGGGACTGCTTCAGGCCATGCGCCCAGCCCGGTCTGATGTCCTGCTGGAAGGTGCACCTGCGGGCGGTGGCGCGCACGGTCTCGTGGCAGCCGAACCTCAGGCGCAGCGAGAACGTCCTGCTACCACCGAGATGCGGCCGGCGCGAAAGGGCACGCCTCAAACTGGTCGCAAGGCATGCGACCAGGATCTGCTGCATCGGGCTCGGGCCGAAGATGTGCTGCATTGGCAGCAGTACCAGCGTCCGATCTCCGCGGAAACGCTGCGCAAGCGCCTCCAGGTCGGTACTCCCACCGCACGCAAGCTGGTCGCGCAGCTACGCAGCGACATCCACACCCAGATCGAAAGCATTTCCAGCCACCTCGACGGTATGACTCTACCGGCCATGTGATCGACGGACAGGCGCCGATCCAGCGCTCCCCGCGAGAGCATCGTGATCTCGGTGGGCGCGGGGTCGCGGCCGAGGACAACGGGCCGACGACCGGCGCGGATCATCGGGGAACTCAACCGCCTCGGGTGTCGGACGGTAAGACAACGCCGGAGTTGATCTGAACGGATCACCGAGCGGCCGGGTAGAGGCATCGACCCGACAGCCGATCGGTCGAAATGTAGCTCTTTGTGTCGGAAACGCGGCTGCGCGTGAGTGAGCCTGCCTCGCCCGCATCCGACCGCGCGTCCCAGGCATCGGCCCGGCCGGAGCTGGGTGGCGCGCTGCACCGGGCCTGGATGGGCTATCAGCACCGGCTGGACCAGGAGATGGCCGCGGCCGGGTTCGACCGCCGCCCACCGGGCGGGCGGGTACTGCGCCTCTGCGCGGACCCCGAGGGAGTGACCATCTCCTGGATAGGCCGGGAGCTCGGAATCACCCGCCAAGGCGCCGCGGAGATCGTCAACAGTCTGGTGACGCGGGACTACCTGGAGATCTCCTCCTGGCAGACCACCGGCCGGGAGAAGGCCGTCCGGCTCACCGCGCGGGCCCACGGCTACCTGACGGCCCACCGCGCGGCGGCTCGACGCATCGAGGACGACCTTCGCGCCGCGCTGGGTCCGGAGGCGTTCGACAGCCTGGGCCTGCTGCTCGACCCGCTCGGCACCGACGGCGACGAACGAGTGATCGACTATCTGTGCCGCCGGGCCACGTCGTCCGACCAGGCGAAGGTGGCGGTCCGGACCGGCATGGCGCGCGGCCGGGCGATGACGGCGGTCGACGCCTCCGCGGGCCGCCGGCTCGGTCTGTCTCGGTGAGCCGGCCGGCCTCGGGCGAATGCTCGCGTGGCTGACCACCAGCGGGCTTGCCGTCGCCGGCAGCGGGCGGTCAAGGCCGGCAGCGGGTGCCTCTGAACGCGGCATTGGCCGAAACCCCGCTCGTGGACGCGGTGACGCGTATGCCGCCGGCCACCGGTCGCATGGCCTCGAGGTGAACCGGGGACGGGAAGCCTGGGACTGCGAGGCTGAGGCCGGTAGGGAAGTCCTGGACCTGATCTGGACCGTCCGGCCGTTCGGCCAGCTGCGCGAGGGGCCCGGCGTCGGCGAGCGGGATGGTCGCGGCGACGACGATCGAGCCGGCGGTCAGGGAACCAGGCGAAGGGGCGGTGGTCAGCCCGGACAATGGTGGCAGACGCAGGTCATGAAAGGTGACCTTGATGTCGGTGAGCCGGTTGGGGCTGCCCAGGCCGTCGGCTGTCATGGTCACAGCGCGGAAATGACCTGTGGCAGCCTGGGTGAGGAAGGGAAAGCCGTGGATGCGAATCGCGTGGCCGCCTGTCATCGCCGCGACGCAGGTCAGCCGGGCGGACAGGTGGCGTTCGACAACGCCGACCAGAATCCGGTCGGCCGTCACCAGCGCGAGCAGCACGACGAGCGGTAGCGCCAGCAGCCATCGCCGCCGACGCCGCCGTGGGTCGGTCGCGGCGAGCGGCCTGGGCATGGGCTGTTCCTCGAGGCTCGCCGGTCGCATGATCGGCTAGGCCGAGCACGCCCACGAGATCGAGCCGGCGAGCGTTCGGCCGGCATCGGTCGTCGCTGAGAAGGAGATGTCTCCGCCGGTAGCGGTGATCTCGGCGGTGGCCGGGACCGCGGAGATCGTGTCGTGGGCCTGCGGGCCGGTCACGGACATGGTCACCAGTGCCGGGTAACTGCCCGGGCCGTGGTAGCCGGCGACCCGCACGTTTTCGCTGACGGTGTAGCCCTGAATCGTGCCGCTGGCAGTCGCCAGGTAGCGGGTACCGGTGGTCTGGCAGCTGACCTCGGTGTTGACGTGGCCGGCTACCGCCACCGGCGCTGTGATGGCGACGGTCAGAGCCCCCGGCCCGCCGGTCCCCTTGCCGACGACGCTGGCGGAAGGCAACACGCGAGACGTCGCGGCCACCGACGTGGCAGCGGCCACAGGCGTCGCAGCGGTCGGGACCGTGCTGGGAGTGGAGGGGGCGTCCGACGGCGAGGCCGTCGCGGCAGGCTGGCCGGTCGGCTCGGCTGCGGCGGTCGCCGTCGCTGCCACCGCTGTGACGGTTGGCGCGCCGGCCTGGCAGGCCGCGACGGGGAACAGCGCCGCGCCGGCGGTGATTGCCGCCGCGAGACCTCGATGGATCGGAGCGTGACGGGTCATGGAACGGGACACCTGCCTTCGGGAAAGACACTTGTTGGCCTCGACGGACGAGCCGCCGGGAGCCAGCCGGCTGGGTGTCGCGGTTTCGCGGGTCCTACCAGTTTGTGTCCGCGTCCCTCGCCAGCGCAGCGAGAACACCAGCCCAGGACGCGAGCCACTTCTCGGCGAGATGTGAGGCGGATGCGAGTTCCGACGTGACCGTCGTCGGCGCCTCCCGAGATTGGCGCAAGGACGATCGATGTCCGCGTGCCTTCGGGTCAGGACGGCGGGGCAGGCCGGCCCGCCGGCATGCGCGCGACCTCCCAGGCTCTGGAACAGGACTGGGAAAGGCGGATCGGACGAGACCGGCTCACCGAGTTCCGAGACACCCTGACGGCCCTCCTCGCGTAATCGGCGATCCAGTCAGCGCCATGCGAAATCCGGTTGGGCCCCGTCGACGGCGCGGCGCTTCTCGTCGAGGCCATGGGCGGGTCTGGAGACATCGCCAACGAAGATGGACTCCACGCCAGGGCGAGTCCTGAGTGCCGCCACTCGGGCCGCCCGAGCTCCGAGGGCCGAACCCGCACGCTATTGCTGGGTGGTTCGTATCCAGCCCACATGAACCGGCGATCTACTCGACGGTATGCAGTATCCCGTCACGAGTCCCGCTCGTCGCACCGGCGGCGTGACCGCGCGGCTGCTCCAGGTCGGCGCGGCGCTGCTGGTGCTGCGCGCGGTCCAGGCGGTCGTCGCAGTCGCCGCCGTCGTCCTGGTCCGGATGTTCCACCTGGCGCGGCCCGTACCGGGGCTAGAGGTCACCGGCCTGGCTGAGGTCGTGCCGACCCCGCTGACCGCTGGCGCCGCGCTGGCCATGGTCGCCGTCGCAGCGGTGCTCGCCCTCGTGCTGCTTCCCCGCCGCGGGGCGTTCGCGGCGTTCGCCGGGGTCAAGGCATTGGCGCTGGTCGCGGCGTCGGCGCTGATGGGGGCGTGGGCTCCGGGGCCGGTCGACGTTCGCCTTGCCGTGGCGGCACTCGGGGTGGGGCTCGTGGCCGTGTTGTGGCCGCTCGCGCGCCGCGCGGCCACCCGGGTGCTGGCCGCCGCGGGCGTGGCGCATCCGCCTGGCCGGGCCGGCGATCTTGCCCTCGTGCTGAAGGTCGCGCTGCTCGTCGCTGTCGTGGCCGTTTCCCGATGACGACCGTCATCGCACCGTCCGGCGGCGCGGCCCACGCGTCAGCGGACGGATCAGGATCACTCGGCTCCCGATCATGGAGGTTCACAGGATGACGTCACCCACTGCTTCTAGTCCCGCTTCGTCGGCGGTGCAGGCGGTTCCGTGGGGGCCACCGCCGCGAGTCGCGGCCGAGGTTCCCGGGCCGCCTGGCCGGGCGCTAGCCGCTGTCCGGCGGCTTCGCGCGGACCCGCTGACCAGGATGACCGAGCTGCGTCAGCAGTACGGGTCGGTCGTGCGGCTCGCCAGTTGGCCGGTGTCGGCGTTCCTGGTGTCCGATCCGGACGTGGCCGCGGACGCGCTGGTCAGCGGCCACCGTGCCTACGCCAAAGGCGCCGTCGTCCGCGGGACGGTCACCCAGCCGTTGACCTACCTGCTCGGCGATGGCCTGCTGACCAGCGCCGGCGACGTGCACCGCCGCCAGCGCCGCCTGATTCAGCCGCTGTTCCACAAGCACCGGATCGCCGAGTACGGCGAGCAGTTCGTCGCCCTCACGGACGCCACCGCGGCGACCTGGCGGGACGGCGAGCAGCTCGACCTGCACACGCAGATGACCGAGATGACGTTGGCGATCGTCGCCAGGACCCTGTTCGACGTCCCGCTCGACGACCATGTCGTCGAGGTGGTCCGGGCCGCCGTGGCGCGGAACCTGCCGGCGGCCCGGCGTGCCACCTTGCCTGGCTTCGAGCGCTTCGAGCAGCTCCCGCTGCGCGGGCCGCAGCGACGCCGGGACAGCCGCGACGCGCTCGACCACGCGGTCTACGCGATGATCGCCGATCGTCGCGCGGCCGGCGCCACCGGCAGCGACCTGCTGTCCCTGCTGCTCGACGCGCAGGACGCCGACACCGGCGAGCGGATGACCGACACCCAGATCCGCGACGAGGCGATGACCCTCCTGCTCGCCGGTCACGAGACGACCGCGAACGCGCTGGCGTGGACGTTCCACCTGCTCGCGGACGCGCCGGAGGTGGCCGCCCGGCTGCACGCCGAACTTGACGCGATCCTCGACGGCCGGCTGCCCACCGTGGAGGACCTCCCCCGGCTGGCCTACACCAACGCGGTGTTTTCCGAGTCGATGCGGCTCTACCCGCCGGTCTGGGCGATGGGCCGCCGTCTCGTCGAGGACCGTGAGGTGGCCGGGTACCTGCTGCCCGCCGGGTCGACGCTGGTCTTCAGCCAGTGGGTGATGCACCGGGATGAGCGCTGGTGGCCGGAGCCGACCCGCTTCGATCCCAGCCGGTGGCTGGAGCCGACGACCGGCGAGCACGGGGGCCCGGACAGCCAGGCGGGCGAGACGCCCGCTGCCTGTCCACATGCCCCGGCCCGGCCGCGCTTCGCCTACTTCCCGTTCGGCGGCGGGCCCCGCCAGTGCATCGGGAACACCTTCGCGATCACCGAGGGTGTCCTGGCGCTGGCCACCATCGCCCGCCGCTGGTCGTTCACCGCGGCGTCCGGAACGCCGGTTGTGCCCGAGCCGCTGGTCACCCTGCGTCCCCGGGGCGGGCTGCCCATGCTCGCCCATCTGCGCGGCTGACGAGGCCCGTCGCCTTCCTGACCCCGGCAGGCGCCAGCAGCGATTCACACGGTTCTCACATCCGGCTCGCAGTGACCGTGCATCCATGGTCGGTGGGCTGACTTCAAAGGTCGCCGCGGCAACCCGGCGACCAGCCACCCTTCGTCGCCAATTCAGGAGAGATACGTGAACAGTCGGAACCGGGTCGTTGGCCGCTCGGTCCTGCTCCTAGGCGGGCTTCTGCTGCTGGTACCCGGCTGCCGCGTAGCCGCCAGCTCCGCGTCATCGACGGGCGTCGCACCCGCGTCGACCACGGTCACGGGCGCCACGGCCGCGGCGCCCGGATCGGTCGGGACCGGCACCGGGGGCGCCGGCTCGCTGACCGTCAACATCACGAGCCCGGTCGCCGTCGCCGGGCATGTCGACACGCCGGTGAGCTGCGAGACCGCCGGACGGCGCTACGTCGAGTCCGCGACAGGCGTCGTGGGCGGGGCCACAGTTGCCGAAGGGGTGCGGGCCGCCAACTACACCGGCCCGGGCTCCTACTCCGCGCTGGTGACCGTCTCCCTGGTCGGGACCGACGCCGCACGGTACGCCATCGACGCGGTACCCGCGACCGTCGAGATCACCTCGGCCGGCGGCTCGGTCTCGTTCAGCGCCACCAGCGGCGGGCGCACGCTGGCCGGCGCGATCAGCTGGGCTTGCTCGTAGCCCGACCAGCCCACGCGGCCGGCCGCGCTCGACCTTGACCACGACCACGCGGACGGTGATCGTCCCCCAAGGGCGTGGCGCGCGCCGGCAGCGCGTCGCATCCCCAGGCGCGAGACGATTTCGGTCAGCCTCCTCATACGGAGCTGACATCTTTCTCAGCTGCAATGAGAAAAGGCGGACGTTCGAGGTCGCGCCAGCGGAGGCCGACCGGGGTCTGCGCGCGGTGGCCGCCAGAGGAGGCAGGGTGAGCAGGCCGGACGTGGCACGGGTGCCGTGTGTGCTGGTCGTGGACGACGAGCCGAACATCGTGGACATGCTGGCGATGGCGCTACGGTTCCACGGGTTCGACGTGGCGACGGCCCGCGACGCGCGGGAGGCCGCGGCCGCGGTGGACGCGGCCTGCCCGGATCTCGTCGTGCTCGACGTGATGCTGCCGGACGGTGACGGCTTCGAGCTGTGCCGACGGTGGCGCGAGCGCGGCGTCGAGGTTCCCGTGGTGTTCCTGACCGCGCGGGACCGGGGAGGCGACAAGGTCGCCGGGCTCACCTATGGCGGCGACGACTACGTGACGAAGCCGTTCGCGATCGATGAGTTGGTCGCCCGGGTGCGGGCCGTGCTGCGCCGCACCCGACGCGAGCAGGCATCCCCGGCGGGGGAACCGTCCGTGCTCACCTTCGCGGATGTCAGCCTGGACGAGGACACCCACCTGGTCACCAGGGCCGGTTGTCCCCTCGAGCTGTCGCCGACGGAGTTCAAGCTGCTGCGCTATCTGCTCGCCAACCCGAACCGGGTGCTCTCCCGCGGGCAGATCCTCGACGCCGTGTGGGGCCAGGACTTCGTCGGCGGCGCGACCGTCGTCGACCAGTACGTCAGCTACCTGCGGCGCAAGCTGGCTCCGCACGGCCAGCCCCTGATCCACACGCAGCGGGGCTTCGGCTACATGGTGCGCGCATCCAACGCGGCCTGACGTCACGGGACAGGGAGCGGGCTGATGTTGCGGACCCGGCTGATGCTCGGCCTGCTCGGACTCATGGCGGCGGCGCTGTGCGTGGCCGGGACGGCGAGCGCGTTCGCCCTGCGATTCTACCTGATCGGCCAGACTGACAGCCAGGTACGCGGCGCCCAGAACCTGATCAGCAGCCATGGGTTGGCGCTGGTCGCCTCGGCCGCGCCCCTGCTCGGTGGGACGGAGCTGCGCCATACGGTCGCGCCGACGGCGTTTGTCGTCGAGCTGCGCCGGCCGGACGGAGCGGTCCTGGCGGTCGCCGGCGACACGGACACGCCGATACCGAACGGTGAGCTACTGGCTCATGTCGACCATCTCGACAGCCGGGTCAAGGCCGGCGCGCCGTTCTCGTTGAAGGTCGGGCACGTCTCCTACCGGGCTGTCGTCGGGATCCTGCCGGGCGGCGTCACGGACCTGATCGCCCTGCCGATACGCCCGGTCACGGACACCACGATCCGGCTCGTCCTGGTCGAGGTCGCCGCCGGAGCGGCCGTGCTCGCGCTGGCGGGGGCCGCCGCCTGGTTCCTGCTCGGCCGCGGGCTTCGCCCGCTGCGGGAGATCGCCGGTACGGCCGCCGCGATCGCCGGCGGGGACCTGGCACGGCGCGTCCCGCTCGGGAGGCCAAACACCGAGACAGGCCAGCTCGCGGCCGCCCTCAACAGCATGCTCGGCCAGATCCAGGCGGCCTTCGAGGAACGACGGCGATCCTCCGACCGGCTGCGCCGCTTCGTCGCCGACGCCTCACACGAGCTCCGCACGCCCGTTACCTCGATCCGCGGGTACATCGACCTGCTGCGCCAGGGCATCGTTCCGCCCGCCGGCCGAGACGACGCGCTTCGCCGCGTGCAGGACGAGACCAGGCGGATGGGCACGCTCGTGGACGACATGCTTTACCTGGCACACCTCGACGAGGCCCGGCCGCTCGACTGTCATGTCGTCGACCTGGCCGCCCTCGCCCGCGACTCCGTCGCCGATGCCGCCGCGGTCGAGCCGGACCGCCCGCTGACGGTCCACGCCCCCGAACAGTGCCCGGTGGTCGCCGACGCCGACGCGCTGCGTCAGGTGCTCGCCAACCTCCTGTCCAACGTCCGCGCCCACACCCCACCCGGCACGACCGCCGAGGTCAGCGTGACCAGGCAGGCAGCTGGGTCGGTGTGCCTGGAAGTCCGCGACCGCGGGCCTGGGATGAGCCCCAGCGACGCCGGACGGGCCTTCGACCGTTTCCACCGGTCGGCCGGCAGCCGTGCCGGCGGACGCACCGGCAGCGGCCTCGGCATGGCGATCGTCGCCGCGATCGCCGCTGCCCATGGCGGCACCGCCACCCTGGACAGCACGCCCGGCGTCGGCACCACCGTCCGCGTCGTCCTGCCACCGGACGCGATGCAGGAACCGGCCACGAAAGGACTGCCCACCACTGCCGCCGGGATCGGGGCGCCACGCGGCCAGCAGCCACGCTCGCCCGCGGATCCCCGCGTGGGACAACGCCATGCGCGACCAGGGCCCGACGACCCGCCGTCAACCCTGGGGCGGGACGGATGATTCAGTCGTCGGTCGGTCGGCTTGGGTGTTGGTAGAGGTCGGGGATGCAGTCGTGGTCGCGGTCGGCGGCCTCTGCCTCGTGGAGGCGTCGGTAGGCGCGGTTGCGGAGGCGGAGCGTGACGGCCGCGAGCAGGGAGGCGTGCAACACGTCCACCGAATACCCAGTTACCCCTCTTCGTTCCCCCTCGCCGGACCGTCGAGGTAGGCGAAAAAGCTGGGCGCGGGGAATGCCGATCTTGTTGAAACGGCCCGGCCCGCGGTGGCTGGCGTGGCATCTTGCCGCGCATCGCCCCCGTCCTTGTCGATGCGCAAACCAGAGCTCGACCGGGCGACAAGGTGCCGAGGCCTGCGCCATCGCGTCATCGCCGAAGACGGAACGGAGCAGTAATGCTCACCAGTCCGTCATTCCCGTACGGCTGCTCGCCCGTTTCCGTCGTCGGGTGCCTGGCGGGCGGCGTCTGTGCGATCTCTGCCGGGGTTAGAGGCCGGCGGTGGCGCAGGCGGCCTGGGTGTGGCAGTTCTCGAGGCCGGTGAGGATCGTGTGGAGTTCGGCGCGCTGCGCCGCGGTCAGAGTGCCGGCGACGTTGTGGATCTCGTAGGGGTCCTTCGAGATGCCGTAGTACTCGGTTTCGTGTTGGGGATCGTTGTACTCGACGTAGACGGCTTCGACCGGTCCGTTGAAGTGCGGGAGGTGTGGCGCTGAGATCCGGATCGCCTCGTAGGTCGGGTCGCTGCCGGAAGATTCGTAGTCGGGGTCGGCGGGGTTGTTCGCCTGGCCGCGATGTTCGACGAGCGCGACAGTACGCCAGGGCGGCGTCTCCTTCCCGGGGTGCAGCAGTGGGACGAGGCTCCGTCCGTCGACGGGCGTGGCCTGGGAGGCGCCGGCGAGTTCGGTGAGGGTCGGGTAGAGGTCGACGTTCTGTCTGGTGTTCTCGCCTACATGGCGGTCGACCGCTCCGGGTTGACCGCCGCGGCGGCGGCCGGGGACAGCGCCGCGCGGCGGGCGCTGACGGTGACCAGCCGTACGTCGTTGCTGCTCTCGGGTGCCCAGCTCGGCATCACGGGGACCGGCCTGCTGGTCGGCTATTGCGGAACGTTTCGTCCGTACGTCCGCGCCGGGTATCGGCGTTGCGAGCTGCCCGGCGGGATCGCCGTCGTTCGGCAGGCGAGATGCGGCGCGCGGTGCTGGTCAAATGACGGCGCCCGCCCGCGTCGCGTCCACCTCTCCGGGCACTGACCGCTGGGGTCGGTGGCGGCGCCGACGCTCAGGCCGCCGCGAGCTCGGCGAGGACCGAGCGCATGTACTCGAGGGCCTGGTGGTCGTCGAGGTTCGGCGCGGGAACCGGCGGCCCGGCGGCGGCGATCGCCCGCCTGGCGTCGACCACCAGCGTCGCCCAATAGGGGGCGACGCGGTCCAGGTGGTGCAGGACGCGGCCGGCCTCGGCCGGCAGGTCGATCATCGCCATCATGTTGACGAACTCTACGGCGGTGACGCAGATGGCCTGCATGTTGCCGCTGTCGAGCAGCTCGTCGACGTGCTCGCGCAGGATGCCGAACGCGCGGGCCCGATCGCCCCGCCGGAAGTGGGCGCGGGCCTCGACGCACCGGTTCGGCGAGTGGGTGCGCGCGGGCACCTCGACCGCGACGGCATCGCCGAGCAGCTCCTCGGCGCGGGCCGGCCGGCCCTGGAGCAGCGCCGAGTAGCCGAGCAGCAGCAGCGCCATGTTCAGCAGCGTCGGCGGGCCGACGGCACGATAGCGCTCGACCAGCGCGCCGACGGTCGCGTCGCCCTCCTCGAACCGGCCGCCGAAGATGCGCGACGCCCCCACGTCGAGCTCGAGATGCTCGGCCAGGTCGTCCTCGCCCCGGTGACGGAGCCAGACGATCAACGGCGGGGCGAGCACCCCGAGCGCCGGAAAGTCCTGGTGGACGGAGGCCAGCCCGTGCCGGGCCGCGACGTCGAGGACCCCGTCGGCGCCGGTCGGCGCGCTGGACCCGGCCAAGTCGGCGGACTCGTCGGGCCCGCCGGCCGCGACCGGGACCGCGGGTGGGCCATGGCGGGTCAGCAGCCGGTCAAACGCCGCGGGGTCCTGGGCGAGCTTGTACCGCTGGCCGGCCCAGACCAGGCCGAAGGCGACGGCGTCGACGTCCGCGGGCGGGGTGATCGCGAGCAGCCGCTCCACCCAGTCCCCCATCTCGCTCCGGTTCCGGCGCGGGATCTCGGTGACGAGCGGGCGGACCAGCGCGTGGGCGAGTTGCCGGTCGGCGCGTCGGCTGGCCCAGTCGAACGCCGCCCGCAGGTTCGGCCAGAGGTCGTCCAGCTGGACGGCGCCCGTGACCTCGTCGTGCCCCATGAGCAGTCGGTGGATGGAGCTCACCCGCCCGGCGCACCAGGCGGCGTGCCGGTCGGCCATAAGGTCGGACTCGCCGGCCTCGGCCAGCCGCGCGGCGCCGAACTGCCGGATCGGCTCGAGGAACCGGAACCGCTGGCCAAGCGGTCCCGGCTCGGCGACGACCATCGAACGGGCGACCAGGCCGGCCAGCACCCCGTCGACGTCGGCGGCGTCCAGCGCGGTGGTCACGCGGCCCGTCTCCGGACCGGCCGACGCCAGATCGGCCGTGGCCGTGGCCGTGGCCTGGCCGACGGTGACGGCCTCGGCGGCTGCCAGATCGAAGGCGCCTACGAAGACAGCGAGGCGGCGCAGCAGCAGCCGATCCGCCGGCGTGAGCAGGTCGTAGGACCACTGGATAGTCGCACGCATTGCGCGGTGCCGGCGGGCGCCGGCGTGCCCGCCGCCGACCGCGACCAGCAGCCGGAGCTGGTCGTCGAGCCGAGCCAGCAGGTCCGCCGGGCTGAGCGTGGTGGTGCGGGCGGCGGCCAGCTCGATCGCGAGCGGAAGCCCCTCCAGACGGCGGCAGATCTCGGTGACCGCGCCGTTCGAGGCCCCGGCGTCGAACTCCGGCGAGAGCGCCGCCGCGCGCTGGCGGAAGAGCTCCACGCCGGGGCCGTCTGGCTCGAGCGGCCCGACGGGGACGACCCGCTCGTGGCCGCCGCGCAGGCCGAGCAGTTCCCGCGACGTGGCGAGCACCCGTGTGCCCGGACAGTCGTCGGCGACGGCCTGGGCGAGCGCGGCGGCGCCGTCGAGGACGTGCTCGCAGTTGTCCAGGACGAGCAGGGTGTGGCGGGAACGCAGGGCCGCGACGACGGAGCCGGTCAGCCCGCGCCCGGCGCTCTCCTTGACGCCCAAGGCCGCGGCGGCGGCGCGGGGGACGTCGGCGGACGAGCCGGCCTCGACGAGGTCGACCAGCCAGGCGCCGTCCGCGTCGTCCTCGCGGCTGGCCGCGGCGACGGCCAGCCGGGTCTTGCCGATTCCGCCGGGGCCGACCAGCGTGACGACGGGCGAGGCGGACAGCGCCAGCCGGACAGTCTCCAGCTCCTGGTCGCGGCCGATCAGCCGCCCGAGCCGGAGCGGCAAATTCCCGGGTCGAGCGTCCGTGACGTGCCCGCGCGGCGCCGGTACCTGTGCCGGGACCGGCGCCGGTGCCGACGGCGGCGTCGCTGGCCGCGCGGACAGCGACGGCGGCGCGGACGGCACCGGCGCGGCCAGCCGGTCGTCGTGGCCCAGGACCATCCCCTCCAGCCTGCGCAGCCGCGGGCCGGGTTCGACGCCTAGCTGCTCGACCAGGTGGCGGCGGGCGGTCCGGTAGGCGGCGAGCGCGTCGGCCTGCCGGCCGGTCCGGTACAGCGCCGTCATCAGCAGCGCCCAGAGCCCCTCGCGGGTCGGGTGGCTCGCGGTCAGCTCGGTGAGCCGGCCGACGGCCGCCGCCGGGTCGTTCTCGACGCGGCGGGAGAGCTCCGCCTCCACGGCGACGAGCCAGCGCTCCTCCAGCCCGTCGAGGACCGCGGCCAGGCCGGGCGACACGCGCAGGCCGGCCAGCGGCGGGCCTGTCCACTCGGCGAGCGCCGCGGCGGCGTCGCCGGCGTCGGCGTGCCGCTGGAAGCGCAGTGCGTCGACCGCGTCTGCCGGCACGTCGAGGCGGTAGGCGGCGCCGACGGTGGCGATCGTCTCCGGGCCGAGGGCCCGACGAAGCCGGGCGATGTAGGAGTGCAGGGTCCGCTCGGCGGTGCGCGGGCGGTCCGCTCCCCACAGCAGCTCGACGAGCCGCGCCACCGGCAGCGCGGTCCCCGCCGAAAGCGCGAGCGCCGCGAGCAGCGCCTGGCACATCGGCGGGCCCACGTCCACCTGCTCGCCGCGCCCGTTGACGGCTCCGACGCCGCCGAGCAGGTGAATGCGGACATCCGGGTCGGTCGCGCCGTTCCCGTCGGTGTGGGTCGTCAGCGCGACCACCGCCTTCTCAGGAACGACCGCCTTTTCAGGGATCACAGCCTTCTCAGGAACCGCCGCCTGCCCACCTGCGACGGGCGGGTTACGTCTCAACCGTATCTCAACAGATCTTCGACCAATGCCCGACGCGGGTGAAGGACTGTCGGAAGGGAAGCCGAGTTCAGGAGGCGAATTCATGATGAGGCCCATGCCAGCCGGCGTCCGAAGCGAGGCGGCGCTGCTGCCCTTCCGGGCAGGCACAGCCGTCGAACCCGTGGTGGCGCACCCCGTGGAGGTCCGCGCGGCCACCCTGGCGGCTCCGACGCAAGCGCGGGCCGTCGCCCGCCGGGCGGCCGGCCGCGCCAAGAGGCCGCGGATGGCCGTTGGCCCAGGCTGTGGGGCGGGGCGCTGGTCGCGGGATTCGCGGTGATCGCGGCGATCCAGCCGGGGACGGACGTTCGGCCGCCGACCCAGCCGGGATGGGTGGACGTCGCCTCGGTCCTCTCACTCGGGCTGCTCGCGGTCGCGGTCGCGGCCCTGCTGGCCGGGCGGCGCTGGGGAATCGAGCCGGCCACCTACGGCAGCGCGGGCCTGGTCGCGTTGTCCGCGCTGTGCCCGGCCTGGCAGCACCACCACATCGGCGCGTGGTGGGTCGCCCAGTCCGTGATCAGCACGGCCATGTTCGGCGGGTCGGTGGCGCTGCGCTACCGGCCCGCGGAGGCCGCGGCCTGGCCCGCCCCGCTGGGCGGGGCCGACCGGTGAAGGCGATCGTCCAGGAGCGCTTTGGCCCACCCGAGGTGCTGCGGCTGGCGGACGTCGATATTCCCCGGGTCGGTCCCGGCGACGTGCTGGTGCGGGTGCGCGCTGCCGGGCTGAACCCGTATGACTGGCACATGCTGCGCGGCGACCCGTACGTCGCGCGGCTGATGGGCGGCGTCGGCGTGCGGCGGCCGAAGTCCAGGGTCGCCGGGCTGGACGCCGCGGGGACGGTGGAGGCGGTCGGGGCGGACGTGCACGGTGTCCGCGTTGGCGACGACGTGCTGGCCTTCTGCCCCGGCGCGCTGGCCGAGTACGCGCTCGTCGGCCCGCCGGGCGCGTTCGCGCCGAAACCCGCGAACCTGACGTTCGAGCAGGCGGCGGCGGTGCCGCTGGCGGCCGTGACCGCGCTGCAGGCCCTGCGGGACGCGGCCGGGCTGCGCGCCGGGCAGCGCCTGCTCGTCAACGGGGCCGCGGGCGGCATCGGCACCTTCGCGGTCCAACTCGCGGCCGGGCTCGGCGCCGAGGTGACCGGGGTGTGCGGCACCCACAACGTGGATCTGGTGCGCTCGCTGGGGGCCGCGCACGTCGTCGATTACACATCAGCGGACGTCCTCGACCTGCCGGAGCGCTACGACGCCATCCTCGACAACGTCGGCAACCTGCCCGCGCGCCGGCTGCGCCGCCTGCTGGCCCCCGGCGGGATCCTCCTCCTCAACGGCGGCGGGGAGCCCGGCAAGGTGATCGGTGCGGTCGGCAGGTTCGCCGGCGGGGCCGCGCTCGGCGTCGTCGTCCGCCAGCGGATCCGGCCGCTCGTCGCGAAGCCGCGCCAAGCCGACCTGGTCACCCTCGCCGATCTCCTCGGGACCGGGCAACTCACCCCGGTCCTCGACCGCACGTTCCCCCTGCCCGACACCGCCGACGCCCTGCGCCACGTCGAAGCCCGCCACACCCGCGGCAAGGTCGTCATCACCATCGGCTGACCGCTGTGTCAAGCCGCGGCCAGAATCCGCGATTCGTGATCTGTTCCGGCCGCGCTGACCTGGTCGCCGGTTCCGTACGTGGCGAGTTGGTCGAGTACGGGTTGGGCGGCGGGTGGGACGGTTCCGCCACGCGGGCTTGGGCACGGGTTAGAGGCCATGATCGCGCTGACCTGTGTGGCGTAGCCCTGGCTGGACACGACCGGGCGTAGACGCCGCCCATGGCGCTCAGGTACCAGGCGGTACACGCGGCGGCGATGTCCCGGATCCGCGTCGGGGTTTTTCGTCGACGGCGGTGATGGTCCGGCGGCCACGGTGAGGGTCGTTCGCTGGGGAGCAACGGCTTCGCGCAGTCGGTTGAACTGGTCGGCCCAGGATGCGAGGCGATCCCGGGCCAGCAGCGCGGGGATCCAGTCGTCGCCGAGTTCGGCGGCCACCCGGGTCGAGTGGCGGCCCAGCGCCGCGACCCTTCGGCACGAGGTCGCGGTGCTGCGCCGAACCCAGCCACGGCCGAGATGGAACTGGGCAGATCGGGCCGTGCTCGCCGCCCTGATCCGGCTCCTGCCGCGAAGGCTACGACTGCACCGGCTGATCACCCTGGCGCCGTTCTCCGGTGGCACCGACGCCTGGTCACCAGGAAGTGGACCTACCCGCACCGGACCGGACGGCCACCGGTCGATCCCGATATCGCCGCGCTGATCGTCGCTACCCGAGCCCCGACCAGGGGCGATCCCCAGTGACCGCGCCGACAGCTACATCATCTACCAAATCGAACAGGCGTTCCGTAGACCAGGCGGCTCCGGACACTTCGGCCCGTCCGGTTACCGCGATCGTGGGGGTGATGGTCGGGTGGCGTTCCTGTTCGGCCTCGGCAACGTCGCCACCCTCAGTATCCTTCTGGGAGTCCCGACGTAGATCGCGGTCCTCGTTGCGCCGGCAAGGGACTTTTCCAGGACTAATCAATGGGCGGATGTCGCCTGGCGGTGGGCCGATCGGCTCGCCCGGGAGGATGGTCGGCTCCCTGTCATGCTGTCTCGTCGAGGTGACTCTTGATCGCGTGGTGTCGGCATCCGGCGTCGGCGGCGGTGAGGAGGCGTTGTGTCCCAACTGGTTCGGCCAGATCCGTCAGGTGCGGCACCCTCTGGCCAGGAGGGATCGGGACGCCGGCACCCGAGCGGCGCTCGCCACCGAGTTCGCCGTTACCGGCGCTGTCGGCTTCACCACTGTGGGCCGGCTTGGTACCTCCCCGGGCCTCCTGCTGGTGGGTGCCGCCGGGCCGGTCCGCGACATCGCCGCCGCCGTCCGCCGCGATTGGCTGCAAGTGCTGGTCAGTACCCTCGGCGTCTACTATGTCCTGCTCGCCGGTGGGACGATCGGCACCCGTGCGGCGCTGGCGGCGCTCGGCGGTTTCGCCGTGTTCGCCGCGCCCTGGGTGGCGAAACGGTCGCCCCGGTGGGCGCTTGTGTCGCTGGTCGGCGGAGCGCTCCCGTTCGCGATCGTCACCTGGTGGAGCCTCATTACGCCGCTCGTCGCGGTCGGCCTCGGGCTCCCCTGCCGTGACCGCCCTACGCCCACGCCCGCAGACAGCCGAGCCCGCAGCAGTGCGGATGGACTGAGGGAAGATCGCGCTGGCAGGGCCCCTGCCGCCGGAGACCGGGATGCGACAGTCGAGAGGAATGCGCCGGCCCGATGCGCGCCACCTACCTGCTCACCAAGATCACGACCTGAATACATGAAAGGTAGGCAGACGACGAGGGCGGCCGTGAACGTCAGGTACGGCCCACCAGAGGTCGTGGGAATCCAGCAGGTCGGCAAGCCCTCCGCGGGCGTCGGTGAGGTGCTGGTCGGCGTATACGCGGCGACAGTCAACCGCACCGACTGCGCTTACCGGGCCGCCAGCCCGTTCTTCATGCGGTTTGTCGCCGGGCTCGGCAGACCGAAGGCCATGATCCTCGGAAACGAATTCGCCGGGGTGGTCGAGGCCGTCGGTCCCGACGTCACCGCCTTCCGGGCCGGCGACCGTGTATTCGGCTACAACGAGGGTCACTTCGGCGCCCACGCGGAGTACCTGACTGTTCGTGCCGACGGCCCGCTCGCGCGCGTGCCGGCAGGGGTCGCCTTCGAGCAGGCCGCCGCTGCCACGGAGGGCGCGCATTACGCCCTGGCGTTCATCCGAAGGATCCAGGTTCGAGACGGTACGCAGATCCTGGTCAATGGAGCGACCGGGGCCATCGGCTCGGCGGCCGTCCAGTTGCTGAAATGTCTCGGCGCCCAGGTGACCGCGGTGTGCGGCCCGGACGGCGTCGACCTGGTGCGCGGGCTGGGCGCCGACAGGGTGATCGACTACACCGCACAGGACTTCACGCGGGACGAGCACGTCTACGACGCTGTGTTCGACGCGGTCGGCAAGAGTTCGTTCGGCCGGTGCCGACGGCTACTCACGCCCGGCGGTGTGTACTCGTCGACCGAGCTCGGTCGGTTCGCGCAGAACCCGGTGCTGGCGATGCTCTCCCCGCTGCGACGTGGCAGGCGGGTGGTGTTCCCTTACCCTTCGATCGACCAGGCGATGGTGGAGCACGTCCGGGACCTGCTCGCGTCGGGACGGTTCCAGCCCCTGCTCGACCGGCGGTACCCGCTGCAGCGGATCGTGGATGCCTACCGGCACGCCGAGTCCGGGACCAAGCTCGGCAGCGTCCTGATCGTGGTGCGGCCACCGGAATGAGGCACTTGGCCGCGTCCGCCGGCGGACCTTGCGATTCCGAACGCTCGTTCGAGGACCGCGTGAGCCAACGGCCCTGATGGGCACCGCGAGGAGTCACCGCCGGTGCCGGCCTGCCCGGAAGCCCCGGCATTGTACGAACCGGCCCTCCACGCCCGCTGACCTGCACCTGCGGACTGCCGATGAACGTGCCGATCGATAGGTGCAACCTATTTGCCCAGGTCAGAGGCTAACTACAGAGCGTGGTGGACCATGTGTACCAGCATCCGAACCGTTTGATCTTGGTTGCTGGCCCTGAAATCACTGTCCGTCCGGTCGCTACCCGAGCCCTGGCCGGGGGCGATGCCCAGTAACCGCGTCGACGTCTACATCATCTAACGTATCGAACAGGCGTTCCGGCCACCTGGCGGTTTCGGACACCTCGGCCCGCCTCGTGACCGTGATCGTCGGCGTCGTGGTCGCGTTGACGTTCCTTGCTGGTGGTCCGGGCGAAGGCCCACTGGGTCTTGGCGTCGAGTTCGATCGTGGCGTGGTATCGGAGAGGTGCGCGGTCACGACGATCCCGTCGTGCTCTCGGCCTGGCGCACAGCGCTGCTTTACGTTCCCGCCACTGCGCGCGCTGAGTGCGTGGCGCGGTTGCGGACCGACCTGGTCGGCGAG
>Ga0207710_10000712_pt1 | contig 18499 bp, 16 predicted proteins | sample KBSS24metaG_FD_184400 | JGI IMG/M metagenome (GOLD analysis project Ga0207710, IMG submission 184400) | Switchgrass rhizosphere microbial communities from Kellogg Biological Station, Michigan, USA - KBS S2-4 metaG (SPAdes) (version 2) | ecosystem: Host-associated > Plants > Roots > Rhizosphere...
TCAGAGATGTTGTTGCTACTGCCATACACCGAGTATTTGAGACGGATGATCGAGCCGCGCAATGTCGCGGACATCTTGTTCGTCTTTTTGCTTGTGTATGGAGTCTTGAAACTCCTGCGGGGCACACGCGCTGCTCCAATGGCCGCCGGAATCATCGCCCTCGTTTTTCTTTACTGGCTTTCTATCAAACAAGATCTCGCGACGCTGGAGTTCGTTCTCAGTAACGGGCTCCTATATATCGGTATCGCGATCATCGTTTTGTTCCAGTCTGAAATTCGCCAGGCGTTGATTGCGTTTGGGAATCGATTTCGGATGCCGTTTACGAGGCATCGCGGGCAGTTTGGCGAGGGTGTTTACGACGAGATCATCCTCGCAGCGACGACGCTCGCTTCGACCAAGACCGGCGCGCTGATCGTTATCGAGCGAAATGTCGGGTTGAAGAATGTGACTGACGGCGGCGTGCAGCTCGATGCGGAACTGAGTTATGACTTGCTGGTTAGTATTTTCAACACTGCGAGCCCGTTGCACGATGGGGCGGTGGTGGTGCGACGTCATCGAATTGCGGCGGCGTCATGCTTCCTGCCGCTCACTTTGAATCCGAGACTTTCGAGAGATCTCGGCACGCGCCATCGCGCGGCGATCGGTGTGACTGAGGATACGGATGCAGTGGCGGTGGTTGTTTCCGAAGAAACCGGACTGATTTCGCTTGTGCAACGTGGCGACATCCGCCGCGGTCTCGACGCCACCAAGCTCCGCAAAGCAATCCTCGAAGCACTGGTAGCAGGCCCAAAAAGAGAACCGAAACACCCAGAAGCCGAGAACGAGGCCAAGGAGATCGCCTCAATTTAAGAGGGAAGCAGCGGGGGCAAGCCCCTCTTCCTGACTTGTTCTTTTTTAGCTCTCGTTGTTCCTTCGGCGATTACGAGGAAGGAACAAGTCAGGAAGAGGGGCTTGCCCCCGCTGCTAATTGAACAGCATGCCATTCCAGGACGAAGACGAAGTCACCACATTAGATCGACCGGCGGCGCCGAATCGCGTCGAGAAGTTGCTGCGCCGGATCTTTATCGAAGACTGGAGCCTGAAACTTCTCTCGCTCGCCATCGCGATCGTTTTGTGGCTGCTCGTCACCGGGCAAAATCAACCAGTGACGGCGCACGTCAACGTCCAGCTCAACTTCATCCGGCCGCCAGCACTCGAAATCAGTAACGATCCGCCGCGCACCGTCGACGTGATGCTCACCGGCAGTCGCAACAAGCTCGACGATCTGACGTCGCTCGATCTCGTCGCAACTGTAGACATCAGCGATCAACATGCCGGCGAAAGAGTTTTGCGTCTCGCCGACAAAGCACAGATCATCCTGCCGCAAGGAATTAAAGTTGACGGTTTTCAGCCTAGCGCGATCCCGATTCGTCTCGAGGAGATGCTCGAACGGCAAGTTGAAGTCGAGCCGAAACTCGAAGGCAAACCCGCCGACGGATTTGAGGTTTATTCTGCTTATCCGAGCAAAGGCAGTGTCGCCGTGCGCGGTCCGGCGAGTCGCGTGAACGCACTTCAGAAAGTAAGCACTGAAAGCATCTGGCTCGCAGGTCAAAACCAGAGTTTCACTGCTGCGAACGTGGCGCTCGACGTTCCGGATCCGAAGGTCGATCTGCTGGAGCCGATGGTGAATGTCGCGGTCGAGATCGGTGAACGACGAATCGAGAAGACTTTCGCCGATGTACCAGTCACGACAGCGGACGGCGGTCGGGTCCAGCCCGCGACGACTTCGGTTACGGTATTAGGCGTGGCGAGTTTTCTCGAGTCGTTGAAACCGGAAGAGTTGAAGATCGTTTTGCAGGGCGGTGATCTCAAGCCGCGTCTTGAATTGCCAGATGTATTGAAAGGAAAAGTCGTTTTGAAATCTGTCCACACCTCGAGGTTTATACCTGTCAAATGAAAGCTCTCTTTGGGACTGATGGCATACGAGGTGAGGCAGGGCAGTTTCCACTCGATCCGGCGACTGTTAGCGCGATCGGGTTTTCACTCGCCTCACATCTCGCGGAACGCACGCCAGCGCCGCAAATCGTTATCGGTCGCGACACGCGCGAATCCGGCGCATCGATCGAGCGCGCACTCATCGCCGGCGCCACCCAAGCAGGCGCGAAATGCCTCTCTGCCGGTGTGATCACGACACCGGGCGTCGCTTTCTTAACGCGCAAAATTGAAGCCTCGGCAGGCGTTGTGATCAGCGCTTCGCACAATCCTTACCAGGACAATGGCATCAAGATCTTCGCGCCCTCGGGTCAGAAGATGGACGACTCAGTCGAGCGTCAAATCGAAGCCGACATCTTCGAAAACAAACAAGCCATCGAGGTTCAACCCGGTTCCGCAGCTCGTTCACCGGAGATCGAAGATCAACTTCATGAGGATTACCTGTCGTTCCTCGCGGATGACATTGGTAAAGGCTTAACGCTCGCAGGCCTGACGATCGTCGTCGATTGTGCAAACGGCGCCAGCTCAGCGTTCGCGCCAGTTCTGTTCGAACGTCTCGGCGCGCGAGTCATCGCGATCAATACTTCGCCGGATGGTCGAAACATCAACCTCAACTGCGGCTCGCTTCACATCGATCCACTGCGCGAAAAAGTCATCAGCGAGCGTGCCGATCTGGGTGTCGCGTTTGATGGTGACGCCGATCGCTCGCTCTTCATCGACGGCAACGGCAACTTCGTCGATGGTGACGCCACGCTCTGGGCGCTTGCCAGTCACCTTCAGTCGCACGATAAGTTGAAAGACAACATCGTGGTCGCGACGGTCATGAGCAACATCGGTCTCGAGATCGCGTTGCGCTCCGTGGGAATTCGGCTTGTCCGCACGGATGTCGGCGACAAGTACGTGTTGGAAGAACTGCTGCGACTCGGTGCGAGTCTGGGCGGTGAGCAGTCGGGTCACATCATCATGCCCGAGTTGAGTCTAGCGGGCGACGGCATGATCACCGCGTTATGCCTGATGCGGGCTGTCCGCGAGTCGCGGAAAACGCTGGCTGAGATGACGGCCGGGTTCAGGCAGTATCCGCAGATCCTCGTGAATGTGCGGGTGCGCGAGAAGGTCCCGTTCAGCGAGTTGGCTTCGGTCCAGGCGGCGGTCGCAGAGGTTGAGGAACTGCTCTCGCAGAAAGGACGGCTGCTGCTCCGCTATTCAGGAACGGAGAAGCTGGCCCGCGTGATGATCGAAGGTGAGAACCAGAACCAAATCGAGGAATACGCGACGCGCATCGCCCGCGCCATCGAGAGCGAGATCGGGGCCGGCAACGAGCGTTCGTGAATTTTCTACACGCGCACCCAAGAAAAATCTACACGACTCACGCTCGACCGAGTGACTGCTCACCGTCCTCGATCACTGTTTAGCAAGTAAACACTAGGGTATCGCATCGAGGAGAAAAACCCCCTTGCACGGCACAGGCGTTGCGGTGTATATTGCGGGGCAAGAGAGACGGTTGGTGGATCCTCCGTCTCAAGTGGTTGCTGGGGTGAGGACAGTAACCACGAATATGGATGGGCGCGACGCACTCCCACGTATGTCGCGCCCATTCGCTTTTAAAGCTAGAATCCCCGGTCGATGCACCGGCTCCAAGTCTCACTAAATCAACAAACCCGCAAGAGTGAAATCAACATCGCCGCCGGTATCAGGCGAAACCTCGGGCAATCGCTGCAAGTAAAGCCACCTCGTCGGGTCGGGATCATTTCCAACGACCGGGTTTTTCAACTCTACGGCCGGGAAGTTAAGCGCTCTTTGAAGACGGCCGGATTCACTGTGCTCGAATGGCTCATGCCTGAGGGCGAACGATATAAGTCGTTCCGTAGCCTGGAGAAAGCCGTGATGTTCCTCAGCGAAAATCGCTTCGAAAGGGACGATCTCGTGCTCGCACTTGGCGGTGGCGTCGTTGGGGATCTCGCGGGTTTCGCTGCCGCGATTTACCTGCGAGGACTACCACTCGTCCAGGCGCCGACAACGCTTTTATCGCAGATCGATTCGTCAGTCGGCGGCAAGACCGGGATTAATCTCGCGACCGGAAAAAACCTCGTCGGTGCTTTTCATCAGCCAACTTCCGTCTTTATCGACACGGAAACGCTCCGTTCACTGCCCCCGCGTGAGCTCGTCTCCGGTTTCTGTGAAATGGTCAAACAAGCGCTCATGGCTGACACATCGTTATTTGAAATGACCATCATATGTCTTCAAAAACGCGATTTTTTGCTGTCGCCGGAGTTTGAAGAACTGATCGCGGCGCAGTGCGGTTTCAAAGCCTCGATCGTGGCAAACGACGAGCGCGAGTCGACCACCCGCACCGACACAAAATCACGGCGCGTGCTCAATTTTGGACACACAACGGCCCACGCGCTGGAGACGATTACAGGCTATCGCTACTTCCGGCATGGCGAGGCGGTTGGTTATGGAATGTTAGTTGCCGGAGAACTTTCGAGAAACCTGGGTCTGATCGACTCCGGGACTCTCGATTCGCTGCGTGATGCGGTAAGACTTTGCGGACCACTGCCACGCGCAGACCATCTCGATACAAACCAGATCACCGGCGCTCTCAAGCACGACAAGAAGAGTGTCGGTGGTCAGATCAATTGGGTGTTGCTCGAAGGGATAGGCCGGCCGAAGATCGTGGAAGGCCGGCTTATCAGCGCGAAGAATCTGCGACTTTCGTTGCGAGCGGGATTACGCCAACAGGAGAGTTTCTGAGGATGCAGAGATCAGGCGAACGAGGGAGTGCGACCCTCAAGTTTGTCATCGTGATGGCGCTTATGGCCACGACTGCCTATGCCGGGTATCTCTACGTGCCTGTGGCCTATCAGGCCTACATGTACAAGGATTTGATGCAGCACTACGCTGACGTTGCGGCGGCCCAGGGTTACCAGCCGTCGTGGGCCGGCGAGCAACTGGTGAAGAGTGCGGGTGAATACGAGGTCCCTCCGAATGCCATCATCACGCCTGCGCAAAGGGATAATCGGATCGAGGTGAGGGTTCAGTTTGTGCGGGTGATTGAGTTTCCGGGGTATACGTATAACTACGAATTCGATCACACCGTGAAGAGCACTGCGTTTTTGTCTTTCAAATAATATAGGTCCTATTGGTCCTATACGACCTATTTTTTATCTGGGGGCGCCGTCGAGGAAGGCTTTTAGTTTACGGGAGCGTGAAGGGTGGCGCAGTTTTCGTAGAGCCTTCGCTTCGATTTGGCGGATACGTTCGCGCGTCACTGCGAAGTGCTGGCCGACTTCCTCCAGCGTGTGCTCCGAGCCAGTGGTCCCGAGCCCGAATCGCATCTTGATCACTTTCTCCTCGCGCGGCGTGAGCGTGGCTAAAACCTCATCCGTGATCTCGCGCAGGTTCGACGCAACCACAGCATCAGCCGGATTCAGGATCGACTTGTCTTCAATGAAATCGCCAAGGTGCGAATCCTCTTCCTCGCCGATCGGCGTCTCTAAAGAGATCGGCTCCTGAGCAATCTTCAAAACCTTCCGCACTTTCGAAACCGGAATATCCATCTTCCGCGCGATCTCTTCACTCGTCGGCTCGCGGCCCAACTCCTGGACCAACGACCGCGACGTACGAATCAACTTATTAATCGTCTCGATCATGTGGACCGGAATACGAATCGTGCGCGCCTGATCTGCAATCGCGCGTGTGATCGCCTGGCGAATCCACCACGTCGCGTACGTCGAAAACTTGTAACCACGCCGCCATTCAAACTTATCAACCGCCTTCATCAAACCGATGTTGCCCTCCTGGATCAGATCCAGAAACTGCAAACCACGATTCGTGTACTTCTTCGCGATCGACACAACCAGCCGCAGGTTTGCTTCGACGAGCTCGCGTTTCGCCTGGCCCGTCTGCTGCTCGCCGATCACGATCGACTGTAACGATCTCTTGATCTCGACCGGGCTGACATAATTATCAATCTCGATCTGCAAAAGCTTTTTCTTCGCCATCGAAATGCGGTGCTTCAGATCCCTCTGCTCCTCAGGCCTGATCCGCTTTCGATTATTTAACTTCTCGTTTGCGCTATCGATCTCGCGCTCAGATTCGCGCACGGACTTCTGCACGGCCCGAATCGCATTGATCAATCGCTGGCGCGCCCGCTCAGTTAAATTGAGACGCCCGATCTCCTGCGCGATCTCGAGTCGACACCGCGCCACTCTTCTTTTGAGTTTCGCGAGTTTCCTGCTCTTCTTTCCGTGACACTCCTTCTGCTCGAGCTTCATCTTTTCGAGCTCTTTCAACCCGATTTTGCAGTTCTTGTTGATGTTCTGGATTCCCTCGATGGTCCAGGTCCGGTACTCTTCGGCTTTGTCTTCGTCACCCGTTAGCTCAGCCTGTTCGGAAAACGTAACCGTGTCGCGGATGTTTATACGTCCGTTCTCGAGATCTTCACCGATCTTCAACACTTCGCGGACTGCGATTGGAGAACGCGCGATCGCTTTCTGAGTCTTGAGTTGGCCACGCTCGATGCGTTTTGCAATCGCGACTTCGCCTTCACGTGTGAGCAACGGAACCACGCCCATCTCGCGGAGGTAGAGTCGAACCGGATCGTTTGTCTTTTCGAGGGCGCCGGCGGAAAGGTCTAATTCGATGTCTTCGTCGAGGGCTTCTTCGTCTTCGTCGGCGACTGTCGCAGCCGCCTGTTCGAGCAGTCTTTCGTCGGAATCCGCCACCGGAATATTCGAGCCTTCGAGCTTCTGAAGCACGTCTTCAATGTCGTCAGGAGACACGACATTGTCCGGCAATTCGCGATTGAGATCGTCAAACGTCAGGTATTTCTTGTCGCCGCCCAGTTCGAGCAGTCGCTCCATCACGTCGTCACGATCTTTTTCTTCCATACTACTCATCGTTGTGGCTCCGAATTTAATTCTGCGGTGGCAACAACATCGACTGGCGCTGCGCAGAAAGCTGAATCTGCTCTGCCGAGATTTTCGATAGCCGATCCATGTCTTGTTCACGTTCGGCGATCACGAGCTCTTTTCTCAACTCTTCGATCCGCTGATCCAATTTCATCAGCCGAAACGTGGAAACGCATTCTGCCGCGTTGTAGTGCTCGTTTGAGGCGTGCAATGACGAGCTCATCAGGACCATCGGGATCATCGTCGCGGCAGCATCGTCATCCTCGGTTTTGCGGCTCAGATTGTCGAAATCAATTTCTGCGCCTTCACGTTCGAGCTCAACCAACGCCTTGAAGAGCGGCGCGGTAGCCAGATCTTCGTAATCTTCTTCACGTAACATCTCGAGGACTTCGTGTCGCAGGTTTTGGTCTGCAAGAATCAAGCCAAGCAAACGCTGTTCTGCGGCGGTGGCCTCAGTTCGTCTTGTCAACGCCTGAACGGAGGTGGGACGAAGTTTTTTGTTGTCCCGCACCATCTGCCACAACTCACGTCGCCAGGTGGACGTGTTCGTGTTTTCACGATCGATACCGAGTTCATCCATTGCCATGTCGAAATATTCGCGCTTCTGAATGCGGCTGCTGACGGCGCGAATGTAGGGAAGAACTTCTTCGACGGCTTCGGCCTTTTCCGCAGGCCGGTGAAGATTACGGTCGCGTAAAGCGCTCTCGATCACGAATTGGATGTGTGGTTGTGCCTGCGCTCTCTGTCGTTGATATTCACTTACTCCAAACTTGCGAATGTACTCGTCCGGATCAGCGTTGTCGGGAAGCACCAGCACTTTCACATCGAAATCCTCGGCGAGGAGAATCTCGATCGCTTTCTTTGCTGCGTTGATGCCGGCTCGGTCGCCATCATAGTTGACTACAACTTTACGCGCAAACCTACTTAGAAGCTTTACCTGATCAGCCGTTAATGCTGTTCCTAAACTCGCGGCGACGTTACGCACACCGAATTGATACGGCACGATCAGATCGAGAAAACCTTCCACTAAGATCGCGAAACCCTGGCGGCGAATCTCGTCGCGCGTGAGATTCAAGCCAAACAGATTTCGACCTTTTACATACGCGGGAGTTTCGGGTGAGTTGATGTATTTCGCGTCTTCGTTTTTGAGCGTGCGCCCGCCGAAAGCGATGGGCCGGCCCTGCGCGTCGAGCACGGGAAACATCAGTCGACCACGAAAGCGATCGTAAGAACGGTTGCTGTCCTCCTTTTTTGCAACTAAACCACTTCGATCTATATGGTCCTGAGTTGCGCCTTTGTTTCTCAGGTAGATCGAAAGCGCGTCCCAACTGTCGGGCGCGTAGCCGAGACGAAATGTTTTTACAGTCTCTTCGGTGATTTCGCGGTCTTTCAGATACTCGCGCGCGATGCGGCCTTCGTTACTGGATTCGAGCTGCTGTTGCCACCACTCCATGGCCCACGAGTTGAGTTGGATGACGAGATCCGCCTCCTGGCGACGTGCTTCGAAGCGGCCGTCGTCAACCATCTTCGGCAACGGCATCCCGACTTTGTCAGCAACAATCTTGATCGCCTCAGGAAACGGGACCCGCTCGATCTCCATGACAAAATTGAACACCGAGCCACCTTTGTGACAGCCGAAACAGTAGAAGATTTCCTTCGCAGGACTGACGGAAAACGAGGGTGTCTTTTCCTTGTGGAACGGGCAGCACGCCATCCAGTTCGCACCCTTCTTCTTGAGCTGCACGTAATCCTGGATTACTCGGACGATGTCTGCCTGTCGTTTTAAATCGTCGATGAATGTCTGGGGGTAACGCATTATTTGAAGATGCGAATCCGCGTTCGCTCAACTATGGCGGTCCGTTTACGATATTTCTTTAAATCAGCACTTCGAACAAAACCCTCAACGATATTGCTGATGGCAAGAGCACCTTGTCTAGTCGGACGGAACACGACTACACCGCCATGATTTCTAGGGGGATATACCTTTAGGTTCAAAAAATCAGTATCAAGCGTAAACAGGATGCGGGCCTGATTAGAAGCTTCATATAAAAGCTCTTTATCAGTCGCTCCGGCCAGGCCCTCGTCAAATGCTGTATCGACATCGTGACCAAATTTCTCCAACGAGTCTTGAAGATGACGAGACAGATTGTGGTCCAGCTTAATCTTCATGCAGCTGAAACTGTACGCGCTAGTTCCGCAGCATACGCCACTGCGGCTCGCACATCATCTTCGGTGAGCGGAGGAAAATGATCTACGATTTGCGCCGGCGTGAGACCTTCAGCCAAAGAGTCTAAAACTACAGCCACATGAATTCGTGTTCCGCGAATGCGCGGCTCTCCACCGAGCACTTTCGGATCTGAAACTACGCGTTTTAGCAATCGGTTGTATGCAGTGTCAGTCATCAGTTGTCATTGTCTCAACTCAACGAGTGTTGCACCAGCACCGCCCTGATCGGGTGGGGCGGGCAGGAAACGGGAAACGTGAGGGTGGCCGTCGAGCAAGGCGCCGATGGCGCGGCGGAGGGCGCCCGTGCCGTGGCCGTGAATGATTCTTACTTTACTCAAACTCGCCAGCGAGGCCTCGTCTAAAAACTTATCGACTGCATCAACTGCTTCGTCGGTCGTCTGGCCGATGACGTTCAACTCCGATTGCGCTTTATCGTCAGCAGGCGCGAGACGATTTTCGGTCGCGGCGGAGCGTCGCAGTTTTTCGAGTTTGCCGGCTTGTGGTTTTGGAGTGGTGGCCTCGACTAGTTCAAGGTTTTCGAGCTTCTCGCGAAACCGCAACGACTTCACGCGCACTTCGGCAACACCCTGCTTGATCTGATCCACAATACCGACCGATCCGAACGAGCGCAGCTTAACGCGATCGCCAACAACGATCTCGCGCGGTGCGGCCACAACGTATTCCGGAGCTTCCTCGACCGGAACTTCCGGTTCAACGCGTTCGGGCTGAACCGTCTGCCCTTCACGCACGATGCGAACCTCTCTCTGGGCCGTGCGCTTGATCTCCGCGATCTGCCGTTGCGCATCACGCTCGACACGAACACGCTCCGTACGATCCTCAATCTTCGCAACCAACTCACGCGCGCGCTTCTCAAGCTCGGTAATGGCTCGCTGCATCGTCTGATCAAACGTCGATTGGCGTTCACGTTCGTGTTTTGCGGCTTCCTTGTCGAGCGAGGCGAATTTCTCAGCGACAGCCTGTCGTTCCTCTTCCAACGCGACGCGCAACGCTTCGGCTTCTTCAGACTCACGTTTGATTCGACGCAAATACTCCGACGCCTGTAACGACGAGTCTGCCACTGATCGCATCGCGTTTTCCACGATCTGCGTCGGAACGCCGAATCGTCGCGCGATCTCCAAACCAGAAGAAGCACCAGCGACGCCAACCAACAGCCGATAAGTCGGGCGCAAGGTCTTCTCATCAAACTCAACACTCGCGTTCACCACGCCCTCTTCGTTAGCGGCATACATCTTCAGCCCGCTGTAATGCGTGGTCGCGATGACATGCGCACCACAGGCGCGTCTGAAATGATCGACCACAGCGACACCGAGCGCCGATCCCTCTTCGGGATCAGTTCCCGTTCCGACTTCATCGAGCAGAACAAGCGCCGGCGCTTCGCACAACTCGATCATCCGCGCGATGTTGGCCGCGTGTGACGTAAACGTCGAGAGATTCGCGGCCAGCGATTGATGATCGCCAATGTCCGCGAGCACCGAAGCGTAAAACGGAAAACGCGCCTCACGCGCCGGTACCGAAATCCCCGAAAGCGCCATCAACGCGAGCAAGCCCGTCGTCTTCAACACGACCGTCTTGCCACCGGCGTTCGCGCCCGAGATCACCATCGCATTCTTTTCGTCGTCGAGTGCAAACGAAACAGGAACAACCGCGCCACCCATCGCGCGCAGGTTTTCTTCAAGCAGCGGATGGCGAGCTTCAATCAACTCGAGCTCGCCGCTGCCGTTTGTTTCCGTTTGAATCTCGGGAATGACGCAGTCGAAACTCTGATGAAAAATCGCGCGCGCGTTGATGAAATCGAGCTCGGCGACAGCCTCGGCCGCCATCTCGATCGCCGGCAGTTGCGCGCGCAATTCTTCTGACAGGCCGAAGAGAATCTTTGCGATCTCGCGCGCCTCGCTCTCGTGCAGGTTCTGCAACTCGTTATTCGCATCGATCGTCTCGAGCGGCTCGATGAAAGCCGTCGCACCGGAAGACGAATAACCATGCGCCACGCCCTGAACACGCCCGCGATGATCAGCCTTCACCGGAATCACGAAACGATCGTTGCGGATCGTCACAAGCTCATCCTGAATAGCTTCGGCCGAACGGCGCATCAATCCTTCCAATGAGCGCGTGATACGAGAACGGAGAACATTGATCTCGTGACGAATGCTCGCCAACTCCGGGCTCGCGCGATCGTCGATCTCTCCGCTCGGTAAGATTTTATTCGTAACGCGCGCCACGAGCGTGTTGAGCTCGCGCGGGAGATCCTGGACCAGTTGCCAAAGCACCGGCGTTTCATCGCGCTCGGCCAGAATCGCTGCACGCGCTGACATCGCCTGGTCGCAAAGTCGCGCGGTTTGCAGGATCGCGAGTGGATCGAGACTCGCGCCTTCAACACGCAATCGCGCAATCGTTTCAGAGGGCTCGGTCAATCCGTTGAAATACCATTTGACTCCACGCGCACGCAGCCGCACGCATTCGGCGAGCGCCGCAAGCGCGTGGCGCAACTGAGACGCGTCGTCAATCGGCGATAGAGTTTCAACGCGACGCTGCCCGGCTTCGGTCTGCGCGTTTCGTTTGATCAGCTCCAGCAGATGCTGGTATTCGAGAGTTGTAAACGCCTGCTTATTCACGAGGAGTAAAGGTTAAAATATTAGCCACGGATTTGCACGGATGCAGACGGATCGTACAATGGTCTCATTCCGAAAACTGAAAGGGCGCACGCAATGGATGAGTTTGACCGCTATCGCGCGGCGATGAACGAGAAACTGCTCGGCAGCAATCACCTCGGCATCAAACGTTTTTTCGCACTCGACACACAGGCTTATGAAGACGGCGCGCTCGACAAACGAACCAAAGAGCTGATGGGCCTCGTCGCTTCGGCCGTGCTGCGTTGCGACGATTGCATCACGTATCACATCAAACAATGCGCCGAGATCGGAATAAATCGTGAAGAGTTTCTCGACGCGTTCAACGTGGCGCTCGTGGTCGGCGGCTCGATCACGATTCCCCACTTGAGACGCGCAATCGAGCGCGTCGATGAACTACTTAATGCCCAATCCGCATAAATTCGGTCAAATCTGTGAAATTAATAATCCTAACAATCGTCTTAATTTTAACGGCTCAGGTAACTTTTATGTCTGCACAAGAACGACCGAAAGTTCGCGCTCCGGAGATCACCGGCGGCCAGGGCTGGCTCAATACTGATAAGCCACTCTCGCTCGCCGCTTTGAAAGGCAAAATCGTTCTACTCGATTTCTGGACCTACGGCTGCATCAACTGTATTCACATCATTCCCGATCTGAAGAAGCTCGAAGCGAAATACGCCAATCAACTCGTGGTGATCGGCATTCATTCCGCCAAGTTTCAGAACGAAAAAGAGACCGAGAACATCCGGCGCATCATTTTGCGTTACGAGATTGAGCATCCGGTTTACAACGACTCGGAATACGCAGTCTGGCAAAGTTACGGCGTGCGCGCCTGGCCCACGCAGGTGTTGATCGATCCCGCGGGTTACGTCGTGGGCGGCGTTTCCGGTGAAGGCAATTACGACGTCATCGATCAAACGGTCGCGAAGCTCGTTACAGATTTTCGCAGCAAAGGCGAGCTCAACGAACAACCTCTCAAACTCGTGCTCGAACGTGCGAAAGTCGGCGAATTGCCGCTCGCATTTCCCGGCAAGATACTCGCGGACGCGAAGAGCGATCGTCTGTTTATCGCTGACTCCAATCACAATCGTATCGTTGTTACCAAACTCGATGGCACGCTCGTCGATACGATCGGTACAGGCGATGCCGGCGCGGCTGACGGCGCGTTCGATAAAGCGACTTTCTATCGTCCGCAGGGCATGGCTCTCGCCGGTGACAGCCTTTATGTTGCCGACACTGAAAACCACCTGATCCGCCGCGTCGATCTGAAATCACGCAACGTCGAGACGATCGCGGGCACAGGCCAGCAATCGCGCGAGTATTTCAAAACCGGCCCGGCGCGATCGGTTGCGCTCAGCTCGCCGTGGGACCTGCAACTCGTCGATCGTGTGCTCTACATCGCGATGGCTGGTCCACACCAGATCTGGATGCTCGATCTCGATAAGAACGAGGTTTCGACTTTCGCCGGCTCGGGTCGCGAAGCGCGCATTGATGGTCCGGTTCGCGAGGCAGGTTTTGCACAACCTTCCGGAATGGCGACCGACGGCAAGAAGCTTTACGTTGCTGACAGCGAGTCGAACATCATCCGCCAGATCGATCTTGCCGGTCGTACAGTAAAGACTCTCGTCGGCGGCGATCTATTTGAGTTTGGCGATATCGACGGCACCGGCGATGATGTTCGACTGCAACATCCGCTCGGTCTCTTAACTTACGGCGACAAACTCCTGATCGCCGACACTTACAATCACAAGATCAAAGAGCTTGATCCGAAGACGGAGAAAGTCACGAGCCTGCTCGGCACCGGAAAGCCCGGACAGTCGGATGGATCAGCGCCTTCGTTTTACGAACCCGCCGGACTGGCGCTCGCGAACGGAAACCTCTACGTCGCTGACACAAACAATCATGCGATTCGCGTCGTCGATTTGAAAACAAAACGCGCGAGCACGTTGCGGATCAACGGTCTCACGCCGCCGATGAAAAACGTGCAGGCGCTGGAAACGGCGGCTGGTCCAAATGCTGAAGAGATCAAAGTCGCGGCGCAGAAGCTTCGCGCCGGCGCTGATGGGGCGCTTCAGATCGATGTCGAGCTACCTGAAGGTTATCATCTGAATCCCCTCGCGCCGCAGCGTTACAAAGTTTCGGTTGACGGGAAGAATTTGGCGGTAGATGAAAAGACGGCGGCGCGCGCCAGTAAAGATCTGAAATTGCCGGTGCGTGTGCCGCTAAACGCGACTGCGAATGGTTCGGCGACTGTCCACGCGCAAGTCACATTGTTTTACTGTCGTGAAGACAACACCGGCACCTGCCGGATCAAAACGCTCGTGTGGCAAGTGCCGGTTGAGGTGACGAGCGATCAAAGCGCGCCAACAGAAGTTAAAGTACGTGGCAAACTTTCCGCCACGGATTAGAGAGGGATATTCACGCAAAGGCGCAAAGGCAGGTCAAATGCTTCGGGCGCGCCCTCGCGTCTTTGCGCCTTTGCGTGAAAAACCGAATTTGACCCTTCGTCACCGTCGAGTTAAGATCCGAGTTCCCCTAAATTCATATTGCAGAGGAGTGAGGCCGTGGCAGATCAACCATTTCTCACTGATATCAAAACTTTGCGCGAACGCGCCCGACAACACATCGAGAATGGTGCTGTCACATCGGGTTATAGTGCGGACCGCGAAACCGTAATCAAACTTTTGAACGAAGCGCTCGCAACCGAGATCGTTTGTGTGCTCCGGTACCGGCGTCATTATTTCATGGCTTCCGGCATCAACGCGGAAAGCGTTGCCGCGGAGTTTCTACAACACGCCAACGAAGAACAGGGACATGCCGACCAGATTGCGCATCGAATCGTTCAGCTACAGGGCGCGCCAGACTTCAACCCCGACGGACTGCTGACGCGTAGTCATGCGGAGTACGTTGAAGGAACGACGCTCATCGACATGATCAAGGAGGATCTCGTGGCCGAGCGTATCGCGATCGACAGTTATCGCGAGATGATTACTTACTTCGGCGACCAGGATCCGACGTCGAGAAGAATGATGGAAGAAATTCTCGCCGTTGAAGAGGAACACGCCGACGACCTTGTGAACATGCTCCAGAAGATGGGGTAGTCAGTCTTAACCACGGATCTTCGCGGATTGATACCGGATCAGTGAAGATCCGTGGTTAAATTCCTCCGTTTGTCCGAAAGTCAATCCAACCAAACTAACCCCGGCCGGCCAACAATGTGCCGTAGTTGCGGGGCAATAGTCGGCGCCGGCCAAACTCAATGCGGCGTCTGCGGCGCTTCAACCACAGCACAATCCGCCGCTCAAACTGGTTCACGCCCGCCAGACCGCGAAACAATCCGGTTCGCTCGCGCCGTTCTGAATCGTCCGTACAAGTTTACGATCGCGTTTCTGGTCGCCAACCTGTTCGTGTTTTTACTGATGTGGGAGTCGAGCGGGCTGACGTTCGCAGCTCTACAACACCCCTTTTCTGAAGCGGTCCTGGTCACCTACGGCGCCAAGCTCAACTACCTGATCAATGCTCCGAATAATCAGTGGTGGCGTTTCATCACGCCGATGTTTATTCATATCGACGTGCTGCACCTGTTCATGAACATGTTCAGCTTGTTGATACTTGGACCATTCGTCGAGAAGCTTTACGGCTCGGCGAAGTTTGTTGTGTTCTGGGTGGTGACGGGTATTGCTGGCACGGTGGGGAGCTATCTCGCGCTGCGGCCGTCACTCGCGCGCGGAGTGTTGGGAAGTTTTATTTTCAAAAGCGCTGACGGGCCTGCGGCTGGTGCTTCGGGAGCGCTGTTTGGGTTGGTCGGTATTCTGTTCGTGTTCGGGATTAAGTACCGCCGCGAGCTTCCGGAAGGTTTCAAGCGCGTGTTTGGCACGGGCATGTTACCGATCATCTTCGTAAACTTGTTCATTGGTTATATTGGGCGCAGCTCGATCAGCAATTCTGCGCATCTGGCGGGACTCTTTGCGGGCGCTTTGCTGGCGGTGTTTGTCGACTATCGCCGGCCCGGCGCACGTGCGACTATCACGACCGCGTGGCGAGCGTTGCAGGTCGTGTGTTTGATCGTGATCGCTTTGGGAGTGTTCGAAGTCGTTAAAAATTTTAGTCGTCCGATACCTGGAATCACCCGCGTCACGCCGAACGCGAACATGCTGATTTTTCTGAACTATATCAATGCGATGAACCAGGTTCAGGAAAAAGTTTCGGCAGTTATTCATGCGAACGACTTGTCGAATCTCGAGCAGGTGACTCAAAGTGCCATGCAGGCGCCAGTGCCTGACGCGCGCGCCGCCGAATTGAGACTCCGGTTGCTGAACATCCTTTCGAGACTCGCGGCAGCAGCGGCCGAGGCGAGCCCGCCGCCTGACAGCGCGCCCGGGCGACCGCCGGTGTTGGACCAAAAGCTGGTTGACGAGTATACGAATTGGCGTAAGGAATACGATGAGTGGTTGAAAGTCGCTGCGAAGACTTACACGGAAACACCGTAATCAAAATTTTATAGGAGAGAGAAATGGAGATCAGGAAAGTCGGAGTTTTAGGATGCGGACTCATGGGCTCGGGCATCGCGCAGGTGTCGGCCACTGCGGGATTCGACACGGTAGTGAAGGAAGTTTCTGAGGATCTGATTGCGAAAGGGTTTGGCGGTATCGAGAAGTCGCTGGCGAAGTTTGCCGAAAAGGGAACGATCACGTCCGATCAGCAAACAGAGATTCGTGCACGTTTGTCGGGCACGACTTCATTCGGCGACCTTGCCGATTGCGACATCATTATCGAGGCGATCATCGAGAACCTTGATGAGAAACGCAGCACGTATAAACAGTTGGACGAGATCTGCAAGCCCCAGACGATCTTTGCGTCGAACACGTCGTCGCTGTCGATCACGGAGATGATGACGGCGACGTCAGCCGAGCGCCAGCGTCGTTTTATCGGGATGCATTTTTTCAATCCAGTGCCGTTGATGAAGCTGGTCGAGGTGGTGAAGACGATCCTGACGGATGCGGACGTGTATGAGCAGGCGGTGGAGTTTGGGAAGAAGCTCGGGAAAGTTCCGGTTCGTGCAGGTGACAAGACGGGTTTCATCGTGAACCGCTTGCTGGTGCCGTACATGCTCGACGCGATTCGCGCGTTGGAAGAGGGAGTTGGATCGATCGTTGATATTGATAACGCGATGAAGCTCGGGTGTGGTTATCCGATGGGTCCGTTTACGCTCGGCGATTTCGTGGGACTCGATACGACGTATTACATCGCTGAGATCATGTTCAATGAGTTTCGTGAGAAGCGTTTCGCGCCGCCACCATTATTAAAGCGCATGGTGCTGGCGGGATTGTACGGTCGGAAATCCGGCCGCGGCTTCTACGACTACACGAAGGACGCCAAAAATCCCACGCCGATGAACCTGGTTTGATTCAACTGTAGGGGTGGCCCTCCGTGGCCACCCGTTCGTTCATTCAAGAGACGGGTGGCCACGGAGGGCCACCCCTACAGTTGTACGTCAAAACCTAAAAATAGCCATTTTCGACAACAAATAGCCGTTTTCGCGTCTATCTTAATGAGGATCAAGATGGTAGGATGCTCTCAGAAGGGAGAATTAATGAGCGAAGACTTCACACAGAAACTACCAAAGAACGGAAACGACGAAATTCTCACAGCAATCAAGGATTTGGATACGCATGTCACGCAGATTGACAATCGACTTCAGAACCTCGAGAAGAAAGTAGACGAAAGACTTCACGACACTCGTCCGATATGGCACAGAGTCGTGGCTGATATTGCCCAATTACAGGCCGGCCAGGAACGCCTTGAAAAAGGTCAAGTAGCCATGAGCGCGGATCTAGTGCGAGTTAGTCGTGACCAGATAGTCATCAATGACTCTATTCGCAAGATGCATCTCGACTTTCACACAATTGATGATCGTCTCCGCCCCCTTGAACTAAATCGTAATCCGTCGAATTCATCAACTTGATGCGTCAAGAAGCATCTCCTATACTGCGAAACGTAGTTACTATTCAGCTCGCGGAGTCAGATCGGTTGCAGCCAACGGTGTACGAAGGACGTCTCAATGCTGAAGCGTTTCGCTTCGCCATCGTGGCCAGCCGGTGGAACGAGTTGATTTCTGCTCGACTCGTCGAAGGCGCGCTTGATAGTTTGAAGCGACTGGGCGCAAAGGACGCGAACGTCAGCGTTTATCGCGTGCCGGGCGCTTTCGAGATTCCGCTGCTGGCGTTGCGACTGGCACAGTCGCGGAAGTTTGACGCAGTGATCTGTCTGGGCACGATCATTCGTGGCCAAACGCCCCATTTCGATTACATCGCAAGCGAAGTCGCGCGTGGCATTTCACATGCAGGCTTGATGAGCGGATTGCCGGTCGTATTCGGAATCGTTACAGCCGACACAGTCGATCAAGCGATCGATCGTGCGGGTGTGAAACTCGGGAACAAGGGGTTTGAAGCCGCCATGACGGCGGTGGAATTAGTAAATCTTTACAAGGAAGCATTCGAATAAGGTCGCAAAGAGGCACAAAAGTAGGATCAGACGCATTCATAATTAGATAAAATAAACGCCGGTTTTGTTTTGTGCTTTTTTGTGGCTTAAACAGTTTTTGGTAATACTTTATGGGTTCGCGACGTAAGGCACGTGAATGTGCCTTGCAAATGCTCTTTGCGGCTGATGTTGCCGAAATGCCTGCGGACGAGGTCGTCCGAAGCTATTGGGCTGAGCTTGGAGAAACTGACCTCGACGCCA
>Ga0207710_10000714_pt1 | contig 18475 bp, 5 predicted proteins | sample KBSS24metaG_FD_184400 | JGI IMG/M metagenome (GOLD analysis project Ga0207710, IMG submission 184400) | Switchgrass rhizosphere microbial communities from Kellogg Biological Station, Michigan, USA - KBS S2-4 metaG (SPAdes) (version 2) | ecosystem: Host-associated > Plants > Roots > Rhizosphere >...
CCCCCAACGTGCCCGGCTATCTAAGACTTACTTTCCGTCTCGCAATCTTTCCTCTCCTCGTGCTCCTTGGTGCAAATATCACCGCTAACTCGCAAGATACGGTGACGGGTGCATTTCAAGGAATGGTTACAGACAGCCAGTCTGGTGCTCCTTTGAAAGATGCGCTCGTGGAAATCACTAATCAGCAAACGCTGGTGAGCATCACCGTTAAGACGAATTACCGTGGCGAGTTTTTCCAGGGTCTGCTGTTACCGGGAACTTACATGGTCCGCGTCTCAATGATCGGCTATGCCACGAAGGCAGTTCTTCAGCCGCTACGGATCACATACACCGGAGAGGTAGTGCCGGTTCCAGTAGCGCTGGATCCCGCTCCGGCGGGCGCTACCACTCCAGCGCCGGCCGCAGTTGTACCCACGGCCATTGAAGAAAACGATATTAGGGCCAGCATTATCAGCATCGACGGCCGTCGCAGTGGTTCTTATCTGGAGAACGAAATTGTAGCCCTGCCACTTGGAGGAATCACCACCTCTCGCAGCTTCGACGAACTCGCGTTGCTGCTGCCCGGAGTGGCTCCTCCACCACAAACATTAGGCAGCGTTGCTGGCCCAGGTGTGGGCGCCGGAGTGGGTTCGGCCGGTCAATTCTCCGTGAATGGACTTCGCTCGCGTGCCAACAACTTCACAGTTGACGGTTCAGATAATAACGATGAAGACATCGGCGTCCGACGGCAAGGTTTCGTGGCGCTGATTCCTCAACCGATTGAATCGATTAGGGAGTATCAAGTCATCACACTGCTCGCACCCGCGCAGTTTGGTCGAAACATCGGTGGGCAAGTGAATGCTGTGTCGAAGTCGGGGGGCAACGAAACCCACGCTACTTTTTGGGGCTTGTTCAATTCCAGCCAATTAAACGCACGCAACTTTTTCGATACGACTTTTGGGACTGCAACCACCGCGCTGCAGGTTGGCAACAAGCAAGTTCTACAAAACGGAAGGCCGCTCACAGTTACGAATCAAAGCGGCGGAGAAGATTCATTTACTTCCACACACGGTGGATTCGTGATTGGCGGTCCGTTGTCACTGTCGAAACCCGGGAAAGATCACAGCGCGTTCTACTTTCTCTCCGCCGAGGGTGGAATAACACACGCGAGCAAAGAAGTCAGTTTTGCGGTGCCTTCGATAGAAGAGCGCGGCATATTCAAGAGTGGTGCCCGAGGCCTATCAACAGACCCTTTCACTGGTGCTTCAATCTCAGCCTTTCCCACGACGGTCGGCGGTGACGCGGTTTTCAGTCTGTTTCCTTTTGCGAACAATCCTAATGGCATTTACGGCGTGAACACTCTTACGCAGTCGTTGCCCGACAGCGGTGAGGGAAAAAATGTTTCGGGCAGAGTGGAAGGTAATTTCCTTGTCAACAAACGCGCCCAGTCGATTACTTCGCGTTACAATTTTACTGACGATTGGCGTGATATCCCGGTTGTTGGCGGCGCTATCTTCTCCACCATTCGCCCACGCGTTCGCACCCAAAACTTCTCGAACTTTTTGAATAGCGAAATCGGGGGATTTGGTGACCAAATTCTCTTTAATCAGGTGCGCGCTTCCTATGGACGTACCCGTTTGGTGTTCGACGAGAGTGGCGTCCAACAGTTTTTGCGCCCGAGTCGACTGGCAAATACTCTGGATACTGCTGACCGAAGATTTCTTTTGAATGCTCCTTTATTCGTTAACTCAACGACACCCACATCCAATGCGGTGGTCTATGCCAGTTTCTTCAATTTCAATACGGAAGACATTCTCGGTCCCATGGGTCAGGTGTCCATTGCCGGATTCAGTCCAGTGGGAGTTGACGTATTCAATTTTCCACAAACACGCGTCAACAATACATATCAACTTGCCGATAATTTAACGTTTCGAAGCGGCGATCATAACTTCACATTCGGTGTCGACCTCAGGCGGACTGACCTCCAAAGTGATTTGCCACGTAACTCGCGATCGATGTTAGTCTTCAATGGCACTCCGGGCGCTCAAACCCTGGTGAGCGGCAACACTCAATTGACGGGCTTCCTGTTGCCGGTGGATCTTGCTGCGGCTTCGGCCCCGAGCGGCATTATTCAGGTGGTCCAAAACAGTCCAGCATCTGATATCAATCTTCGCTACTACCAATACAACTTCTTTGCCCAGGACGATTGGCGCTTAGGTCCAAAACTAACAATCGCATTTGGGCTGCGTTACGAATACAACACTCCAGTTAAAGAGACTCAGCGGAGGATCGAAAACACCTTCAGCGATCCTTCACTAGCTCTTGTGCCCGGACTAGAACATTTTCTTGCTGATCGCACCGCCATATTCGATCCGGACCGGAATAATTTTGCTCCCCGCGTGGGCTTCGCTTATTCGACGCATTTGTTTGGCCCTAATCGAGTGTCCGTTTTTCGCGGTGGCTATGGACTATTTTATGATCAAGCGATAGGAGCGGTTGTCAGTCAGTCTCGCAACGTGTTTCCGAGTTTTTTAACCTTGAATCTTGCAGGCGGTATTCCTGACCAGAATAACGTTGGCTTCAACATTACCGATCCAACCCGTCCCTTCTTTCCCTGCACTGACTCGACAGGTACGAACTTTCTGCCAATCATTCAGGCCGGAACCCTAAACAGACTCAATACTGCAATGCCTCTAGCATGTCTGGTGTCTCTATCCTCCTCTTTTCCCGGGGGGTTCGGCTTCACCCTGCCTGAGCGCAAGTTGCAAATGCCATTCGCGCAACACTACTCCTTCATGCTCGAACAGGAACTTAATAGAAACAACGTCATTTCAGTTGCATATGTTGGTACCCGCGGATCGGACTTGCTTAGATTGACCACTCCCAACCTTGGGCCCAACGCGTTTTTGATCCCGACGAAGGTGAATGTGTTCAGTTTTCAGCCCAATGTCACAGGCCTCGCACTCGGTCCAGGAGAGAGACCATCAGCAGCGGGAGTCACTGGTGGTAGACCGATCGCGGACGCCGGTTCGGTAGCCATTTACGAATCGTCCGGATCCTCTCGCTTTAACTCGGTTCAAGTGCAATTACGAGGACGGTTTCGGCGTTCGACACAGTATCAGGTCTCTTACACGCTATCGAAAGTTATAGACGATGTGTCAGACATCTTCGACCTTGCGGGTGCCTCAGCATTGCCTCAGAACAGTATTACATTCGCAGGCGAGCGCGGTCCGGCAAATTTCGACGTTCGTCACCGTCTCTCATACACCCTCGTAGCCGAGCTCCCGTCATTTAAGACCGGCTCACACGTATTGAACTACCTGGTAGGTGGAATTGAATTAGCGTCGGCGGGCAGCTTGAGCACTGGACAACCTTTTACTGTCAATAGCATTTTCGACGTGAATCTCGATGGGAACCTAACTGATCGTCTGGACAACACGTCCGGGTTGGTGGTGACGGGCGATCGTCAACAACCATTACGTTTGACTACAACGGATCCGACAACAATGCTCGCCGCAATTGGACAGGATGGCCGCATAGCACGAAACACATTTCGTGCTGGAAATGTGGTTGATTTGTCCATGTCAGTGAGCAAAAACTTTCTTTTTTCCACAACCAAAAGCCTGATATTACGAGCCGACGTCTTCAACCTTATCAACCGTGCAAATTTTGGAGTGCCGGTGCGGTGGCTGGGCGCGGCCGGGTTTGGCCAGGCAACCGAAACCATTACACCCGCCCGTCGTGTGCAGCTTCAATTGAAGTTTTCGCTGTGAAGATTAACGCTGATGGACCGCTCGATGAAATGCTTTGAGCTCGTTTCTCATTTATATCAGATGGGCACATCGAACGGATCGAGATTGGACTGTTCCAACGAGCCGGTAGTATAATCCGCGTGTTACCTAAGTTCGATCTACTCCAGCCGTTTCCCGGTGCTCGGACGAGCAATACAATGTCTGGAGCCTGTCGTTCAGTTCCTTATTCACCGAATCAAAGCTTGAGGCGCTCAAGTGCTTTCTGTGCGCCACAGTCACAGATTTAGGCTCGACGGATTTAACCTCGAACCGCTACGACCAAACCCGATCGGGAATGAATCCAACCTGATGATTAGCCTCGTATATGATCTGATTAGAACGGGAATGGGTCGCTAATTAGCGGGTGAAGTGGATGCGCCTCTTGAATCAGGGAGCATCCATACAACATTTGGCTCAAGAGAATTAACGAGAACAAAGGAACCCCCCGACGTGCCCACTGCCGTTTCATTTTTTTGCCATCTGAGACCTGCTTTTCGTCTCGCAATCTTCGCTTTCCTAATCCTCCTTTGCGCAAGCATCACGGCAACCGTGAAAAATCAACTTACAGTTGATGTAAGTGACACGTTTGTCGGAATGAAGAGTTTAGAGGGGCTCGACAAAAACGCTGACATACAACGAAATCAGGCCACACCACTTAGTTTGGCATCGGCTGATTTTGACGAAGACGGTGTACCCGACCTGGTGGGGGGATTCGAGTTCGACGGTCGTGGTTTCGTATCACAGTGGCGAGGCCGTGAGCAGTCTGTTCGCCAAACTACACGTCAGACAAAAACGCAAGGCATTGAGGCCACGGTTACTGAAGAAGCTTTCCTGCAACCGACGATGGTTCTTCAGTTCCCAACAAAGAATGATTTCATCGGTGCAGGTGACTTTGATGCGGATGGTCATGCGGACATCGTTACTGGAAGCTACGGCGGGACAGTGTTGTATTACCTGTCAGGCGATGGTCACGGCCGCTTCAAGCAGCCTCAACAAAGGGAGTTGTCAGGAACGCTTAGAAAATTAATAACGGGCGATTTGAATCGAGCGGACGGATTAACGGATTTAGTAGTAGGCGTGACGGGTCCAACGGGCGATCGGATTGTGGTTTTTGAAGGTCCCAATGGAGCCATGAATGCCCAGCCGGAAACATTTAAGAGCCCGGCTCCCATAATCGACCTCACTTTAGGTGATCTGGACCATGATCAGATGAGAGATATTGCAGTTGGACTTGAATCCCAACTCCTTGTCATTCATGGCCGAGATCGCAAGCTTTCTCTGAACGCCAAACAGAGAGCCTCCGTGAAGGCGGCGTCCGTAGAAAAAGCATCTCTGAAAGCACCTTTGTCAGCCCTCGCGGCAGGCGAGTTCACGGGAGACGGAAAATCTGATCTCGCTTATATCAATGGACGGGGAGACCTCTGGATATTAGCCCAACCTGACAATGACGCTGGAAGGGACTCGAAACTTTCCAAATGGAAAGCAATGATTGCCGACACTGAAAGGTGGAAGAGTGTGAGTTCGCTGAGCGTCGGCCGTGTCGGCAGTGGTCCACAAGATTCGTTAATAGTTCTGGATGCGCAGAAATATCGACTAAGTGTACTGACGAAAGAAATAAATCGTTCGAAGTCCTCTAGTGAAGTAGTTCAGACCTCCGCTGCGGACCGCCCCTTTACGGAAACAACGTTCGCTGATGCGCGTTCTCCACAGGCGGTACTCTTTTCAAAAATAAATGGCGATGCTCTGGACGATATGGTAGTGGTCCAACAAGGCAAGTCAGCTCCGGTCGCGACTATCAGCAATCCGAGTGCAATCATCACAGTCAATAGCTCAGCAGATACGAACGTCAGGGATAATGTTCTGACACTACGTGAAGCAATCCTGCTGGCAAACGAAGACCTTCTAAAATCGGCGTTGACCGCAGCCGAACAGCAACAAGTGCAAGGAACCCCGGCGCCTGGATTGGATGAAGTACGTTTTAATATCGCCCCGGGAAGTCCCCCGGCTGAGAACGTTCGTTACGAGGCGTGGCAAGCAAAACTGGAAGAGTTTTTCTCAACTCCAACCAAAGTTGAGATTGCGCCACTTATCTCGAGCCTTTCGGTTACTCCACTCGCCTCACTAACTCCCACTTTCACAGCGCAAACCCCTTACGCTCTACCAAACACAAATAACTCGCGTCCACATTCGGTCGTTGCGTTTGAGCGACTTGGCCGGCCGGGCTTAGCTGTCACTAATCGAGCAGGAACTCAGGGGCAGGCAGGTGACAGTGTGACGGTGTTCTATGCTAAGTCCAGCGGCGGCACTTTTGACGGCACCTTCGTTAATGGCGTTACTTATCCTTTGATTGCTGGAGCGCAACCCCAACGTGTCGTCGTCGGCAATCTTGGTCAATTGAATGTTCCCAGTTTGGTGGTTGCGGCATCGTTCGCAAATAAAGTCGCCGTTCTATTGGGCAAGCCGAACGACGACACATTCCAACCACCTGTCTATTATCAAACAGATCCGAACCCTAATCTAAACACCTTCCCCGAATCGCTAACTTTGGGCGACTTCAACAGCGATGGAAATTTGGACATTGCAGTCGCTAATTACGGACCCGGCAGCGTCGGCATCCTGCTCGGAAACAGCAATGGTACTTTCCAGAACGTAGTTACCTATCCCGAAGTCTTCAACTCGGCTGCGGAGTTTATTGTTACGGCAGATTTTAATGGTGACGGAAAGCTTGATCTGGCAACCTGCAACTCTGGAAATCCAGTTGGTAACAACAAGATCAGTGTGCTGCTCGGGAATGGGGACGGAACGTTTCAGATACCACCCGCACTCTACACTACTGGCTTAAATCCGATCTACATGGTAACCGCGGATTTTAATGGCGATGGCAAACCTGATTTAGCCACTACTAATGCCCACGGCTCTATCAGTGTCCTGCTCAACAGCGGTACGGGAACGTTTCCTACCAAAACAGATCCGTCGGCTGGCACGGATCCCGGAGTGCTAGCCGCAGCTGATGTAAATCTGGATGGCTTTCCTGATCTGGTCGTGGCTAGTAGCGGTGGTAACAACGTCACGATTTTGCTGAATAACACGGATGGAACTTTTCAGCAGCCCGCCATTAATACGACCGCGGTTGCGGGTTCGAGCCCTATTGGAGTTACCACAGGTGATTTCAATGTTGATGGGAAGCCCGACATAGCCGTCGCCAACACTGGTAACAATACGCTCGGTGTCCTTCTGAATACTACTGTTGACGCCTGCGGCTTTAGTCTCAATCCTACGTCGCAGAATATCGACTCCCCGGGAGGAAGCGCGAACGTTGCCGTAACCGCCAACGCGGGCTGCAGCTGGTCCGCAACGAGTAACGCAAGTTGGATTCACTCCGCCGCGTCCGGGAATGGGAACGGAACAGCTCTTTATACCGTCGATCAAAACTCAGGCGCCGCCCGAAGTGGCACCCTGGCTATCGGCGGCCATCTTTTGACGATCAACCAGGCGAGCGGCTGTAGCTTTTCAATCAATCCCACGGTCAAAAACGCCGTTGCAGGACCAGATAACGGTTTCGTCACCGTAACGAGCAGCGGTGGTGATTGCCCCTGGACGGCAACGTCTAATGTCGCCTGGATACAGATCGCTGGCGCTTCTCAGGGAGTGCTCTCCGGAATCGGCAATGGTGTCGTTAATTACAATGTCGCCCCTAATAGTGGTCCAGCTCGAACAGGAACACTGACCATCGCGGGCCAGATCTTTACGGTGTTGCAAAATCCGGGAGGCGTCTGTAGCTATTCAATCTCACCGATCAGTCAGGGCTTTGGTCCAGGCAGCGGCAGTGGCCAGTTCAGCATCACTGCGCCTTTTGGCTGTAATTGGACTGCAACCAGCAACAACCCGTCTTTTGTCACAATCACTTCTGGTGCGACTGGTAGTGGGAATGGAACGGTTAATTATTCCGTTGGTGCCAATGTCTCCGGCAGTCCGCGATCTGGAACGATAACGGTCACCGGTGGCAATACGTTCACCGTCATTCAGGGGACGAGCAACTCCAACCTGCGAAGCATCACTCTTACTTCACCGCTACCACAAATCACTGATCCGATCATTATCGACGGTTGGACTCAAGGGGGACCGGGCTACTCTGGTCCACCGCTCATCGAAATCAATGGACAAAACCTGGCGGCACAAAGCGGTCTTCTGACGCGAGATGGTTTGCGAATTACGGCGGGCAGCAGCTTGATCCGAGGCTTAGCCCTGAACCGCTTTACCAGCGCAACACGTGACGCGGCGATACGGCTGACGACCAACGGCAACAATGTGATCGAAGGATGTTATTTGGGCCCTGACGCGAATGGTACGAATGCTTTTGTTCCGGCCAACACGAATGGTCTCGCCTCAGGAATTACAATTCAGAGTTCCAGCGACAATGTGATCGGTGGCCTCACGGCTGCCCAACGCAATTTAATTTCCGGTATCGACGGTACGGGTATAAGCGTCAGTAACGGCGCTACGAGAAATCTCGTACAGGGAAACTATATCGGCGTCGACGTCACGGGCAGCGTCCGACTCACAGATGGGTCCGGTAATGCCTATCAACGAATTGGCGTTTATATTCAGAATGCCGGCGGAAACACCGTCGGTGGCACAAGCGCCGGCGCAGGTAATCTAATTTCCGGTAATCTGGATTACGGTGTATTTGTGCAAGATGAATCCACGAACAATCTGGTGCAAGGCAATTTCATTGGTACGAATGTTCTAGGCGCAGCCGCAGTCCCAAACAGTAATGCCGGAGTCTTTTTATATCGTCCGACCGGCACGGCCACAAGTGCGGATAACACGATAGGCGGAACGACTCCCGCAGCCCGCAACGTGATTTCAGGTAACGAACCTTATGGGGTCGTAGTCGGCAGTCGCGCCACCGGTTCGTTAGTCCAGGGTAATTACATCGGCACAAATGCCAGCGGTACGCTGGCGGTAGCAAATACCTACGGCGTGACAGTAACACAAGCGACAGGTAGCAGCGTTGGCGGTGACGCGCTCCTGGCGCCGAGTGCGCGTAATGTCATTTCAGGCAATCGATTGACAGGTATCTATTTGGGTTTCCTGAACAATGGTGTAGCGGGTGGCACTGGCGTCAACGTGCTAGGTAACTATATCGGTACCGACGCCAGCGGCGATAGTCCTCTTGGCAATTCACGCGACGGCGTTTTTGTCGAGGTGCAATCTGCGAGCGACACGATTCAATCCAACCGCGTTGCATATAATGGTGATAATGGTATCCGCATACCAAACGTGAGCGATGTTCCCGGAACTCCCGGCGTAAAGATTCAGATCATCGATAACCTAATCTATGCGAATACCTCCCTGGGAATAGATCTTGGCGAGGTTGGAGTAACACCAAACGATCCACTTGACGCAGACGTCGGGGCTAACCTGCAGCAAAACTTTCCTGAGTTGACATCGTTCGCTGGGATTCCCTCTGTTTCAAGCATTGGCCTCACAGATAAACTTGTGCGGCAGCCAAATTCTTCAACAGCCAGTATAGTTGTCTCCGGCACTCTACGAAGTAGTCCGAACTCGACGTTTACGGTTCACTGGTACTTTAGTAAGGCATCACAGTGTGCGGCTAATCAGCAACCTTCCCAACCGCTCCAGGTCGGGAAAATTCCTAACGTTGCTACTGACAGTAACGGGATCGCACCATTCAAAATCGACCCATTTGATTTTCCACCGGGTGCAACAAGCGGAGTAATCAATTGTACAGCGACCGATTCAGTAGGCAACACGTCTGAGTTCTCGGCATGCTTATCTGTGGCAGCCCCAACACCAACACCAACACCGGCGATCCAGTTGCTGTTGGAAGAAACAGGTGCGCCAAATCATGCGGCAGGCCTCGACTCCATAACATTCCTCCGAGATCCATTCCCGGTACTCAATCAAACGAATCTTAATCTAGGGCCGGATCGAAATACGCGAGTGTTGGTATTTGCGAGAAATCTACAACTGCAGCCCAACGACACCGCTGCCGCAGTGATGGTGAATCTGGTTGACAGTAATAATCAGAGTTTCGACGTTACCGCAGAAAATGTTTGGTCTTACCCAGACGTCCAGTTTTCTCACATCAGTTTTCGCTTACCGAGTACGCTTGCGCCCGGCGATTGCAAGATTCAAATCAAAGTACACGGAGAAATCAGCAACATCGGTTTCATTCAGATTAAACCGTGAGCCACTTCGGAACGAGTCCTATGCAATATGTCTCAACTTAACAATCGATGATCTCACAGAAGCATCTGCAGGCCGTTTTCCTGGTCATACTAGTAATGACCTGTGTTCTAGGTAGGGCTGATGACCACATGCATTCAGCCCAACAAATCGAGCACCCGCAACTCGTTCTGCAGACTGGACACGCGTTGGGTGTCAACTCTATTGCATTCGCACCAGATGGTAGCTGGCTCGTTTCCGCAGGTGCTGACCACTCCATCATCATCTGGCAAACGTCATCGGGAAGACAGTTAAGAGCACTTACTGGTCACAAAGCTTACGTGCGATCCGTGGCATGCAGTTCTGATGGACGTTTGATTGCGTCAGGAAGCAACGATTTCACAGTTAAGGTCTGGGACGTTGACTCCGCGCGGGAACTGTACAGTCTACAAAAACACAGCGGCCCAATCGTAGCGCTGGCCTTCAGCCCGGACGGTCGTTGGCTAGCGTCAGGAAGTGTCGACAAGACAATCAGGATTTGGGATCTGAAAACCGGAAGCGAAATAAAAACACTGAACAAGCACACGGCCCCGTTAAGTGTATTGACGTTCAGCAAGTCAGGCGATGTACTTGTTTCCGCTGCAGGTACGGAAGTGATTAGCTGGGAGACAAAGACATGGACCGATAAACAAACGTTTCGGCGTAACGCGGCGACAGTCACAGCGCTCGCCTTTGGCAACGATGAAACGACGATTGCCTCAGCAGCCAGTGATGGTTCAGTGCTGTTATGGCGAATTGGATCAGATCGCGAACGATACGTTTTGAAACATAACTTAGCAGTCGCCCTGGCCATTGTCTTTACGAACGACTCTCTGATGGCGATTCATTCGGATGGCGGTATCGATACCTGGGATCCTGAAAGGGGAATACAAAAAAAATCCCTGCCCGGTGATGCCAATCGTCAACAACTGGCCTTCGCCGTCTGCAGTCGTGATGGTTCCATCTTCGCTTCAACTACAGGCGACAGAATGCTGAGCACCAGGAACAGTGCTACTGGTGAAGTCGTGCAAAATTTCGAGAGTCATGCAACAGCGATTAATTCAATTGCCTTTAGCAGCGATCGTCGTTGGTTCGCTTCCGCCGCGGATGACTCTTCAGTGAGACTCTGGCAGGTTGCAAGTGGACGCGAACTTCCCAGACTTGTGGGCCATGCTGGCTATGTTAATACCGTGGCGTTCAGTCCTGACAGCAATTTGCTTGCCTCCGGAAGTCGAAGTGGTGAAGTTAAGATTTGGGACGTCAATAACGGTGCGCTGGCTTACAGTCTGCCCTTACAGACAACCGGCGTTAACAACGTTGCGTTTAGTCCGACCGGGAAATTGCTTGCAGTCGTCGGCATGGATCAGAAAATCGAAGTGTGGGACCTCGAGAAGAAGCAGGCGCGAACCTTGGCCGGTCACACAGCCGAAATAACGAGCGTTGAATTTGCCGGGTCGTTACTCGTCTCAGCAGGCCGGGATAAAACAATTCGAACCTGGAGCGTGGAGACTGGCGCACCTGTTAATTCCTGGGAAACACCGAGTGAGATTAATGGCATCGCTGTAAATCGAAATGCCGACCTGGTGGCAACTGCTAATGTCGACGGTACGATTAGAACCTGGGAGCTCAAGAGCGGGAGTCTGAAGAACACATTTAGTGGCCACGCCGCTCAAGCGTGGGCAGTCACATTCAGTCCGGATGGGACATCATTGGCTTCCACCAGCTCTGATCGCACATTGATAATTTGGGATCTCGAATCGCCTCACCGTTTTCAGCAATTGAACGCCGGGATCGACAAGGTCAACACTGTTGCTTACAGCACTGGTGGTAACTGGATTCTTACCGGAAGCGACGACGGCACAATTCTGGTATGGGAAACTTCGACTGGCCAGTTGACGGCTACTCTCGTTTCCGTTCCCGGCAGTGATGACTGGTTAGTTACAACACCGGATGGTCTTTTTGATGGATCGCCAGAGTCATGGGACTTAATGCTCTGGCGTTTTGAGCAGGGCACATTTAAGGTTGTTCCGGTCGAATCGTATTTTAATGAGTTTTATTACCCGGGTGTTCTGGCTGAGATTTTCGCCGGCCAAAAACCGAAAGCGATCGAAGATATTGCCCAAAAGGATCGACGGCAACCGTTGATTACCTTAAAAGCCAATGCAGATACTACCTCGCGCAACATTAACATTGAGATCGCGTTAAGTGCAGCCGCTCCGGATAAGGATCATCCGAACGATAGCGGTGCGCGCGATCTGCGCTTGTTTCGCAACGGTCTGCTTGTAAAAACATGGACCGGCGACTTACTGAAGAATGACAAGTCAGTCACAATTCAAAGCCCTGTTCCAATTGTGGCCGGAGAAAACAAGTTCACTGCTTACGCGTTCAATAGAGACAACATAAAAAGTTCTGACGCGAATCTTTTTGTTAAGGGTTCTGAAAGTCTAAAGCGACAAGGCACGGCTTACCTATTGCTGATTGGAGTCGAGCAGTATGAGAACCCTGAATATAACCTTCGCTATTCCGCCGCTGATGTTTCAGAAATGGAAGCACAGTTGAAAGCTCAACAGGAAAAGCTCGGCAGATACAATCCTGTCGTTACCGTGCCGCTTCTCAATGCTGACGCTACAAAAGCCAATATCTTGCTTGCGCTCGAACGATTGTCAGGTACTAATGCCGCGCCCCTGCATCGTGGTTCTCCAGCAGTGTTGGCGAGACTCAAGTCCGCTCAACCCGAAGATGCTGTACTGGTGTACTTTTCCGGGCATGGCGTCGCTGCGCGCAATCATTTTTATTTGGTACCGCATGACCTGGGCTATAAAGGTCCACGCAAGGCACTAAATGAAGCAGGTCTGGCTACCATACTGGAGCACGGCGTCTCGGATGAAGAACTGGAGACTGCACTTCAGCCACTCGACGCCGGTCGCCTGCTACTGGTCATCGATGCTTGTTACTCCGGGCAGGCAATCGAGTCTGCGGAGCGACGTCATGGCCCTATGAACACGAAGGGATTGGCACAACTCGCTTACGAGAAAGGTATCTACATACTAACAGCGTCGCAAAATATGGAAGTGGCGTTTGAAGCTGAGGCTTTCAACAATAGCTATCTCGCGTATGCCCTGCTAAAGGAAGGATTGAAAGAAGGACTTGCAGATATCAACAATGATGGAAATATTTTTTTGCAGGAATGGTTCGATTACGCAAACAAGCGAGTACCGCAACTTAGAAAGCAAATCCTTAAACGAAAAGAACTTGTAGAAGAGGAAGCAGACGAACAAAAGGTTCAACGACCGAGGGTTTTTTATACACGCGAAGAAGGTGCAAAGACTTTTCTGGTAGGGCGCCGAGTTCAAACCAACTGAATATGGGTTACTCCGACAAAACGATTGGCGGTCACGACACCTTCAGCGCTAAGACTGTGCCTGCCGCTCCAAACCCTCCCGATCGACGCATTAATACTGTGCTTGATGGCCGCTACCTGGTCGAGCGTGAACTAGGTCATGGCGGGTTCGGAACTGTGTATCTCGCTTCTGACAACAAGGTTATTTCACGCAAGATCGTAGTCAAAGTAATGCATAGTGAGGAGCTCGCTAACGACTGGCGCAAAAAGAAATTCCGACAAGAGCTCGAAGCACTCGCAAGAATCAACCACCCGAGTGTTATTGGCGTTCTCGACTCCGGCGAAACTCCTGACGGGTGCCCATACATCGTAATGCAATATATCGATGGAGTGAGTCTTCGTTCATTACTTACTCCGGAAGGTTTGCCTTTTGCCAGAGTCGCGAACTTGATCAAACAGATAGGCAGGGCTCTGACGGCTGCACATGAAGCCGGGATTCTTCACCGCGATCTAAAACCTGAAAACATTATGGTGCAGACGAGCCAGGACGAAGAATATGTGAAGGTGATCGATTTCGGTGTTGCCAAAGTACGGAACTCTATTATCGATACTTCAACAGCCAGGGATGTGGCCGTCGGAACGATTGCTTACATGTCACCAGAACAACTCAATGCTCAACCGGTAATTCCAGCGAGTGACATCTACGCAATGGGAATCATTGCCTACGAAATGTTAACCGGCAAGAGACCGCTCAACCCGGAGTCGTCATATCAACTGCTCGACATGCAAAAATTGGGAGTTCGTGTTAAGCCATCGGATCTGAGGACGGGCTTATCTGGGAATGCTGAGAAAATTATTTTGAAGGCTTTGTCGTACAACCCGGAAGAGCGTTATGAACGTGCGCGTGATTTTGGTGATTCGCTTTCCAGCGCGTTGCTGCAGGACGATGAACAAACCCTACTTGCGCCGAGAAAGAAGTCAACTGAACATACTTTAGAAACTGCACACGTTCTCTTCGTGGACATCGTTGGTTATTCAACCCTGGTAATAGATGAGCAGGCAAGACAACTAAAACAACTTCAGTTAATGGTATCAGCCACTGCGGAATGTGGCAGCGCAAAAGACGGCCATGAACTGATAGCCATTCCTACTGGGGATGGGATGGCGCTGGTCTTCTTCAACCATCCGGAAGCACCCGTACGGTGTGCCGTTGAATTAAGCCGCGCACTCAAAGCAGCACCACAAATATGCTTACGGATGGGCATCCACAGCGGTCTCGTCTATCGAGTGGCGGATATTAAGAACAACATGAATGTTGCCGGAGGCGGTATCAACATTGCGCAGCGCGTGATGGATTGCGGCGATGCCGGCCACATCCTGTTATCCAAACGTGTCGCCGATGATCTTGGACAGTTAGCTCGCTGGTCAGGGTATCTTCACGATCTTGGTCCTGCGAAAGTCAAACATGATGTAGTTCTGCACGTGTTCAATCTCTTCGGCGATGAGTTTGGAAATGGTGAAGTGCCTTTGAAATTCCGCAAAACTGAAACTCACCCCTCTATAAAGAAAGCTACGATCATTATAGCTGCCATTGTGATCGTAGCCGTTCTGGGCGCAACTGGCCTTTATTTGTACAAGCGACAGCCTGCATTAACACCAACTTCGAACAACACGCCAACAAGTAAGGCAACACCTGCAACCGGCCGACAACGGTCATTAACTTACTGGCTAACTTATCAGAAAATGCGCAACGGGAAACCGGACAGCGAACTAAGACAGTCCGCCGGAAATGACATTTTTGGTAATAATTGGAGGTTTCAATTCAATCTCACACCTGGTGAAACGGGTGCTATGTACTTAGTAAATGTTGGTCCAGGAAAAAATCAGGCCCAGGAATACAATATCCTCTTCCCGCTACCTGGTGTGGGACAATCGGATCCGAACTTGGAAGCGAACAAGTCATTCAAAACCGACTGGGCGCGATTTGTGGACCAAACGGGTGTCGAGCAAATATGGATCATCTGGTCGGTCCAACCTATCCGTGAGCTGGATGAAATCTTTAAGCATGCTTCGTTGACGCGCGGGGTAGTCACTAACTCTGACGACATCGCAAAGCTTCAGGCTTACCTTAAATCATCAAATTCCGATGTAATTCACGATAAGGAAAAGAAGCAAACGTTTGTAAAAGGAACCGGCGATATTTTGGTGAATCTTGTCGAATTGACTCATGAGGCCAACTAAGAGAAGAAACTATGACTGTTAGACCTTTTCTCAGAGCGATAGTTGTTGGAGTCACGCTTTTAAACGTCATCCTTCCGTCCCCGGTTAGGTCACAGGACGATGATTCCAAAGCCATCAAAGCTGAAGTCTTCCTTAAAGAACGTCCGATCAACAGTGCGCCTTCAAAAGCGAGGTACCGGCCCGCTGTGAAGTCGACGCAACCACCTGCCTTAACGCCGCCGAGCGGGATGGTGCTTGCCGAGATCGGCCTAACAATCTGGCGATATCGAGAGGCCACAGGAATTGACAAAACGAAGGAACTCGTCGAAGAAGATGAGGGTCAAGAGTGGATCCTCGAACGAATCCCGGAAGGAACACTACTGTCGCCGGGACAAAAAATACGACTGAGCATCGAATCACTGTCCAGAACAGGGTATCTGTACGTAATCAGCCGCGAAGAGTATGCGGACGGAAGTGTTGGTGCACCAAGACTGCTTTTCCCAACGCAAAAGTCAGTGGATCGCATCAAGGTTGAACCAGGCCGTCTGACCTATATTCCTTCGGCGACTGGCCGCTTTCGAATTAAACCAAGCGAGAGTGCAAAACCTCACGTTGGCGAGTTGCTCACCATTATCGTTTCTCAAAAGCCATTGATCGATGCCAGTCAACTTAAGCCTCAAGCGATCGCCTTGCAACCTGACCAAATGAATCAATGGCTCAATCAATGGAAGACCAAGATCGCAAAGTTTGAGATGGTTGGGGGCGCGGGAAAAACTATGACTGCAGCGGAGCAGACAGCAGCAAAACTTGAATCGCCCTTGATGTCACAGGGTGATCCGGTTCCCCAAACAATCTATCAACTGATTGTGAAACCAGAGGATCCTCTACTTATCGTATTGCCCTTGAGATTCGTCAGATAACGCCATACAGTCGGCGACATCTGTGAAGGGATTAGAGACCCCGTACTATTGAACTCACCTGACACGGGTGAACAACATCATCGAAAACACAACGTCATCGAAAACATTGACTTTTACTAAGGCTGAGCATATTCTCACGCCCGCATTCAAAGGCTGACTCCCACTACCCGTTAGTCCTTGCAGTCTCGCTTTCTGTCCAGCCTTTGGGTGCGTTTCAATAAACATTTAGAGCAGTATTCGGTACTTCATCGGTGTGCAGTTCTGGGTAAAATCTAACAAGTGTACGCCTTAAAAGAGAACCATGAAGGACGTAACTACCACTTTTTCGGGATCGTGATCGCGTATCTACTTTCCGGCCTCGTCGGGGTTGTATAGCCTGACGTTTTGGTCCAGCAGCCTCAAGGGTGTCTCGCAGACTATTTATGGTGCTAAGTCTGATTTAAGCCTTTCCATCGTAGTTTCTTCCGGCGGTGTCGTCGTCTGTCTTCAACTGAATGCGATCCGCTTCCTTTTCTACGAACGACTCTTATGCAGGGCGAAGAAATTGACCCTAACATCTTTAAGTTAATGGTGAAACAAAAAACCTCGCAGCATTTGGTAGGAAAGTTGTCAGTGACTCTCAACCCACCGAGGACAAATTAGAATGTTAAAAATCATCTTGGGAATGTCTTTGTTTATCTCCTGTTCGAGCGTTGTACAAGCGCAGCCGCAGACGCTGACAAGGGAGCAGAGCAATATTGAGAAATTTTCTGCCAAGTCCGGAACTTTGATTGAAAAGCAATTTGTGGACATCGGGACTATAAAAGGAGTCAAGGTTCAACTGCTCATCATTACCGATATGATTGCTAGCACAAAAGTGTCAGGTGTGCGCATGGAGTATGTCGCTTCGAGTCGATATACCACCGATGCGAAGATAACGTTTCTTGATTCAGACGAAGTAGATGGACTCATCAAGTCAATAAATATTTTGAAATCGAAGGTATTAAATTCGACTAGAGATAACTACACGGAAATTGTTTTTAGGAGCCGCAGCGGATTTGAAGCTGGAGGTTATTTTAGTGAAGCTAAATGGACAACCTTCGTTAAATTGGAGAGGTTTGACAAGGATTCCTACGTGTTCATGAAACCCGAAGACTTCGATAGTTTGCTCGCGCTCCTGCAACAGGCAAGGCCGCGAATTCTGTAATCGCCAGCGTGTTCTCTTCCGAAAAATTTGAAATGCTCATAGCAGTACGATTATCCCGAGGTCCGAGCTGTGACGGTATTGTGACGGGAATTCAGATAAAGGGACATGCGGGCGATATAGCTGCATATAGAATCATCAAAAACCCCCAATAAACCGTTATGGCTGCAACCTGTTTTAGTTAATAGAGTTGAGAATTTGCGTGTTTTCGGATTATGAATCCCACGCTCTAACCAACTGAGTTACCCCACCGTGTGGTCGTAGTATAACAATGTACTGTAGATGCTGTATCCTAGATACTGGCATGCTTGTCCTTCACAGGATTATGAGAAGCAGGAGATTAATAAAGCCTCGAAGAATTCAGATGAACTCGTCCGAGGAATCTTTGCCGCTCATTGTTACTCCGAACACAGTGCCGCAATCTACTCGGCCATCAGTAGCGGACCGACTCCGCTGGCGCTGAGCGCTGCGTTTAGGTTTGGGAACAACGGGAAAAAGCTTATGGATGTCATACCCTCTGATGACGTGCAGGATTGGCAATCATCAATCATACCTGGATCACTATTGCAGCTTGAGTGCGGAATCGCAGGTACAACGCAATCACCCCAAGAGCATCCTTCTACTAGCTTCTCTGGAAGTTCTACTGTGATACTGGGTGCGGCAAGTAGCGCGGGAATGGAATCCATTTCTGAGACGATTGCTTCTTGGCGCGTACCTATGGATGCTCGTTCAGTTCGATATTTTGATCGAGGATTTTTGATCATCGCATCAGTGAGATATTTTGGAGGCTTACACTCGGTCACGTATAATT
>Ga0207710_10000715_pt1 | contig 18474 bp, 20 predicted proteins | sample KBSS24metaG_FD_184400 | JGI IMG/M metagenome (GOLD analysis project Ga0207710, IMG submission 184400) | Switchgrass rhizosphere microbial communities from Kellogg Biological Station, Michigan, USA - KBS S2-4 metaG (SPAdes) (version 2) | ecosystem: Host-associated > Plants > Roots > Rhizosphere...
CATAGCCGGAGTCCTCGCAGCTTATTTAATTCTGTTCCCGAGAGGACAGGTTAAAGTGCTAATGGGTCGAGGCGTGGTTCCTATGCCCGCGTTGGTGGTTATTGGACTGTGGATCGTCTTACAGTTTATCAGCGGAGTCGGGTCAATCACACAGTCGGCTGAAACTGGTGGCGTGGCTTACATGGCCCACATTGGAGGTTTCGTCGCGGGGCTGGTGCTCACGTTCCTTTTTGGCGGTCGTAGAACTGAGGTAACAGCGTAACCATCGCCTACCGAAGCTGATACTCGCGCATCTGTTCGAACAGTGGTGTGAGCGTGTCTATCTCGCATTTCTCTTCGCTGAATGTGTAGGTTGTCTGGAAGTCTTCGTAGCTGCGCGCGCGCCACAGCCGGCCATTCCGGTCGATCACGAGGGAATGGCCGATACCACCCCGAAATATTCGCGAGCCGTCGGTGCCTGTGTAGATCGTGCAGGTCCAGGGGCGTTCTGCTGGATGGGCCGCCATGTAGCTCTCGATTTCGCGGACAAATTGTTCGAAAAGCCGGACGCGATCACTCGATGGCGCCCGGAGCGTTTCGTAGATGGCGCGACCTAACATCTCGTCGGCAGGCGAGGTGAGTATGCCTGACTGAAGATCGGCGTTCTCCATAGTTAACAACATTACTCCCGCAAACGGCGCAGGTTTCCCTGCGTCTTGCGGGAGAAACTATTTATCAATGCGCAGCGAAAGCCATGCCAACCTCGTAAGTGCCCGGCGTCGTGCGAAAAGCGACATTGAGTCGATTCCAGCCGTTAATCGCTACGACAGCCAAAGTCAGGTTCACCAACTCTGCTTCGTTGAACTGTGCACGGGCCTGTTCATAGACGTCATCGGGAACATCTTTGTTACTGAGTGTCGTGACAGCCTCTGCCCATGCCAATGCCGCACGTTCACGATCCGAATAGAACGGGCTCTCGCGCCACGCTTCGAGCACGTAAAGTCGTTGCTCAGTTTCTCCCTCTGCTCGTAGATCTTTGGAGTGCATGTCGAGACAGTATGCACAACCGTTCATCTGAGAGACGCGAAAGTACACCAGATCAAGCAAGCCTTTTTCCAACCCGCTTTGTGACAGCGGTTTGTGCAATCCAAGCATCGCCCTCACTACATTCGGGGTCGTTGCCAGATAATCCAATCTTTGTTTCATTGCTATACTCCTTTTCAATTAATATTAACCCTCGGCCACAAAGAAGCAAAAGGCACAAAATAAATCAGACTCAGTATCTGATTCAATTGTGCCTTGTGCTGCCGGGTCAATACTGACTTTCTGTTCAAGGCGTGCAGCCCGAGCCGTCCACGCACGACTCGGAGTCGATGCGGAACGGCTGCCAGCTACAATTGGGCGGCATGTTGTTCAGGGCATCCGTGATGGCCTTGTTGTGCGCATCGGTAAACGAGATGCTGCTACAGCCGCTCCCTTGAGAGTAGACCTGCCAGCAGTCGTGGTCAGCGTTAACCTCGCTGACGATGGTGACGGAGCAATAGTAGTTTGGGTTACTGGCCTGCGTCCGCGGCGGGAGCGACGAGGAACTCGCGACGGCGAGAAACGCGCTAAGAAAGAGAAGAATCAAACCCCTTCGCAGGAGCTTTGTTAACCCCGGTTTGAGCATTGGTATCCTCCTTCGTGAAGTTGAGTGTGAGACTAACGAAGAAGCACTCTCGTCAGTTTGTATGGGGGAATGCGCGGAAAGATATGCCCGCTGCATAGCGGGTGTCAATAGAACGGCTCAGAACGAAACGACCGCAGGAATCGTAAGAGTAATGTGCTGCTTACTCCTGGCAGAGGTAAACGCTCGACCCACTCAACTCAACAATCAAAGTTTGGAGTCTCAATGAAACGATCCTTCCTCGTTCTTCTGCTTGCAGTCGCGCTCATACCCGCGAAAGTGTTCTCGCAAGAAGTCAATGACAAGCAGAAAGCTTACAAGTTACTCGAGTCACTTGCTGAGCAGATTGGTTCACTTCAGTCGGGAGAGAATCGCGCCCGAATAGGTTCAAACATCGCCGCGTTTCTTTGGACGCATAACGAACCTAAAGCGAGGGAGATATTCGCGTCAGTTATTAAAGAGATCAAAGCCGGGTTTGAAAACTATGAGAACGACCCAGATCCAGGTCGCACCGGTCGAGTTTTTCTAAGGCTAAGGGAAGATACCGCACTGCGAATTGGTGCGCATGATCCAGAGTGGGCACTGCAGTTTCTGGAAGAGACCAAACGTGATGACATCAAATTTAGGGATAACGATGTGGACGAACTGAACTTACGACTTGCGATGTTGTTTGTGCGAAAGAATCCCGACCTGGCGCTGAAGCTCGGCCGCGAATCTCTCGAGCACGGAGTTTCAGAGTCACATTTGGGTCTGATATACGAGCTCAACAGGAAGTCGCGCAATCATGCATCAGCATTTTTGGTGGAACTCGTAAGAGTAGCCCCCAACCAGAGCATCGGGAACGTGGAGAAGAATGAACAGTTTTATTTCATGCTCGCGAGGTTAGTTGAACCAACCCTGGGACGCGATCCGGCCTTTCGTGATCTGGTGCGCCATTTCACTGATGTCGCACTTCAGGCCGGATGCGGCAGGAAGAAACAGTTGGATAACGAAACCTACCCCTTTTGTTACCGGCTGGGCCTGGTCGTTCCGCTAATGGAAAAAGTTGATCCGAAGCGAGTCGCGCCTTTGAAACATCTTGCGCGCGAGGCCTCGTTCCCATACGACTGGAACCCTGAGCTAACTGACTACGCTGACGTCTATCAGAATGGCTCGGTCGATGATCTGCTTGCGATGCTTCCAAAGTACCCGGGATTTCGCGACTTTGGTCAAAGTTTTGTAATTCGGAAACTTATGGAATCCGGAGATTTTGAAAGAGCACGGAAATTTGCGAACGAGTTTACGTGGCCGGAACCTTCAGACAAACAAACTATTATCAAAGAAATCGCTGACGCGCAGCGGATAGTGAATGAAGACACATCGGCAGAGTTATTAAAAGTCGCCAGAGAACTGCCCGATGAGAGCGAAGCGTTCAACTACTTGTTTCGCATGGCGACCGAGATTGGTCCCAAAAATCCGCAAACCACAGTGAAACTACTGGACCGTGCCAGTGAGTTGCTGGACAAAGTCCCGCCGGAAAAATGGCAGATGCAGTATCAGATCGGAATTGCAGTGAGGTACTGCCAGGTGAAAAGTGATCGTTGTTTTACGATGATGGAGCCAATCATTCGCAAGCTGAATGAGCTTGTGACCGCTGCTACAAAACTCAATGGCTTTGATAATCGCTATCTCCGCAACGGCGAATGGAATATGACGGCCGAAGGAGGCGTCGGATCGCTGCTGACCATGCTGGCCCAAAACGCCGTCTACTTCGCGCTATGCGACTTCGACCGAGCGATCGCTTTAACATCACAGTTCGAGCGGCGTGAGATACGCATGATGGCGCAGTTGAAATTAGCGCAAGGAGTGTTAGAGGGAGCTCCTAAAAAAACGCTCTTTCCTGTTGCTGAGCAGTGATCTACCGTCTACTTCATGCGGTTGTACTTTCGCAGCACCTGGACCACGCGATCGCCGGGTAAACCAAAGACTCGGATGCCATCTGCGCCCGTCATCGTTTGCGCCGCCAGCATTGCATTAACGACGGCCTCTTCAGTCGCTTCGATCGTCGCCCGAAACAATGGATCAATTCGATCATTCGGAAGCATCGTCAGCGACGGTGTACCCTCAGACTTTGCAGCGCCGGCGTTGGCGGTCGAGAACGCGAGAAACAAGTCGCCCGATGAATTGCCGGCGTAACTTCCCAAGCGTCCAAGTCCCAGACTGACGCGGCGCGCGATTCTTTCCAGTTGATGCGGCAGCAGCGGCGCGTTGGTCGCAACGATCACTATGATCGAGCCACGACCTTCGTGTTCAGAAGCGCGACCGTCATCCTGTGCTCCACCGCCGGTCGGGGCACATGGAGGAATGCCGGCCGACCACGGTCTGCTGAGTGGAGGCGGAAGCACGGTGCACGTACCCAGATCAGTAATCTCGGAACGAATCGGAACACCGAGAATGCGCAGATCGCCGCCGTAGTTACATTGGACCAGCACTCCGATCGTGTATCCGCCTTGTGCCGCGGTTAGCACTCGCGAGGAGGTGCCGATTCCACCTTTGAATCCATTGCAACCCATCCCGGTGCCACCGCCGACTGCGCCTTCTTCGACTGGACCAGGTTTCGCGCGATCGAGTGCCTCGAAAGCGTGAACCGGTTTTACGTGTTCGCCGTTCGCATCATTTAGAAAATCAAACGTCTCGGCGACGATCGGGTAAGTAAAAATAAACTCGCGCCCGTTCTTCAACTGCCATTGAATCGCGGCGTCGCGCACAGTGCCAACGCTGTGTGTGCCTGTCAACAGAATTGGTCCCTCGAGAAATCCTGATTCCTTGATCCAGTTGATACCGGTCATGTCGCCGTTGCCGTTCTGATTGAACGTTGCCGCGAAAACGGGATCCCAGTTGCCGCGCGGGCGCGGAAGAATCGCCGTGACGCCCGTGCGAACCGGTCCCTTGCCGGGCACGAGTTTGCCCTCGCCTTCGATCAGCGTGACGTGGCCCACAGCGATGCCGGGAACATCAGTGATGGCATTCAATGGTCCAGTTGTGCCAGGAAAGGGAAGTCCGAGCTCGCGACCGCGCGGCCGTGTTTGTGCGGAGACTGTGATCGCAATTGTGACGGACAGTAAGAATGCGAATGCAAATCGCATGTGAAAACTCCTTTCGAGTTTTGTGATCTCGTTAGACCATTGAGCCACTGAGGTCAGGTTTTTTATTCCGATCTGGATCATAGCCACTGTCGCGCCGGGTTACCAGGTTATAACGATGTTCAGATGAGTGAGCCGACCACGAAATACGATGAGATTCTGACGGCGCGTTCGCTCGACTTCAGAGCGGAAGTTTCGGTGGAGCCCGCGAAGCGGGTGAAAGCATAAAGCCTGGGGCGTAAGCCCCAGGATCACGAATAAAATATTGGCAGAGCCCGCGAAGCGGGCGACAGCGTTTAAGGTCATGCGCTATCGCCCGCTTCGCGGGCTCAATATTATTTGGTTGCTCATGATCCTGGGGCTGGCGCCCCAGGCTTTATGCTGTCGTCCACTTCGCGGACTTTATCTTCCTCCGTTGAGCCGCGAAAGTATCGTTACAAACTCGCGTAATCGATCGAAGTTGATGATGATTAGCACCGGGACCACGATCAAAATTATGGAGCCCAGGGTTACGCCTGCCTTGGCCCAGATGCGATGCTCCGTAAGCTTAGGCTCTGGTTTGACACGCAACGCAAGCCACCCGAAGACGATCGCTAAGATAGGTTTTTCAAGTCCCAGCAGATTGACGAAGCAAAAGATTCCCAAAACCAGCGAAGCCGTCGCAAATGCATACTTTTGTCCGAGTATAAGGGCGCGGTTGTTTTCGATTTCACTCATGTTATTTCTCCAATACTAATTCGGTATTTATTTTGAAAGGATTCTCTCTGAGGACCAGGAGCAAGGCGCCGAAGATGATCAGCGGCACCAGCTTGAAGGCCCATCCAGGATCTGCTTCCGGTAACATTTCGAAGAGCTTGTAACCGAGCAGCAGCACGCCAACGAACGCATAAGCTTGCCAGCCGATCCGTGGAGACCGTTGGGCCAAACGACTATCGATTGCCGGCCACAGATCTACGCTGCTTTCACGACGGACTGCTTGTTGAAACAACTCGTTGACCTGTTGCAGTCGCATCATTTCTTCACGGCAGTTTGCGCAGGAGGCCAAGTGCGCTTTTATCTCGTCAGGTGAAAGTGGTGGTGCGCTTTCGCCGTCGGCCACAGCCATCATCGCCATCAACACGGTTTCACAGGTCATCTTCAAACTACCTTTCAAGCTTCGCCTGTAACTTTCGCCGGGCATGGAACAAGCGACTCATCACGGTGCCTTTCGGAATCTGTAGCCGCTCAGCCAATTCGTTGTAACTCAAACCATCGAGATACTTCAGCGTGATGATCTCGCGATCTTCCATATCGAGAGAGCGGAGCGCCCTTTCAAGTGCGAGACTGTCTTCGGATTGCGCCGCAGAGCCGGCCGAGACAATCACGTTTTCGTCGATGCTTTCCGTCTCACGTTTCCGGGCCGCCATCTTGAAGCAGCGATTACGAAGCAGCACGTAAAACCACGGATAGAAAGGACGCGAGTTATCAAATTGTTTGAGAGCTCGGAAAGCATCGATAAATGCTTCCTGTGCCGCATCGAGGGCGTCTTCTCGACTGCCCAGGATTGCCGTGGCGTGACTTACGGCCTGCCTTTGATACCGTTCCACCAAATGCCGAAACGCTTCCTGCTCACCATTTCTGCATTTCTCAATAGCGATTTCGTCATCCATTGGCGCTCTCATTTAATGTATCCTGCGCGAGGTAAAGATATTCAAAATTAAATTTGTGATACACCAGAGCAAAGATAGGAATATTCCGAGCAAACGTCGAAAAGACGTGTGAATGACTCTTCTGTAGCCTCCTCAAAATGGGTGCGCTGTTACTAAAGTATGGCCTCATCGCAGTCTTCATCGGAGGAGCACTGGAAGGTGATGTCACTTTTGTCGTCGCCGGCGTGACGACCCATCTTGGTTTGTTGTATCTACCATCAGCTATTGTCGCCGGAACACTCGGCGCTCTTACCGGCGATTGCACGTTGTACTGGCTTGGACGATCTCGCAGCACACAAATCCGCAATACAAGGGCATATCAGCGTGCTGAGCCAATCGCATCTCGTCTGGCCGGTCGATTAGGGCCGTGGGAGATCCTGGCAGCTCGCTTCGTTTATGGCGCACGTATAGCGAGTATCATTTTCTGGAGCACTCGCAGACTGTCGTTCGTCAAATTTGTAGCAGTTGATTTGATCGGTTGTTTTATCTGGTGCTGTCTATCAATGACATTGGGCCGGCTGCTTACCAATAGGGCTACAATTCTGATTGGCGAAGTTCGACGAGTCGAGTTATTGCTGCTCGCGGTAGTAATCGTGATCGTAACCACATCTTTCGTTGTAAAAACGATCTTTCGCCGCAGAGTGTTGAAGGTTAATGAATAGTCTGAGCAGCAGGATCCCAACGTAAAATCTGGAATGACCGCTTTTTTGGTTGTTTTTAACCTACAGCTTTCAGGACTAAGTGTGACGCATCAACAAGATAACAACCTGATTACATTTATGACGACGCATATGTACCTCTTTATTAGGAATTCTCTGCGAATTAGTCTCGTAATAATCCCCACGTTGCTGCTGTTAGCAATGAGCGTTGACGTTACTGCACAGCAGTCGCCGTCGATTTCTGTCCGCGACGTCGTGGTTGTCGAAGGAAACTCCGGGACGGCGCAGGCGACGTTTGTGGTCGCGCTCTCGGGGCCGAGCTCGCAGTCAGTTTCGTTTTCCTTTGCTACGTCAAACGGTACGGCGATAGCTGGTTCCGACTATATTGCCACTACGGGTGCATCATCTTTCGCGCCCGGAGAAGTCGAGAAACCGGTGGTGGTCCTCGTTAATGGCGATACTGTCGATGAGGCGCAGGAGACTTTCTTTCTGGATATCTCGAATGTCCAGAACGCTACCGTGAGCTCAAATCGAGGAACTGGATTCATCATTGATGATGACGGGCCCACTCTCAGTATCAATGACGTCAGCGTTACAGAAGGCAATACAGGTACGAAAGCAGCCACCTTCACGCTGAGTCTTTCCGGCCCAAGTGTTGAGACAATCGCAATCAGAGCAATTACAGCAGCGGGAACGGCAACGGCCTCGAGTGATTACAACCCCATTAACATAGTAGTTACCTTTCAGCCTGGAACAGTAACTCGGACCGTTGATGTGCCGATCATCGGCGACACAAACCTGGAGTCGAATGAAACATTCTCTGTAAATCTCAGCGAGCCCTTCGGTACGACTATCGCGGATGGCGAAGGCGTAGGCACGATTCTCGATGACGATGCTCTGTTGGTGCTGGAGGAATCAGGTCCTGCTCCACAGCAGGCGGCAGCTTTCGAGTCGTTGTTATTCACCAGAGATTCCTTCCGAGTTAAGAGCGTCGTCGACTGGTTTAACCTCCCGGCTAATCAAAACACGCTGGTGATGATCTTTGCTCAGAACCTGAGATTGAATCAGGGTGAGACTGCTGCTGATGTGATCGTGAATCTCGTCGACGGTAATAACCAAAGCTTTGACGTGCCGGCGGCGGACGTGCGCGCAGTACCGAACACTGATTTAACCCAGGTCGTGTTTAGACTGCCCGACGCTCTGGCGGCAGGCACTTGCAAGGTAACCATCAAGGCACACGGGCAATCGAGCAATATGGGAACGATTCGAATCACACCATAGAACCAGGTACACCTCAGCCGAGTTCCTCGGCAAGCCCGAGAATGATGCCCTCAGGGCCACGGATGAAACAGAGCCGGTACTTGTCCTCGTACTGGGCGACTTCGCCCACGAGCTCAGCGCCATGGGTGCGCAAGCGCGCGATGACGTCGTCGATGTCCTCGACCGCGAACATGATGCGACGTATGCCCAGCGTATTCGCTGGTGCGTTTTGGGGTTCAAATCTGACCGCTGACGGCGTGTGGAACTTGCTCAGCTCGACCCGACCGTGACCGTCCGGGGTCCGCAGCGTCGCGATCTCGCATCGAACGTTCTCGAGCCCAACGACACGTTCCACCATACGTCCCTCGAGTGGCATCTCACCCTCCAGCTCCATACCGAGCTCGAAAAAGAACGCCTTCGCAGCCTCAATGTCGTCGACCACGATGAGGACGTTGTCCATCCGTTTAAGCGTCATATCTCTTCTCCTATTTAAATTATCGTATCACTCTTCATCCAGTGGATGAGTCGCAAGAAATGGATGGAGTTACGTTCCATTGCAAACGGCAAGCACTGTTGAAGCCGAAAAGCAAGGGAACGTTTGGAAGATTTGAGCGTCTAAGTATCAAATCCCCCATCCAGCCATTTTCCGAGGAGGTTCGAACATGACTAAATTTACCGTTCGCATCCTGACAGCCGTACTCACATTCGCAATCGGAGTCGCAATAGCCACAGCCTGGGTCTTCGATCGTACCGAAGAACCAACAATCGCTCCTGTCCAACTCAGTTCTAATGGGCAGGCTATGGAGATGGTCTTTGTTTTGGATACTACCGGGTCGATGGGCGGCCTGCTGACCGGGGCGAAGGAGCGGATTTGGGGAATCGTCAACGAAGTAATGCAAACCTCGTCGGTTTCATCGGTAAAAGTCGGGTTGGTTGCATACCGCGACCGCGGCGATCAGTACATTACGCAGGTACTTCCTTTGACCGAGGATCTGGATAAAGTTTACTCAACATTGATGACCTACGACGCCCAGGGAGGAGGCGATGAGCCCGAGGATGTCAGGCGCGCTTTGGCGGAAGGAGTAGCTAAAGCCGGCTGGTCACAACCTGCTCCAGGTCACGCACAGATACTCTTTCTGGTGGGCGACGCGCCGCCTCACGATTATACTGATGAGCCTGACACGCTCACTACTGCCGACCTGGCGGTTAAGCAGGGAATAATCGTGAACACGATTCAATGTGGCAATTCCGTCGCGACCGAACACGTGTGGGAAGCGATTGCGCGCCGTGGTCAGGGGCAGTATTTCCTGATCCCTCAGAATGGCGGCGTGCAAACAGTCCTTACTCCCTACGATGACGAACTAAGTGAACTTGGCGGTCGTCTGGGAAAAACATACCTCGCCTACGGCGGCGGTGCAGGTAAGGACGGAGAAGACTTTAGAGCGATGCAAAAGGGAATGGTGGACAGTGTTGAGTATTCCATTTCGACGCGTTCGGCGCCGTCGGCAGCGGCGGAGAGATCGGTGAACAAGGCTTTAAACTCGAAAGCCTATATTGGCGACCTGTTGCAGGATATTGAGAACGGGTCAATCAAGTTTGATTCAGTTAAGACGGAAGATTTACCGTCCGAGCTGCAAAAGCTTTCAGTTGAAGAGCGAACGAAGTACATTGAAAATCGACTCGCTGACCGTGCGGAGATCCGCAAACAGATCATGGCTCTTTCCAAGCAACGCACCGAATACATTGCCGCGGAACAAAAGAAACGAAAGGGCGGAGCTCAAAACGGTTTCGATGTAGCTGTCTCGGCAGCATTACGCGAGCAGCTCGCGAAAAAGGGAATTAGATAATCTTCTCTGCGGTTCTCGGCGTATCTCTGCGACCTCTGCGTTTAGGTTGTAGTTTAACGCAGAGAACGCTGAGATACGCCGAGAACGCAGAGAGAAAATCGACTGCACTGTGAATATTTAGGCGACAGCTCCACAACTCGTCTGCGAAGATCCTCGGATTTCGAATCTGAATTTCCGGAGGCTAACCCATCATGAAAGTGAAGTTGATCGTTGCCCTAATCTGTCTATTCTCCATTTACGCTTTTGAAGTAGAAGCCCAAACTAAACGACGCCCTCCAAGAAGCTCGTCCGCTGCTATCACTACACCTTCAGGCTTAACTTATCTGATCACTAAAAAGGGAACAGGCCCTCAACTCAAAGCCGGTGATACGGTGGTCCTGAATTACACAGGGACGCTGACGGACGGCATGAAGTTTGACAGTTCACATGATCGCAACGAGCCTCTTTCGTTTAAACTGGGCGCCGGTCAGGTGATCAAAGGATATGATGAAGGTCTCTCCAAACTGCATGTTGGCGATCACGCAATCCTGGTAATTCCGGGCAAGCTTGCTTATGGGCCAAAAGGCATTCCCAACGTCATCCCGCCCAATGCCACTTTGATTTTTATCATCGAGGTTGTCGACGCCAAAGAACCATCGTTGAAATGATGAGATTCAAAAACTTCTCACCGGCCGTTCTGATTCTCATCATTGTCTGTGTTCAAGCGTGCCAGCGGTCCATACGGAGTAACCCATCACAGCAGCAGCAGCAGCGAACTTCGACGAACGTCTTCGACGCTTATCTAAAAACTGACATCCTGCCGGCGGACGGTTTCGACTTTCCCGTGGGCGACGCTGACGCTAGAGGTCTATACAAGGACCGCGCGACCGGAATCGAATATAGCGGCTGGCGCATCGACACTCACTTTGCCGAAAGCTATCAGCTCGGCATTCACACGGGCGAAGACTGGAATGGCAACGGCGGCGGCAACACCGATCTGGGCCAGGACGTTCATGCAGTCGCGAATGGCCGCGTCACGTTTGCTCAAAACTGCGGCCGCTTGTGGGGCAATGTCATAACCATCGAACATCACTTCTATGAAAACCACGAACACCGCAAGATCATTTCACTGTACGCTCACCTAAACGAGATCAAGGTAAACGAAGGCGCCGTCGTGCGGCGCCGTCAGGTAATCGCAACTGTCGGCCAGGATCCCGACAAAACTTACGCTGCACACCTGCACCTGGAGCTGCGTTGGGACGACAGCCTCTCGCCAACTTACTGGCCGTCGTCAAACGGCAAGAACGAAGCATGGGTCAGGGAACATTATGCGAAGCCCAGCGCGTTCATTAACGAGCATCGCAAACTCTTAGTGCCACAGAAAGAAGCGAAGCTGATCGTCGTCGATCAGGAAAGTTACAAAGCGAGGTTCTACCAGGCGGGTGTCCTGAATCAGGAGTACGACGTGAGTTTTGGTCAAGGCAAGGGCCAGAAGCTCGTCGAAGGAGACAACAAGACTCCGAAGGGTATGTACTTCGTGATTCAAAAACATCGCGGCAATTTCGACGGAGCCTACGGCGCGTATTACGGTGGGCACTGGATCAAGATTAACTACCCAAACAAATACGACGCGGACAGGGCCGCAGCGCAACAGATGATCTCGCGACAGCAGCAAGCCGCGATCACGGCCGCGTGGGAAAAGCGAATCGCCACACTCGAAACCACGAAGCTCGGCGGCGGTATCGGTTTTCACGGCTGGATCAGAGAGTGGGACAATAGCGGCCCGCGTCATCTTTCCTGGGGCTGCGTCGTGATGCACCTGTACGACATTCAAAAGCTTTATGATCAAATCCCGGAAGGAACGATGGTGGTGATCCTTTGAGGACTGTACGATCCGAAGAAGTCTAAGATCGTTGTCCCAACTATCTTCTTTACAAATTCTTTACCAAATCTTTGCACCCCAGCGGCACGCCGCGACATCCAACCTACGAACTCCCCAATCAACTTGTAATTCTTAGATCACGCGGGGATGTTCAATGAAGAGTTTTCTGCCTAAAGCCGGCGCTGTGTTTGTTAGTCTTTTGTTTCTTTTTAACAGCGTATACGCTCAGCAACAAACAACTAGTCCGACTAACGATGGTTCGGTTGATATCCAAAAGATCATTCGAGCCTTTACTGCTAAAGAAACAGAGTTTCGGAAAGCACTCTCCGAATATTCGTTCAAACGCGATGCTACGATCCAAACGGTTGGTGCCGGGGGCGATATCACCGGCGAGTATCATCGAGTTTCTCAGTTTGTTTTTACCGATCAGAATGAGCGCTTTGAAAAGATTACTTATTTTCCACCGCCTACACTTACGGAACTCATCTTTACACAGGAAGACCTCGAAGATTTAGGCGGCGTTCAACCCTTCGCTCTCGAAGCCTCCAAGATCGATCAGTATGACTTCAAATACGTCGGCAAAGAACAGGTCGACGAGTTGCATACCTATGTCTTTGACGTCGCGCCAAAAGTATTACCAAAGAAGGTCAGCGACCGCCGCTTTGAGGGGCGTATCTGGGTAGACCAGGACGACCTGCAAATCGTCAAGGTACGTGGAAAGGCCGTGCCCCAGGGCGATCAACGCTTTCCTCTTTTCGAGACTTATCGAGAGCAAATAGACGGGCGTTATTGGTTCCCGACATATACCTCCGCCGACGATGAATTAGTTTTTCGCAACGGTCAGGCTGTGCACATACGCATGCTTGTCCGGTATACGGACTACAAACATTTCGGCAGCAAAGTGAAGGTGACGGAGATTGGTGAAGCGCCTTAACGGTCTTTACTCGGACAGAATCTGATGTACAAACGACACGACAATCGAACCTTCGCCGACGGCTGATGCTACTCGCTTGACGTTCCCGGCGCGAATATCTCCAACTGCGAACACGCCGGGCAAACTGGTTTCGAGAAGATAGGGCGGACGCTTCAAGGGCCACTTGGCGTTCGCCATATCTTCGGGCGTGAGATCTGTTCCAGTCTTGATAAACCCGGCCTGATCGCACGCGACACAACCACGGAGCCACGCAGAGTTCGGCGCCGCGCCGGTCATGGAAAAGAGATGGGCAATGTTGCGCGTCTCAGTTTGTCCATTTTGATTATTTCGCCAGGTTACCTGCTCGAGGTGATCGTGTCCTGCGAGCGCAACCACTTCAGTGTTCGTATGAAGTTCTATATTCGGCGTCTCTTCGATACGCAGGATAAGATAGCGCGACATGGTTCTGATGAGCCCTTCAGACCGAACCATCATATGAACTCGCTTGGTTGTTTGGGCCAGAAAGACTGCCGCCTGACCGGCAGAGTTGGCGCCGCCCACGACGATTACTTCTTCACCGCCACACAACTGCGCTTCCAGGTGAGTCGCTCCGTAATAGACACCAGCACCCTCAAACTTCGAGAGATTTTCGATCTGTAGCTTTCGGTACTGGGCGCCGGAAGCAATGACTACCGCGCGCGCCGCAACGCTTTGCGCATTATCAATCAACACTGCGTAGGGCCGGCGATCACAAGCCAGGCCCATCGCGTCGCTGGCGATCAAGATTTGCGCGCCGAACTTTTGCGCCTGCGCGTAGGCGCGACCGGCAAGATCGTGTCCCGAGATGCCGGTAGGAAAGCCAAGATAGTTTTCAATTTTCGAGCTGGATCCGGCCTGGCCGCCGGGAGCATTTGACTCGAGTATCAGGACATCGAGTCCCTCAGATGCTGCATACACACCGGCCGCCAGGCCGGCTGGACCAGCGCCTACAATGATCAGGTCGCGGACCTGCGCTTGATCGATACCTTCGTTGAATCCGAGACAACTGGCGATTTCCTGGTTGGTCGGATTGCGCAGTATTGCGCTGCCGCGACAGATCACCACGGGCAGGTCGTTAATCGACAGCGCAAAGCGATCGAATATTTCCTGAACCTCAGCATCACGCTCAAGGTCGATGTAGGAATAAGGCTGGTAATTACGAGTCAGAAATTCCTTGATGCGAAGAGTGTCAAGTGAATGACTCGAGCCAATCAAAACGATGTCACCAACTTCGCGAGCAATCAGTTCCAGACGACGCAGGATGAAAGCTCGGAGAAAGATGTCGCTGAGCTCGCTATCAGCTTCGACGAGGGCCTGCAATTCCTCGCGCTCGATCTCAATGAGTTCTGACTTTTCGCTCGCGCGAATACGCACGAGCCCACGACGGCCCGTGAGCACGGTTAGTTCGCCGGAGAACATGCCCGGATTGCAAATGGCGACGACACGCTCCTGATTGTTCGCGACCTGGAGGACGTGCAGTTGCCCGCTTACTACAACGAAGACTTTGGTTACCTGTTGATTAAGCTCGAGAAGGATCTCGCCCTGTTCGACGCTGCGCCGTTGGCCGTGTGCGAGTACGCGAGCCTGTTGAGCGGAGGTGAGGACGGGAAACATCTCGCTGGGAGTGGTTCCCGGCGGCTGCGCTAAAGGATCCTCAGAGTTCGGCATTTCCGTCATCTGTGCAATCCAGCCTATTGCGACTTGTCGATGAAGGCAACGAGACGCGGAATGACCTCTTGCGGCGCCTCCTCCATCAGCCAGTGGCCCTTGCCTTTAATGACGACACCATCGACGTTTGTATCGACCAGCCGGGCTTGCTCAATCAGAAATTCTCCCGACGCCTTCTCGCCAGTGAGCACCAGCATTGGCGTCGTTAACTTGGTCCGCGCAAAGTCAGCAAAGTCTTTCGCGTCCTGTTCGAAACTACGAAAGACTTCAAAGCCGGCCCGCATTGCGCCCGGCTGCGCGTATGACCTGGCGTAGAAACGACGATCGGTTTCTGGCACTGAGTGTTTTGGATCGGCGGCGAAGTCATTCCAAAAGTGTTCGAAGTAGATCCGCTCGCGTCCAGCAACAAGTTTGAGTGGAGTCTCACCGTAAAAATGGAAGTGCCACAAATCTCGGAGCAACCACACCGTTGTCCAATCGCCAACTCCCGGAAGAAACGCGTCCATCAAGACAATACGATCGACTTCGTTCGGGTATTGCGCGGCATAAGCGTAAGCCACCATCAACCCGATGTCGTGACCAACAACGACCTCATGTTGATAGCCAAGCGATTGGGCCAGCGCATGAACATCCTGGGCCATCGTCTTCTTATCATAACCAGTCATTGGCTTTGACGATTGGCCAAAGCCGCGCAGATCGGGCGCGATCACAGTGTGAGATTTGGCCAATTGAACCATCAGTGGCCGCCACATGTGACTATTTTCGGCGTACCCATGCAAGAGAATTACTGGATTACCAGTACCTGCAACCAGATAATGAAGACGCACACCATTTACCTCGGCAAAACGATCTTCGATACCGGTTCTACCGCGTGTCTGAGCGTTCGTGTTAATTGCGATCAGCAAAATCAGAATAGCTGCGCTCCTGAACAAGCTACGCCTGAGCATTTTTATCAAAGCTCCTTCTCGATAAATGGTTTGATTGGGACGGCAGGATTGTAATCGCCAGAGATTGCCTCACACTGGATTTTTTATCCATCGAACCGGGGGTAGTTACGGAGAATGCACCCTGCCGGCGCGGCCTGTCCATAGTACCTAAGTATCGATCGATACCTTCGTATAATAGATTAATTGACTCAATGGGAGTGTAATCCCCCCGCCCACAACAAGCAGGACAATTAAATCGGAACGTCATTCAGGAAAGCCGTCGTTCGCCTGAAAGGAGAGGCAACCATGACTCAGAAATTTGTACGGTACAGCCCGGACGTTGAACAGGTGGAGCCCGATTTCGACAAAACTCTCCAGACGGTCCTCGATGATATGAAGCAGCACATGCGCGGCTCGCTCAAAACCGAGGGGATCGGGCTTATGGTGCGGAATGCCCATGCCAAGGGCTACGGTCTGGCCCGGGGAGAATTTGAAATCCTCAGTGGAATGCCGCCCGAGTATGCGCAGGGTATCTACGCGAAACCGGGACGCCACGAAGCCATGGTCCGCTTCTCAAACGGGACTAATCACGTGGGCAGCGATCGGTTCCTGGGACCGATCACCGGCATCGGGCTGAAGATTTTCGGAATTGAGGGGACAACTCTTCTGGAAGATGAGCCGGACAGTCACACCTTCGACTATGCGCTGATCAACCATCCGGTCTTCTTCGTCAACACACTCAAGCACTATATATTCATTCAGTCTTTGTTTGCCGGCCTTGGCCTGCCGCCACCGAAGCTTACCCCCGAGCAGCAGCAGGCGGCACTCCACCAACTTCTTTACAACTTTGTGACGGGCAAGGGCACGCTGCCTCCGGAGGAGTGGGCCTGGGAGGAACTCGGCGCCTTTTTGCGTCTCGCGCAAACTAAGCCCGTGAATCTCCTCCTCTCGACGTATTGGACCATGGGTGCGGTGCGGCATGGCGACTACGTTGCAAAAGTCCGGGTCGCGCCAGTTCAATCGTTTGCAGACCGCGTTGAACAGCGAGCTCTTGATCTCGCTTCCGCCGAACAAGTCTTCCGGCCGGCGCTCGTAGCGGAATTGCGCAAGGGACCATACGAGTTTGACCTGCAGGTTCAGCTCAGCACGGATCTGGCTCGAATGCCCGTCGAGAAGACGACTGTCGTTTGGCCCGAGGAACTCTCGCCGTATGTGACCGTCGCGAAATTGCGGCTGCCGCAACAGGACATCGGTGAGGAAGACAATTTCGAGAAGATGGACAAAACTTCGATGACGCCGTGGCGCGTTACGCAGGAGCATCGTCCGCTCGGGAACATCATGCGTTCGCGCAAAGAGGTCTACCGGCAATCATCCATCCTCCGTCACGAAACCAACCACCAGGAGCGCAAGGAACCGAAGAACCTTGCAGAAGTTTTCGGCGAACAGACGGCTGCCGCCAATAACTGATTGAAAGGAGAACCGCATGCAAACGCAAACGCAGTTGGAACATGACCGGCGTGTCGAGGAGAAGATTCAAAAGGTGAAGGAGCTTTATGCCGACGCACCGGAGTTAGGCAAAGTTGCGCTCGAGAAAGGTCTGCCCGATCTCACACGCGAAATGGCAGCGGCAACGGGAAAGGAAAGCGCCGGCCGGGTGGGCGCCCGTCAGGGCCAGGTTTCGGAGCTCACCTCGATTCTTACGTTTGCGGAAGGCGGAGCGAAGCGACTTCGCGGTCTCCTGCAACTGTTGGAAGGCAACTTCAAGGGCGCTGACGCCGTTGGCACCCTTCACGACATGCGCTTCGTGTTTCTGGATAACGACACGAAGTTGCTCTTCGCAACTGCCTACGACGGAGATTGGGACGCCTATATCGACGACTTCGTGACGAAGATTCCTAACGCTCTCGATTTGCTGTTCTGCAATATCGAAGGGTGGCCGGGGATTCACGACCCGAATGTGAAAGATTGGCTCGTCAAAAACCAAATCACAGCGGAGGCCTGGTACGTCGCCAGTCCCAATATGACCGTCGCGAAAGCATGGCGGCTCGAGCGCGTCGGAAAGGCGCTTGACGAGTTCCTCGACAAGATCAGCGAATAACTATGGCGCGCATTATTTAACTTGATCGAAAGGAGAAAAATGTTCATGGCTAACCAGACACAGATAGGAACCGCACCTGCAGCCGAATTGACTGGCGAGCAAAAGATTCAGCAGCTACGCGAGTTGTTCGCGGACGCTACGGAAGTGGGGAAAACGGCGCTGGAGAACGTGATCAAAGAGTTGTCATCGCAGGTTTCGGAACCGCCGCCGCCAATCGAAAGCGCCGGGCGGGTTGGCGCTCGTCTCGGCAAACGCTCGGAGTTGACCATCATCGTTCCCTTAGTGCCTGGCGGCGCGGCGCGACTGCGCACGTTTCTGCAATTGCTCGGCGGCAACCTTTCACCCGGTGCGACCAAGGTCGGTACCCTCCACGACATGCGCTTCGTGTTCTTTGACAACGATACGAGGCTGCTCTTCGCCACTTCGTTCGACGGCGACTGGGACACCTATATCGATGACTTCATCGCGCTGATTCCAGACTATCTGGACCTCATGGACTCGGCCTGGGAAGGCTGGCCGGGAATTCGTGATCCCGGAGCGAAGGATTACCTCATTAAGCACCAGATAACAGCAGAAGGCTGGTTCGTGGCCGAGCCTGATCTGACTCTGGCTGAGATCCAGCGACTGAAACGCATCGGCAAGGCAACTGACGAATTCCTCGATAAGGTTCAATAGCCTGTGCGCCCATGCTCGATTTGCACGAAATTCAGGCGACCGTACTCAGGCCGAGGCCCGCGCCATATTTCGG
>Ga0207710_10000716_pt1 | contig 18467 bp, 19 predicted proteins | sample KBSS24metaG_FD_184400 | JGI IMG/M metagenome (GOLD analysis project Ga0207710, IMG submission 184400) | Switchgrass rhizosphere microbial communities from Kellogg Biological Station, Michigan, USA - KBS S2-4 metaG (SPAdes) (version 2) | ecosystem: Host-associated > Plants > Roots > Rhizosphere...
GAGTTCGACGCGATCATCTCGGCCGCGTGGGACAGCGCCGTTCCGACCGGCCGGCCGCGCCAGCCATCCGTGCCCGGGTCAGCGTCGCCGCGACCACCGACGACCGCGGGCTGTCCCCAGCCTCACCCATCCGGACCGCCGGCAGCCCGACGGCGGCGACGGCGAGCCGGGCAGCGGGCGCCGCCCCGCAGCCCGGCCCTCGACACCGACCCAGCGGCACGGCGAAAGGAGGCACAGCCACCACTCAACGATCCCAGGGAATATCCATCAGCCCTGAGGAACCTCCCTCGGCACGTCGATGCACGCGCAGGTCTGGCCCCCGGCAGGGGGCCAGACCGACCTCCGATCGGGTCAGCGGGAGGACGCCGCGCATGACCACCGACCAAGACCACTACCTGGTGCTCGGGGTCGACCCCTCGGCCTCGGCCCGAGCCGGCCGCGGTCGCGGGAAACCGGGCCGAGCCGAGCTGCCGCCCGGCGGTGTCGAGCACCGCCGCGGTATGGGCGTCCTTGTGGGTATCCACGCCACCTACGACATCGACCGCCTGATGCTGCTGTGTCATCGTTGGTACAGCCGTCCTTCACGCCTCGATCGACAGGGCGGCACGCACCAGCCGAGCGACGGACAAGACAGTGAAGGGGCCTCTGGCCAGGCTCCTATGAGGTCACCCGCCCGTCCGGTGAGTGCACACGAGCCCCGCACCGACACAGCCGGCAGATCGATCGCAGGACACAGCGGTCAGTCACGTGATGGGCCAGACCGGCCGGTGCGGGGCTCGCTCATATCCTCACTGTCACGTGATGGTGCCGGGGTGGGCGGAGCGGCCACGGGGGTCTCGGGCGGTGCCGGCGGGGTCACATCCTCCGGCACCAGGCGCAGCCCCGACCTCGACGTCGCCGCGGCGGGGGCGGTGCGGGCGAGCAAATCCCGGGTACCGGCACGCACCGCGGCAGTCAGATCGGCCGGGGCGGTACCGCCGGCGTCCAGGACGGCGGCGAGCTCGTGGATGTCGCGGATCAGCGCCGCGACGGACGGCGGGTCCGCCGCCGGTGCGGGTGTGACATGGGCGGCGGCCTGACGGTGCCGGTAGGCACGTTGCTGGCAGGCCCGGGAGGCGTAGACCGGCGTGCGGCCACCGGCGGCCACCGGCGGCCGGCGGGGCGGGCAGGGGGCGGCCGCAGCCACAGCCGCACGTGGTCGCCGCCGCGGCATCCGGATCGATCATCACGTGACGATCGCTCATGGTGGCGGCCTACCCGTCCCCGCCGCACGGTCGTCACGTGACGAACGCATATCCGAGCATATCCGCCCGATTTTCCGCCGCGACGCTATGGGTCGGTCGCGACATAGGCGCTCCGTGGGCGACGTGACCGACGTCGAGGCGATCCGCGCGGGTATCCGCCGGTCGGTGCGCGAGCTGGCGGTCACCGAGCATCCCACCGCCGCCGGCGGCCGGATCCTCATCAACTGGCGGTCGGTCGGCCGCATCCGCGTACGCCTCGCCAGCGGCCAGGCCCTCGACGTCGACGACCACAGCAAGGCACCTCCCCGCCGGGGCGGGCCCGCCGTACGGTGATCGTCGGCGCGGCGAGCGCAGAAGGCCCGCCGCGGCCCCCGGGGCCGGGAGCGCCCTCACGGTGGTGCGCCCGGACCTTCACCGCACCGTTCCCCGCCGCGCCCATGTAGGTTCTCAATCTGTGATGTCCTCCTGGGGAGGCGCGACCAGAGGATGCACGGTTTTCTCACCGATCTGTCCCGGCGCGCTTTCTCGCCGATCTGTCATTTCCCCTCAGCCTCGTCTTGATCACGGCATGAGGTCCGGACGGGCGGGCTTGTGGGTCTACGGACCCCAGCTCGACGATCGCCCCGGCCCTCACGTCGTCCAGATGCGCATCGACACTCACAAGATCCTCAGTCGCCGCCTCGGTAAACGCTTCGAGGATGGCGCAAGGCGGTCACCTGTGCGTCCGAGTCAGAGAAGTCGGCCACTGCCAGCACGGCGCGTGGCGTGCGGGACACTTCGTTACGACTCGTGCTCACCTGCGCGAACCCGGACACAAGATGCATGCAGTCCGCTACCGTATGACCCCGTCGACGTGCGGGGGTGAAGATGGGCTATCAGGAACGGACCTACCACGGCCTTCAGGGGCTTGCCGCGAGACCAACCATCTCCCGCGTCCCCGGACGCTGGGCGCGGCGGGGCGAACTCGCCAAGGACCCAGACGAGTGGCGCCTGAGCCGAGTGCTCGTCGAAGTCCGGCGAGCGGTCCCACAGAGCGCGAGAAGACCAAGGTGCTGCGCGCGCTGTCCCCGCCCGAGGAGGGCGACTTCGCCTGGGGTTACAACGGCCACGGGACCAGCTACACCGCGGCGGCCGTGCTCGCCGACGCGCTCGACATCGACATCGAGACCATCGCGTTCGTGGGCTCGCGGCCCGACGAGACCCTCGCTGACCTCCGCGAGGATTTCTGCGCCGAGGTCCTGACCGACCTGTGCGACGAGTGGCGACTCAACCGGCGCGCCATCCTGCGCTGGGCCGTGGGCTGGTACGCCAAGTACGACCTCACGCAGGCGCCCCCGATCCTGATCGACCCCGAGTGGGCAGGCGAGTAGGGACAGGAAACGACAGTGAGATTCACGTGGCTTACGTAATTCGTCACGGCTCGTCGCTCATCCTTGGCACCTGGCCCGAGTGCGACCTCGGGAACCGTCTCCGCAACGGCCTCCAGGCCCATACGGTTCCTACCTACTGGGTGCTGTCCGGCCCAGGTAGCCAAACAAGGCGCACCTACTGCCGGGCATGCGCCACGCCGGCCATCCTTGCGGCCATCAAGCTGGAAGACATGCGGCCCGAATACCAGCCGAGGCGGTAGCCCGGCCTTCGAGCGGGGATCGCAGATCCGGTTGAGCACGGCGAGCGCGAGGTAGGTGCCCACGGTCGTCCCGCCGCTGACCTTTGCGTCCCCGACCACGCCATCGATCACCCCGGCAGCCTCCAGGCGGGTGAGCATGCTCCACACGGCGGCGACGTCGCCGAACCGGCGGTGCATTGTGGCGTCCGGCAGCGCCAGGCCGTCCCCGGCCCGCCCTGTCAGCCGGGCGATCACCTCGTCCTCGGGGCCGAGGTAGACCTGGTCTACGATCCTGGGCTGCCCGTCGACCCGCGCGGACGTCGCGGCGTACAGGTACGTCCTGCCCGCGACCCGCTTCTTGATGATCGACGTCACATTTTAGGTAATACACCCCTCCAGGTCGTGATCGCAACAAGGTGGCCACGCAACGCCCCAGGTCGGACAGGGCGGCCACATTCTCGATCACGGCCCAGAGGGGCTCAAGTTACCTGCAAGTACGGAAACTCGGGCTAGGGTGTGCAGCAGTTCTGGGCGGCTGGTGACGCCGGATGGCCGTGATGGGATGCCGTAGCGTCGTGCCCGTTCGATGACGGTCATGTCCAGGACGCCGAGCTCGGCGGCGATGTCGGTGAAGGAGCGTTTGCGTTCGAGGTACTGCTGGCGCAGCCAGCCCTCGTCGATGGGCACGGGTTCACATAGGTTGGTGATGGTGATTCCGGCTTCGCGGGCGAGTTGTCCGACCAGTTTGCGGTCGTAGCCGGTCTCGTCGGCGATCTGGGTGAGGGTTTTGCCGGCGGCGGTGTATTCGCGGTCGAAGAAAGCGCGGGTGAGCACGCCGCGGGCGCGTTGGCGGCGCGGCTGCACCATCGGCAACAGGAGATCACCGGCACGCGAGCAGCCGGGAAGTTCGTACTGCGCGGCGACCCGTCTCCTCATCGTGACTACCGGCCCAGGCCGAGGCGGATCGCCTGCTCGACCGGTGAGGGTCCGTGGTCCACGTCGTAGGGCTCGACCGGGTCGAGGCCCGGCTGGGCGAGGAACCGCGGCCGGGTGCCGTGGTGTGGTTGAGCGGCGTGGACCAGGAACGGGTGACACAGGTAGACATCGCCAGGCCTGCCGGTGGCGAAGGTGATCGGGCGGTGCGCGGTTGCCGGTACGGCCAGCGTCGAGATCTCCATCATCGTGAGGCCGTCCTCGCTGTAGGGCGCCAGCAGGGATGCCACGTCGAGGTGCGAGCCGATCCGGATGCGGGTGGGCGCGTCGTGCTCGCCGGTCTCGGAGAAGAGGAAGAGCATGAGCAGAGCTCGTCCCTTGGAGGCCACGTTGACGCGGTAGTTGACGTAGTCGCCCGGGTCTGCGTCGCCTTGGAAGCTTGCGTCAAGGTGCCATCCGTCGTCGCCGGGTGGCGCGGCGCTGGGGAACCGGATCGGAAACGTGCCGATCCCGCCGCGCGGCGCCCAGGGGCCCGGCCCCACCAGTCGCTCGAACGCCGCCGTCAGCCGCGGACTGTTGGCGGCGGCCAGGAACGGCTCTTCGGTATGGCCGCCGATCCTGATCACCGGCTTGGTCCAGGTGGCCGGGTCATCGGGAGCGCAGCCGGTCTCCCTCCAGAGGATCGCCCGACACTCGGCGGCCGTCTCCTCGGTGAACGCATGCTCGACTTTGACGAATCCGTCCTCGATGAATCCGGTGACCTGGTCGTCCGTCAGCATGATCCCATACTGGCAAGAGCCAGCTGTCGCAGGCGAATCGTTTTCAGGCGTACATCGCGATCCGGGTCCGTCACGAGCTCACCGCCGCGCCATCGCCAGTCAGCCACATCGCCGTTTGCGGCTGCTGACACGTTTCTTACCGCCACCCCGTCTTGCGGTCGCCAAGGCCAGGGCCCGCCCGCCAGGCCGGCCGGCACTCGAGGTCACAGGCCAGAGGGACGCGGCCCCGTACCGCCAGGATCGGTTTCACCCCCTACGGGATCATCTGGCCATGACGGATTCACCCGTGACTGACCCTGACGTCCGCCGCATGCTCGACCTGCTCGTGATGATTCCCCGACCTGACGACATCCGGTTCTGGAACCGCGCCGACGCCGGCCGACACGGCAACCCCGACGGGCAGGAGCTCGCCGACCAGGGTTACGCCACCGGCAAGACGCCACCTATCTCCCCCGGCTCCTGCGCGGGGACCGTGGTGCCACCGCGGAACTTGCCAGCTACCTGATCATGTTCTTCGGGCGACGGCGCCGTAGCAGCTGACCTCGGCGTCGGTCAGGGTGTCGGCCGTGCCGTCGGGCCGCCAGCGGTGGATGAGCTGGACGCCCGGCTCGACCAGGTCCAGGCCGTCGAAGAACCGCTCAACCTCCGCGCGGGTACGCAGGCGCAGGGTCACGCCGTTGGCCCGGTAGACCTCCCCAGCGGCGGCGAAGCCGGGGTCGTGGTCGGCGGTGATGTGCGTGAGGGCCAGGTAGCTGCCGGCGGGCAACGGGTCGAGAAGGCGACGGATGAGGCCCTGGGGGTCATCGGTATCGTCGATGAAGGGCAGCAGCGAGATCATCGTCAACGCGACCGGCTGGGTGAGATCGAGGGTCTCGCGCAATTCCGCTGAGGCGAGGATGCCCTCCGGGTCGCGGACGTCGGCGTTGAGGTAGGCCGTGCGGCCCTCACGGGTACCGATCAGCAGCGCGCGGGCATACGTGAGGACCAGTGGATCATTGTCCGCGTAGACGACCCGGGCGTCAGCGGCCACGCTCTGGGCGACCTCGTGCAGGTTGGGGCTCGTCGGGATACCGGTACCGACGTCGAGGAATTGACGGAGGCCGGCCTCGGCCGTCAGATAGCGGGTCGCCCTGACCATGAAAGCCCGGTTCTGCCGGGCCGCGGTCCGGCCGTTGGGGAAGGTCGCGAGCGCCTTCTCCGCCGTCTCCCGGTCGACGGGGAAGTTGTCCTTACCACCGAGGTAGTAGTCATACATCCGGGCCGAGTGCGGAACGTCGGTCTTCAACGTAACCGGTGGCACAGGGCCGCTTACCGAGGTGAAGAACGTTCCGTCCTCGGCGCTCGCGTCCGCCATCGTGACCAGCTCCCCACTGTCCGGCGCAACTGTTGGAAGACAGCCTATTGCCCCGCAAGCCGACGAACTCGACCGTGGTTCAAGAGCAGGCATCAGCGGTGGAACCGGGCACGACGCACGCCGAACCGACGGACACCCGAAGCCAACCCGCGCACGGCGGCTCGGCCTGGGCTGGCCCGCCGCCGGGCCCGCCCGGCCCACCAACCGCGCGGACAACCCCGCCTGGGCATATGCGACACCGGGGTGTCGTGGCACCGCGACACCCCGGTGTCACGACAGCCGCGCCTGCAGGCGGACACCGCCGGGGCGCGAGTCGAGGGCTCCGGCTGATCGACGGAGAGGCGCCGTGGGTGGCGCACGGTCCTGGGGCGTCACAGCCCCAGCAGGGTCGTGGGGTTGTTGTCGAACAGGGTGGCGGGGCGGATGTAGCGCATCACCATGGCGTGGGAGCTGTGGCGGGTCTGGCGCATGATGTCGGCGGCAGGTACCCGGCGGCTGGCGAGTTCGGTGACCAGGCCGGCGCGCAGACTGTGCCCGCCGAATGCGGCGGGTGGGAACTGCTCGGCGTCGCCGAGCAGTGCGACGGCGTCCTGGACGATGCGGGCGACGGAGCGGTCGGTGAGCGCGGCCTGGGGGCCGCCGGTGGGGCTGCCGAGCGCGCCGTGGCGGTCGATGGCTCGAAACAGCGGGGCGTCCGCGGGCAGGTCCTCGGGGCCCGCCAGGCCGAGTGCGGCGGCGAGCGCGCTCCGCCAGTCCGCGACAGCCCGCACCGGGCAGCTGGCGGCGCACGTGCCAGCGGGATGGCCGTGGGCGATGCCGACGAGCACCCCGATCCCGGTCTGGTCGGTTTTCGACGCGGCGATGTGGACCTGCAGGCCTTGGGGGACCTCGACGACGTCGCCGATCGTGAGCGCGACCAGCTCGGAGCGGCGTAGCGCGGCGGCGTAGCCGAGCAGCAGCAGGGCCCGGTCGCGGGTGGCGGCCAGCGCGGCGCGCTGGTGGCGGCGGGCCGCGCGGGCGGCGTCGCGGGCCCGTCCGCCCGCGGGGGGCTCAAACGGGTGGGTACGGGCGTCGAGCTGGGCCGCGATGACGCTCAGCTGGGCGCTCACCAGGGCCCGCTTGCCCGCGGGGCGCCGGCGCGGGTGGGTGCGGCGCAGGCCCGCGACGGCCGTGCGCACCAGCGGGTCGCGGGTCGGGTCGGGCGCGCGTGCCTCGCGGTGGCGTACCGCGATGGCGGCCAGGCGGCGCAGCAGGCTGGACAGCGCCAGGTGCTCGGCGCGCGCCTGCAGGTACAGCCCGACGGTCATCGGGCTGGCCGGCAACGCCTCGAGGTGGTGCTCGGCGCTCCAGCGGGCGAAGTCCGCCCAGTCCGCGGCGTAGGCGCGCCGCGTCGCTGGGGCGCTGGCGGCGGCGAGCAGATCCGCGAGGCCTTCGAGGAGCCGGTCGAGGTCGTCGAGGGGGGTGAGTTCGGTGAGCAGGGTGTCGGTGACGGCGAGTTCGTCCCCGTCGCCCTCGCGGACCTCCAGGACTGCGGGCAGCAGGGCCCGCACGGTGGTCTCGGCTGCCGGCGCCGGGGACGCCGTGGTGCTCACGGGGCCGTGGTGGACGCGGGCTCACCGGGCGCCGCGACGACGGCATCGGCCGGCGGAACGGCGGTCTCCTGGTCTACGGCGGGATCCGGTTCGATTTCGATCGACGACGCGTCCTGGTGGCCACGCGGCGTCGGCTCGTGCGCGGTGACCTCGGTCGACGCGTCGGAGTCGTCCGCCGCCGGCGGCGCGAGGGCGGCTTCGGCGGCGTCGATGACCGCCCACAGCGGGTGCTCGGCGGCGGTGAACAGCTGGCGGGGGTCGCCGAGCTGACGCTCCAGGCGGGTGAGCATCTCGAGCTCGGCCAGCAGGGCGAGCTCGACGGCCACCGCGGTGGCGTGCAGGCCGAGGTCGCGGGAGATCTGCCCCTGGTACCAGGAGCCCTCGCGGCCGCGGATCCAGGCCGCGACCGGCAGGAAGGCGCCCCGGCCGAACAGTCGTCCGGACAGCACCCGCCGATCCCCGACCAGCGACTCGTCGGGTGCGGGATGCGGGGAGGAGGGCGGCGATGGCAGCGTCATGGCCGGCAGCCTAGCCCTCCCACCTGTAGACCCAGGACGGCAGCCCTCGTCTGTCGTGGTGCTGACCCTCCTCGTGCTCACGTGCTTCCCAGTCGGTGGTTTGCCGATGGCTGATGGCCAATGGCTTACCCCAGATAGGAAGACGACGATGAGGAGCGGCGGCCCACCGAACACCGGCGATCATGGCATGTGCGTCTGACGTCCGGGAGTCTCCGCTTCCCGGACGTCAGCAGCACCCGACGCAGGCGACCGGCGAATGTCCGGATTGTTCGTTTTCGATGATCATCCGACGGACATCGTCGAGATCGGCTGGCTGATTGGCCAAACGGACGCTGCCGTCCCCCCTCGGCACCCGCTGTCCCCCTCCTTGCCACTGGCAGTCCACGCTGAAGAGTCCCCTGTCGGCGATAGGCAGACAGAAGATAGGAAGCTCCGGACAAGGCGCCACACCCACCTGGCTAGCGCAGGGTACTGACAGGAGACGTGAGGTGCTCCTCCATCAAGATTCCCTGACCTGCGGAGACAGGACGCTGTTCAGAGGTTGTGCCGATACTGGCTGCCGACCTCGAAGAAGGCGTCGCTGATCGAGGGAACAGACCCGCACCGCGTCCATGAGCGCGTCGAAGGTGTTGTCGCCGGCGCCGGCCGCGTCCCGCAGCCGGCGCAGGGCCTCGCGCGCGGCGTCCCGGTTGCGCTCATGCACGGCGGGCGAGCCTGGCAAGCTGGGACTGCTTCTTCTCTCTGGTCGGGTTGTCAGATGCGACAGCGCTACGACGATTTCGCTGACTGGTACGACGCCTACGCGACCGGCGGCACGGGGCTGCCGTTCGCCCTGGCTGCGGACCGCCTCCTGGCGCGGCTCCTGGGCGCGAGCGCGGTGGCCGTCGCGGACCGGGCCACCACCCGGATGCTCGCCGGGCAGGACGCGCGGCACCCGACCGGCCGCGGCACCCGTAACGCGGCCTCGTGCCAGCCTAACGTCCCCTAACCTGTGCGGAGCTGCCGGACCACGGATCGGTGCCGGAGCTCTCCGGCAGGCCCTGTTGGGTCCTTATGCCCCAGTAGTTGATCGGCAGATGTTCGCGATGATTTAGCCTCAGAGTGGCGGCGACGCTGCCATGCGTGCCGAGGTGGCCTCCGGGCCGTATCCAGGCTGAATCTTGCGGCTTCGCGCCCTTCGCCGGGCCGGGCTGGCGTGAGGAGAGACGTGGCTGAGCAGCGCGAGGGCATCACGGACCCGGCGGACCATCCGCAGATCGATGTGACGACGCCGCACTCGGCCCGGATCTGGAACTACTGGATGGGCGGCAAGGACAACTATCCGGTGGACCGCGAGGCGGGCAACGCCTACATCAAGGCGTTCCCAGGAATCGTCACCCTGGCCAAGGAATCCCGACGCTTCCTCATCCGGGCCGTCGGCCACCTCGCCGGTGAGGCGGGCGTCCACCAGTTCCTCGACATCGGCACCGGCCTGCCGACCATGCAGAACACCCACGAGGTCGCCCAGCGCGTCGCCCCCGCATCCCGCATCGTGTACGTCGACAACGACCCGCTCGTGCTGGCGCACGCCCGCGCCCTGCTGGTCAACACCACACCGGAGGGTGTGACCTCCTACGTCGACGGCGACCTCCACGAACCCGACCAGATCATCGCCGACGCCAGGAACGTGCTGAACTTCTCCAAGCCGATCGTCGTCATGTTCATGGGAATCCTCGGCCACCTCGCCGACTACGACGAGGCACGCGCAGTCGTGGCGCGGGTGATGGAGGCCGTCCCTTCCGGTAGCTACCTGCTGCTGTGGGACAGCACCAACACCAGCGAAGGATTCGACGAGGCGCAGCAGGGCTACGACGACACCGGCGCCGTCCCCTACATCCTGCGCAGCCCCGCTGAGGTCGCCCGCTTCTTCGAAGGCCTGCAACTCCTCGACCCGGGACTGGTGCCGATCTCGCAGTGGCGACCGGACACCGAGGGAGCCGTGGCGGTGGACGGCTACGGCGCGGTGGCGCGCAAGCCCTAGCCAGGGGTCACGGGTACACATTGTGCTCTATTGCGCACTATCGGCACCACGGCGACGCCGGCGGGGATTCCCGGCCTCGAGGGCCGGCCGGGCCTCAGAAATCCTGCCGGCTGGCAACGACGGGACGCCCACGCGGTAGCCCGCACGTCGTCGGCCCACGTTCGGGCCAGTCGCAATCGTTGGATCACGCCCCGAGCGTGGTCTCGTCATCGGGGCCGTCCTGCGCCATGGAGTACGGCGCCGATGCTCCTGGCGTGCAAGGCGGCGCGCGCAGTGATTCCCATGCCCGTGACTGCCGCCCCTCACGATGCCTGACTGGTCGCGGCCAGCGCGGCGGCCAGCGGCGCCTTCTCGCTGACCCAGCGGCGGTCGCCGGCGAGGATCCGGGTGCGTAGGTGGTCCAGGATCGCCGGAGGCACCTCGGGGGGCGCAGCGCGTCGGGCCCGGTGGAAGCGGCGTAGCAGCGCGGGCAGCCCGCCGGCGGGGATGCCGCCCGTGTCCTTCCAACTGGCCAGGGGCAGGAACTGGGTCTCGAACATCTCCCGGTCCAGATCGCTGATGTGGATGGCCCTGTAGCGGGGGCCGAGACCACCGAGGTGGTCGTAGGGAATGCTGCCGTGCAGGGTGTAGAGCAGACGCGTGCCCCTGTGAGAGCGGAAGCGCTGACCGTAGGCCGCGACATTCGCGGCAGCGTTCGTGGTGGTGGCCATCACGACACGTTCGGCGCCGCGGGCCCGCCCGGCCGCCAGGACCGCGATGTGCAGCCCCGCCCGAGGATCGAGGACGAGCCCGGGCAACCCGATCTGGTCCAGGGCGATGCCGTGGTCGCGGGTGCGGGAGAGCAGGAGCGTCCCTGGGACGTTGCCCGCGATGCCCCGCAGGTGCGCTGGCCCGCAGCCGCCGAGGAAGTCCTCGCCGGTGAGGACTTCCTCGGCGGGGCCCCGGTCGGCGACGAGGTGGCGGTCACGAGAGGGAAGGGTGCGTTCGTGGCCGCAGGACCGGCACGGCCGGTCCGCGGTCCCGGCCAGGTGGCCGCAGGAGGCACAGCGGCGCACCACCATCAGTCTGATCTGTAGGGCGCCCGCCGTCAGCGCGGTGTCGATCATCTCCAGGGCCAGGGTGGTGGCCGGGTCGCCGGCGTCGGTCAGGACCTCGGGCCGCGGGCCGGTCGGATACTTCGCGGTGATCAGCGCGTCGTCGAACCGGGCCCGGCCGAACGCGCAGACACTGCCGGCGGTGTGGGCGCGGTAGCGCATGTCTGCGGCGAGAGTGACGGTGTTCCACAGGTGCGGCAGGGCCGGTTCGATTCCGCACAGGCGGTTGAGCGTGGCCGCCAGCCGGATGCTGGCGGCCTTGCCGGGGCGGTCGGCGAAGGTGAACGCGCCGTTTTGGACTGGCCCGTTGACGAAGACTGTGCGGTCGGTCATGGGGCCTCGATGGCGACGGTGCTGATCGCGCGCCGGGAGGTCGAGGTGAGCACTCGCACCTCCAACCCGGCCAGTGTGGCGAGCGCGTCGGCCCGCCACGGGCACGCGCGGGACCCGGTGAGGCGGGAGACCTCCTGCGCCACGCCGGGGCCGGACGGGCGGCGGGGGCGGTAGAAGCCGGTGCACCCGGTGGCTTTTTCCTCTGACTGGGCGTGACGGACTAGCGTCATACCATGATGAGACACTACCGATGCGACAGGAAGACTACGGAGGGGATCCGGTATTGACCGACCGTGAGTGGACGTTCGTCAAGGCCCGGACCGCCGCCGACGACGGCGCGGTCTGGCGCTCGACCGACGGGACGCTGTTCATGCGTACCGGCGGCCCCGAGCTCGTGGCCGAGGCGGCCTTCCTCGCCGAGGCGCTTCGGTTGGGCTACCCGGTCCCCCGGATCGTCGACGTCGGCCAGGGCGTCGACGGACGGCACTACTTCGTCGAGCGCAGCGTCGGCACGACGTCGCTGCACGAGCTGGCCGTCGCGCACACCACCCCCGACGGGCTTGTCGGCCCACAGGTTCCGGCCCTGGCCGCCGGGATCTCCCGCCGACTGCTGGCCGCCCAGGCCCGTGCCGCCGAGCCCAGTGCCGACGGCACCCTGGCCGGCTTTCTCGCCAAGGCCGGCTTCACCGACAGCGTGTACGCCGAGAACCCGGATCTCGACACCCCCCGCGTCCACGCCTTGGTCGCCCGGGCGCTGGACCGGCTGGGCGCGGTCCCGATGTGCGTGAGCCACCTCGACTACGGCCTGCCCAACGCGTTCGAGCGCGGAGTGATCGACTGGCAGCACCACGGCCTGGCGCCGCTGGGCTTCGACGTTTACCCGATGCTCGAGCTCGTGCCGTTCAAGGGCGGCGCCAAGGGTTACCGGTTCACCGCCGCGCAGCGCGCCGCCTACCTCGCCGCCCTCGACCACGCCCGCCTCGCCGCCGGCGGCGAGGCGCTGTCCCCCTACCTGGGCGAGTTCCTGCTGGTGAAGTGCTTCTTCTTCCTCGCGCTGATGCGCCCCTCCGCGCAGAGCCGCCCAGGCAAGCACACCAAATGGCAGTACCGCCGGGCCCTGTTCACCACAGGACTGGAGCAGTATGAGTCCACAGGCACCATCGACACCGCTGCCTTCCCGACACTCGCCGAGTTCACCGGCGGCCTTGCCTGCCCCGCCGGTCCGTGACCGTGACTACCTGCTCGACCGGCACGGCGTGATCTTCAAGGTCATCGGCGACATCCACCCGGACGGCCACTACCTGGGCTACGTCAAGTACCACCCGGACGACCGCGGCGACCGGCGCCTGTTCGGCCGCCGTTACCGGCAGAACACGGTGGTGTCGAAGTCGTTCGGCATCCTCGCCGACCGACCCGAGTGCTACGTCTACTCGCCGGTCCTCGGTTGCGTCATCACCGGCCTGCCCCGCCACGACGTCGTCGTCCACTACTCCGCCCGCGGCGCCCTCGCCGAGATCGCCGCCAATCCCACCCAGGTACGTGAGGCCCGCGCCGGAACAGACCTGCTGGCGATCATCGCGCGGATCGTCGAGCGCGGGCAGACCGACCTGTTCGGCGTCACGGGCTCGTTCATGGTCGGCTGCCACACCACCCGCTCCGACATCGACCTGGTCTGCTACGGCGTGGACGGCTACGCCGCCGCGGCCGACCTGTTCGCCGACCCCATGGTGATCCTCCCCTACCGCGGCGACGACCTGACCCAGCTCTACCTGCGCCGGGCCAAGTACATGGCCGGCGGCAGCTTCGACGCGCTCCTCAAAGCCGAGGCCCGCAAGTTCCAAGGGCTCACCCCGGGCGTGCGCGCGCACGTCAACTGCGAACCGATCCGCGCCGATGACGACCACACCTTCACCCGCACGTACGCCAAGGAAATCGGCGAGATGACCCTGCTCGCACGGATCACCGACCACTCCCAGGGCCTGGCCACACCCGCGCTGTACGGAATCAGAGCACAGATCATCCTCTCGGCGACCGTCGACGAGCCGGAAACCTTCATCGACCGCATCACCTGCCTGCGCTCCTACCTCGGCGCCTACACCGGAGCGTTCCGCGAGGGCGACACCGTCCACCTGACCGGCAAGCTCGTCCACCTCCAGGACGGCGACCACACCACCTTCGGGATCGAGCTGACCCCCTGGAACGTCAGCAAGTCCTACCTCGCCAATCTCACCGGCTAGGGCGGACCCCCTCACATGCGGCGCGATCATGGGCCTGGCACCTGGGCGGAACTCCTCCCGAAGCTCCGTGACCGGCCGGCCACCATCTCGGCAAGCGTCCGCAATCGCGGCTCGGACCGCCCCTGATCCAGGGCAGAATCCGATGTCATGTCACGTCGGCACATCGCCCTGTTCACGCTGCCGGTACGAGCCTGGTGGAGGTCCTCACCCAGGGTGACATCACGGACCCAGTGCAGGCGGACCTCGATGGACCAGTGGCCGCGGATCCACGTGGCGAGTTCGGCTGGCAGGGCGTCCTTGGCGGGCAGGGTGCAGATCGCGTAGACGGTCTCACGTCGCCGGCGGCGCTTGCCCCCGGTCTTCTTCTGATCGGGCGGGAGGTGCGGGTGATCTGGATGGCCTGGGCGGCGTGGGGGAACCCGAGCCCGGCCGGGACGGTGACGGCTTTCCGCACGCCCGGGGAGCGCACCTGCTGGTCACCGTGAAACGCAACCAGCCCACCGTCCACACCCGACTGAAGACACTGCCATGGAAAGACGTCCCGGTCGGGCACACCACCACCGGCCGTGGCCACGGCCGGATCGAGACACGCACCCTCAGTAGTCGGCGTGCGCGGTCTGCGCGTGCATCGCGTCGGCCGTGATCAGGACGTCGGTCAGGTCGGGGATCTGGTCGAGAGCGGTGGAGAACAAAGGGATTTCGTTGGTCTTCTCGTCGACGTCGACCTGTGCCAGGACCACGCCGCGGGTGTGGTCGAGGACACCGAGCAGGTGCACGGGGTGGGCGCCGTGCCGGGTGGCGCGCATCGCCTTGCCGTCCACCGCGAGCACCCGCCGTACCCGGCGGCGCGGTGTCGGCTGATGCGCGGCGGTGTCGACGGCGTCGAGGCGGGCCCGGATCCATGCTCCGATCGCGGCTTCCAACGCCGCCCGGTCCACACGTACCAGCACCCGCCAGATCGTCACCGCCCCCGGGATCCGCCCGGTCAGCCCCAGGCCGGCGCGGGTGTCAGCGGGCAGGTCGGCGACCCATTCCCCGATCGCCGCGAACGACCGGGCGCCACTGAGCATCGCGCACACCACGATGGTCAGGACGGCGAAGGGGTATCGCACCCCGCGCCGTCGGCGTGGGTCCGGTACCAGGGCGAGCGCCTCGCATAACCCGGTCCACTCGCTGTCGGTCACCGAACCCGGTGAGCTGGCCCGGTCCGGGATCTGCCCGGCGAGCTCGTCGATCACAGCGGTGATGGGAGATGGTGACATCGGCGGGCACGGCCTTCCCTGACGAACATGAAGCTTCGAGAACTCCATGATCGGCAGGGGGTCGTGCCTGCCGTGCGTCTACCTCCGGCGTGTCGCCGATATCCGTCCAGGTCAGGCCATGCACCGGCCGATGCCGAGAATGATCAACTTGGTCTATCGACTACGAAATGGCCCTGCCATTCCACCGGCTGATCGTGCGCCTCCCCCTTCGGAGTCTGTCGCTCGTGGCGACCGGCCGGTCCGGTTGGACACATCCCGGGGAGCAGCGGCGAGGACATGATCATGATCGGCAATTGAACAATCCGTCCGGCCACCCACCGGCCACCCCCGGCCGTCACCTACAGCCACAACAAGCCCATGCTCGTCGCGCTGTGCGAACCAGCTGATGAAGGTTTACGTTTGCACGCTCTGCCAACTATATTGAGCCTTTTCCGTCCTCGTTTTTCTAAACACCTTCGTCTGACAGGACGAGGACGGCCTGAGCGGATTGTTCCGACGCGGCGTGGGCAGCCTCGGTAGCGGTCGAGCAGGTGCCAATTCTTGAGGACGGCGAAGCCGCGTTCGCCGATGGCGCGGGTGGCGGAGAGAGCGCGGTTGGTTTCCTTGACATCCGTAGAGTCGGCTCGACGCTGCGAGATCGTGAAGGTAGCTGGGGACGGGGAGGCGGTGTGCGGAGATGGCGAGCAGGTAGGTGTGGATCAGGCTCTGCTCGACGGCATCCGCGAGCTTGCGGGCACGGGTACGCAGGTCGGGGTCAGGATCGCTGACCCCGAGCGTGACCAGCATGCGCTGGATCGGCGCGTACTCGCCCCGGAACCCTCCGAAGATCTTGTCGAGGCCCCGGGCGCGGTCGGGGTTGCCATCCAGGTCGATCACCCGAGTGCGGCGCAGCAGGAGAAGAAGCGCGGCGAGCAGATCCAGGCGCTCGGCGCGTTGCCGGCGTTGTTCGGCGCGTACCTGCGCGCGTTCGCCATGCCAGACGGTCAGCCACGCGGTGCCCAGGCCGATGAACGCGCCGACGGCGGTGCGACAACACCGATGATCGCTTCCCCCATGGACGTGACCCTCCCACGGTCCGCGTCCGGACCCCGGGCGGGGTGGCTGAGGGCGAGGCCGGGATGCTCATCGGTCGGCCGTCGGCGCACCTGCGGGCCGTCACGACCCCGCCGAACTACGCCGCAACGTCGTCGTCAGCTGCCTGGACTGCGGCGCCGACGTCGACCCGGACGGAGCGCCGCGGCGAACCTCCGCGCACTCGCGGTCGCCTCATGACGCCCAGTTCACCAGCCCAGCATCCGATCTGGGAAGATCGAACGCCCTCCGGAAAGGCGGCTGGCTAGTCAGCCCGTGGTGACGTGAGGGCAGACCTCGCGTTGCATGTAACCGCCGGGGACGTCGGCGCCGGCGGCGGCCCAGAACGGCTGGGAGGAGCGGAAGTGGCCGCCGAGGGTGTGCCAGGTCAGGTCGGGATGGTCGGCTCGCAGGGCGGCGAGTCCGGCGCTGGCCAGGCCGCACCGCTGGTACTTCTCGACGGTGTAGGGCTGTTCGATCCAGCCGAGCCGGCAGCGGCGGCAAATCTGGTAGTCGACGCCGAACACCTCGTGGCCGTCCAGGTACGCCGCACGCTGGCGCCAGCTACGTCGCTCACCCGAGATGGTGTCCTGCCAGGGCGTGCCAAGCCGGGGGACGCGGGGCCAGCCGGTGCGCCGGCCGTACCGCCCGGAGCCACCGGACAGCATCGCGCCAGGGTTCGCGTCCGGAGGCGCGGCTGACCATGTGCGCCTGGTCTCTGACTGAAGCGATGCGCCCGGTGGCGGGCGTTGCGGCGAGGTAGCGGCGCAACGCCACAGGCGCAGGTGCTCGTGACCGGAAGCCCGGGGGATCTCACCCCCGAAGCCATCCCGCCGAGCGTGGGACAGTCGCGGAGCCGGCATCCGTTGATTTCCGAGACCGGGCAGGTGGGACCTCACCCGCCCCTGGTCGCGGTTGGCCATCCCACAGACCGCGGCCAGGGGCGGTGGGCCTACGAAGGGCTTATTGGTCTTGGCACGAGTCGATCACCCGGCAGTCTCCGCCCATGGTCGAACTGGGCCATTGGTGGGGCACGCCCACCAGGCCTGTCCCTCGTGAGCCTCGGGCCGCATCGGGTGGGGATGGCCCGGACAGGGCGGGACCGCGTCGGAGATCCCCTCGTCCGCGAGGGCGGTCTGCAGCCACTCGGCGATATCAACCCTCAGCTCAGCCGCCTCGGTTGCCGGTAGCACCCACAGCGAAGTTTCGGCCCCGGTCTCCTGCCCACGGGCCGAGACCGACCATTCGCTGAACCAGCCGACGAGTTCGGACTCCGAGATAGGTAGGCCGAGCCGGCGGCTGGCCTCCGCCGCAGTGAACTTCTGCTCCTGTAGCCGGGACCGTGATCGGGCCAGCTCGCTGCGATACGGAGCGCCCACCGTCACCGAGAACCGCGTCGATGCCGGTCGCAGTTCCGCCAGCGCCGCAGCTACCGCGTCCGTCACCCGCCGGTGCGCGGGCCGCAAACCGGCAGACATGTCAGCTCTCGCTTCGGGCGCGGGGACATCGTCAGGGGACACGTCGGACACGGTGGCCCAGGCTACGGACGGCCGTTCGGCCTCATCTCGCTCCATCTAGAGAACATAGTCCGCGTAGACGTTGATCTGGCGGACGGACCTGGGGCCGATCTGAAACTGCACACTTATCCACAGGCTGAGTGGCATCCCGATCCGTCCACGCAGGTAGTGCGTTGTGGGGAAGACCACGTCATCGGCATAGGTGTACTTGGAAAGGTGTGAATGAAATTGATAGTCGCAGGACGTGTTGGGATGTCCGTCCTGGTAGCGTGTCATGCGCTTGAAGACCGCCGCCCGCGCAAATTCTGCGGCCTTGTGGTAGCTGCAGGCGTTGCGCTGCGTGAACGAGAGCTGGAAACCCCACTGCATGGTGAGTCTTGACATGTCCGCATAGTTGACTTGCGAGGTGAACTTCCCGACCGAGTTGCCGTACAGGCTGCCGCCTTCAGCGTAGGGGCTCGACGGAGAGTAGTAATGGAAGAAGAAGAGTTCTGGATCGGCGACGACAGGATACGTGGCACCCGCATGATTGACGTGGAGTACGACAGCGTGCCCATCGACGGTGAAGGACGCCGGGAACGCCTTGCGCTGCGCGTCATACGCCCAGGGAGCAGCGATGCGGGCGAGCGGAGACTTGCCGCCGTCCAGGTCCACGTGGCCCCACACGATCAGGCTGCCATCCGTCTGTGGCTCGATGACCGCCCCCGAAGGCAGGGAAAGATCGTAGCGGAACTCGGTGGGAGCGTTAGGGCCATTGAGGATGCTCAGGAAGCGGGTACAGATCTTGAATGGTGAGGGTCTGGCTACGGGGGTTCCGGATCGAGGGCTAGGTCGGTTTGGCCGAGGAAGCTGCCGATGAGGTCGGGTCGGTACTGGATGCGTTTGAGGAGCGTCTTGATCGTGG
>Ga0207710_10000717_pt1 | contig 18428 bp, 14 predicted proteins | sample KBSS24metaG_FD_184400 | JGI IMG/M metagenome (GOLD analysis project Ga0207710, IMG submission 184400) | Switchgrass rhizosphere microbial communities from Kellogg Biological Station, Michigan, USA - KBS S2-4 metaG (SPAdes) (version 2) | ecosystem: Host-associated > Plants > Roots > Rhizosphere...
GACGCCGCACTGGACCACCTGCGCCACCCTTCCCGCGGACTCCCAGGCCAGGGACCGGCCGAGGCTCGCGGCAGAGGCGCCGGCCGTCGCATCGAAGGCGAGCCCGAAGCCCTCGAGGCGCTTGATCAGACCCCCGAGGAGCCGCCCCAGCCTCGCGCGCTCGCGGACGACGAGGATGCTCGTCCCGATCGCTGCGGCCACGAGGCCGTTGGCGAGGAGGAGGCCGGAAGCCGCTCCCGGGCCGAGCACGACGACCGTCGCCGCCAGGACCGGCACGGTGATGACCGCGGTGGAGAGCAGCACGACGCCCTGCATCTGGACCGCCGCCACCGCCGCCTTCGCGCCGCCGGCGTTCCGCGAGAGCAGCACCGCGCGGGCGGCCTCGCCGGCGCCGCGCCCCATCGGCAACACCAGCCCCAGCGCGTAGCCCAGCGCTCCTGCCCGGACCCACTGGCGCACCGGGACGCGGCGAGCCGCCTCGCCGTACAGCGCCCGGAGCGCGAGCGTGCTGCATCCGACCATCACCGCCTCGAGGAGCGCGAGGAGCGGCAGCGCGTGGACGCTGGCCCCCAGCGACGCGAGCACCGCCCGCGCTCCCGCGGCCCAGACCGAGACCACCAGCACTGCGGTTCCAAGGACCGCGCACGCGATCCGCACCAGCGGTCGCGCGAGCAGCCCCGGGCCTTCCTGGCTCACCGCGCGAGCACCTCCGGCAGCCGCGTCCACACCCGGGCGAAGGCCTCGGCATAGGCCTCCACCACCGGCCGTGGCTGCGGCGCGAGGGGGTACGTCTGGGAGAAGAGGACCAGCGAGCGGTCGAGGACGTCGCGCGTCACCGGGTACCGGGCGAGGTCGTGGGCAGGCGAGCGCATGCGCTGGAACAGCGTCTGGCCAGGCACGGGCCGCGTCTGCCAGAGCACGACCTCGCATCCCTCGGCGCGCAGCGCACGGAGCATGGCGTCCCGCACGGTGGCCGGCGGAGCGTCCACCCCGAGCTGTCGGGCGTCGAGCTGCACCCGGTACTTGTGGAACGCCGGCACCCGGTCCTCCGGCACCTCGGGCGGCGTCACGCCGGGAAGCTCGCGCAGCCGGCGGGTGAGGAGCTCGGCGCTCGCGAGCGCCTGGGCGTTCCATTGCTCGAGCCTCCGCAGCTGCACCCTGGCCACTGCCGCCGACAGCTCGGTGGTGCGGTAGTTCCATCCCACCGCCGCGGAGTCGTACGCCCGGTTCCCGTCCAGCGCGTGGGCGAGGTCGTAGCTCGCCTCGTCCTCGGGCCGGCTGTCCTCGCCGAACATCCGCGCCGCGTGGGCCTTCCGGTACACGGCCTCGTCGTCGGTGACGAGCATCCCGCCCTCGCCCGAGGCCATGCTCTTGCTGGACTGGAGGCTGTAGCAGCCGGCCAGGCCGATCGTTCCGGCGTTGCGCCCGCGGTAGCGCGCGCCGATCGCCTGGGCGGAGTCCTCGACGAGGAGGAGGCCCCGGCGCGAGGCGATGTCCGCGATGGGCTGCAGCTCGCAGGGGACGCCGTGGAGATGGACCGGCACGATGGCCCGGGTCCGCGGGCCGATGGCCGCCTCGACCTTCGCCGGGTCCATGCCGAACGTCCGTGGCTCGACGTCGACGAAGACCGGCACCCCGCCCTGGTGAAGCACCGCCATCGCCGTGGCGACGAAGGTGAAGGCCGGGACGATGACCTCGTCCCCGGCCTGGATGCCGGCGCCGATCAGCGCGAGGTGCAGCGCCGAGGTGCCACTGTTGGTGGCCAGGCTGTACCGCGCGCCGACGAAGGCGGAGAACTCGCGCTCCAGGGCGCGCACCTCGGGAGCCAGCTGACCGGAGAGGACACCGCGCTCGAGCACGCCGAGCACCGCGCGCCGCTCCTCCTCGCCGAGCACCGGCCAGCGGACGTGCGCCCCCGCCGGAACGACCGGGGCCCCGCCCTGGATCGCCAGCCGTTGCACGCTAGACCGCGGCGCGAACGGTGGAACGAGCGACCTTCTCCACCCACTCGTGGAGGAGCGCGTACTGCTTGAACAGATCGTTCACCGCGCGCTCGCCGTCCCGGTGGTAGGGCGCCTTGAAGAAGAGCGAGAGCTGGCGCTGGATGCCACGCTCACCGCAGCGCTGGGCCACGTCCACCAGACGCACCAGGTCGATGACCAGCGGGGCGGCGAGGATCGAGTCCTTGCAGAGGAAGTTGATCTTGATCTGCATCCGCTCGCCGAGGAACCCGAGGACGTCGATGTTGTCCCAGGCTTCCTTCTCGTCACCACGGGGGCGGTAGTAGTTGATGTGGACCTGGTGGTCGGTGACCTCGTAGCCGAGGATCTCGTCGAGCACCGAGAGCTTGCTGGCGACCTTGGTCTTGTTGCTCTCCGGATCGTCCAGCACCCGGCCGTCGTTGTTGCCGAGGATGTTGGTGGAGAACCAGCCCTCGACCTTGAGCTGCCGCACGTGGAAGGCGGGGGCGAGCGCGGTCTTGAGCAGGGTCTGCCCGGTCTTTCCGTCCTCGCCGGCGATCGGGATGCCCGAGCTCTCCGCCAGCGCCTCGAGCGCCGGCACCTTGGTCAAGCTGGGGGTGAAGTTCACGTGCCCCGCGCCGAGCTTGCAGGCCAGGTAGAGGTACTTCATGGCCGGGCTGATCCGCTCGTCGTTCCGGGTGAGCCCGGCCTCGAAGGCGGGGACGGTGCGGTGGACGTCGGCGACCTCGGTGTGCCGTTCGGTCGAGCCGAGGTTGACGATGATCAGCCGGTCCAGCTTGTTCGCCGCCTTGAAGTCCTTCACGTTCCGGGTGAGGAGCTCCAGCTCCTCGCGGTGCCCCTTGGCGGTGACGACGTGGCTCGCGTCCTCGGTGCCGAGGAACTTCTCCGAAACCACTCCCGGCCAGGGCTTGATGGCCCGCAGCTCCGGCTCGACCTTGCGGAGCAGGGGCTCGGGCACGATGCGCTCGCGGAGCGCAGCCTCGAAGATGTTCGCGTCGCGGATGTCCCAGCCGCCGAAGACGAGGCTGTCCAGTGGAGCGCACCCGAGGGTCTGCGGCAGACCTCCGGTCTCCGTCACCATGCCGATGCGCGGAGTCAACCCTCGCTTCATCAGGGCGACGCCCGCGATCACCGTGCTGGCCACGGCTCCACCCGCGCCGACGAAGCAGACTCCCAACCGGCTCATGCACGCTCCCAGGGGATCAATGTCGCATATTTTACGAGGATGTCCCGCTTAGAATTCTCGACGACCCTCGGGAACTTCTGCTGCGGGCTCCTCCGGCCAATGTCTTCCATGAACCGGCGGGCGCCACCCGGAGCCAGGGCGAACAGGGCGGGCGGCAGGATGGCGACGTCGGCCGTCCGGTGCTCCCGGTAGACGCGGTTCTGCGCGCACAGGCTCTCGTCGAAGGCGCGCGCGAAGCGGTGCGGATCCGCCGGAGGCTGGTCGAACTCGACGAAGATCTGGTAGCGGCCCTTCCCCGTTCCCTCGACGCCGACCTCCGCGCCGGCCGAGAACTCGACCACCGAGCACGAGGAGGCGCGCACCGCTGCTTCCATCGCGCGCTCGATCTCCACGAACGAGGTCAGCTCCTGGGTGAGCGAGAGCACGCCCGAGGTGCGCCCCACGAACTCCATCCGGTGGGGGAAGGTGCTCTGGAACTGCACCAGGTCTCCGATGAGATAGGCGAAGAGACCCGACGCCGTGCTGACGGCGATGGAGTAGTCCACGCCCGGCTCCACCTCCCAGAGGGGAACGCGGCGGGCGTCTGGCCTGCCGTGCTCGGCGGCGGGGACGAACTCGAAGAAGACGCCACGGTCGGGGACGACGAGCATCCCGGGCTCGCCGACGCGGTCGGTGACCGCGAAGATGCCTCCCTCGGTGGCGTTGTAGTTGTCCATGAGGATCATCGGGCGCCCGACGCGCTTCTCGATGACAGGCCGGTAGGGCTCGGCGTTGATTCCCCCGCCGAAGAGCACCTGAAGGTTCGGCCACAGCTCCGAGACGGTGCCCACCGTACGTCCGCGCGCGGCCGCGGCACGCAGCAGCTTGTCGAAGAATACCGAGAACCAGCAAGTGGTCCCCGACATCGCCCGGACGTCGTGGTCCAGGTAGGCGGCGGCCATCCTTTCCAGCTTCTCATCGTAGTCTGGAATGTCCCGGAGGTCAGGTCGGGGGAGCACACCCTCCCGGAGAGGCCAAGGGACGTTCCGTTGCATCAGCCCGGGATTGCTGGTGTTGCTCACCGGGCCGTCGGGCTTGAGGGTCGATGGCGGGAACAGCCCCAGGGTGAAGCCGCCCAGGAAGCGAGCGTGGCCGACGTGGGTGACGTACCGGGCCACGACGTCGAAGCCCGCCTTCTGTTGCCACCGGATCTGCTGGTCGGAGATTGGAAGAAATTTGTGCTGGGCGAGGGTCTGCGAGCTGCCCGACGACTGTCCGTAGAACCGGATGAGGCCCGGCCAGAGGACGTCACGCTCGCCCCGGCGCATCCGCACGAGGAAGGGCTCGAAATCGGCGTATGTACGAAGGGGAACCCGGCTCCGAAAGTCCTCGTGGCTGGACACCTCGGACAGGCGGTGCGCGCGGCCGAATTCCGTCCGGGCGGCCGTCCGGCAATTGTCTCGAAGTGCTGCGAGCTGGGCTTCCCGGAGGCGGTTCCGGTCTGCGGCGAGACGGTTCCAGGTCATGACCCGTGCCGTGGCCGCCGTCCAGGCCAGCGGGCCGATGGCCCCTCCGCCGCGACGTACTTTCATGAATCGAGCGAGGCGCCTGCGTAACACCCGGAGACTGCTCTGGCAACGGGTGTTATTTCTCGGTTTTCAATGTCGCCGTCCGACCCACCGCTGACCGAGACGGCTCCTCCTTCACCCCCGGAGCCGCTCGCCGCCAAGGTGGCGCGCGCCCGCGACGCGCAGGAGGCGTGGGGACACACCCCCTTCGACGAGCGCGTGGCCTGCCTGGTGAGGGCGGCGAAGGACATGCTGCAACGCCGGGCGGAGGCGATGGCGGTGGTCGAGGAGGAGATCGGCAAGGTTCACGCCGAGGCCCTCTTCAACGAGGCCCTCGGGCCGCTGGACGCGGTGAAGGGCTGGGCGGCGGTGCTGCGCCCGGCGCTCGCCCGACGCCGGGTGCGGCTCAACCCGCTGGGGTTTCCGGGCAAGCGCGCCTTCGTCGAGGCGTTGCCGCGCGGAGTGGTGGCGATCATCGCTCCCTGGAACTTTCCGGTGGCGGGGCTGTACCGCTCGGTCCTTCCGGCGCTGCTGTCGGGCAACGCCATCGTGCTCAAGCCCAGCGAGCACTCCCCACGCTCCAGCGGCTGGCTCGCGACCCGGCTCGCGGCGCACTTGCCGGCGGGGGTGGTGCAGGTCGCTCCCGGAGATGGTGCGGTGGGCGCGGCGCTGCTCGACGCCCGACCCGATGCCTGCGTCTTCACCGGCTCGACCGCGACCGGACGCGGGGTGGCGATCCGGTGCGCGGAGCTCGGCATCCCCTGCAGCGCGGAGATGGGCGGGAAGGACCCTGCCATCGTCCTCGCCGACTGCGACCTCGACCGCACCGTCGCCGGCATCACCCACTGGGCGCTGTGCAACGCCGGCCAGGCCTGCGGCGCCATCGAGATCGTCTACGCCGAGCGCGCCATCGCCGACCGGCTGGTGGAACGCCTCCGCGAGGTCTGGACGCAGCTCCGCGCGGGACCGGAGCACGGCACCGGAGCGGACGTCGCGCCGCTGGCCAACGGCCGCCAGTTCGAGGTGGTGAGCCGTCACGTCGCGGATGCCCGCGCGCAGGGGGCGACCGTCGTCTGCGGCGGAGCACCGCTCGGGCAGGGGCTGTGGTTCGCCCCCACGGTGCTCGACCACTGCACCGAGGGGATGGCGGTGGTGCGGGAGGAGACGTTCGGCCCGGTGCTGGCGGTGTGCCGCGTGGACGGGCCCGCGGAGGCCATCCGCGCCGCGAACCGCCTCCGCTACGGCCTCGGAGCCTCCCTCTGGACGCGCGACCTCGCCCGGGGACAGCGCCTCGCCGAGCGGCTGGACTACGGGGTGGTGAGCGTGAACAACCACTCCTTCACCGGGGCGGTGCCCAGCCTCCCCTGGTCCGGAACCCGGGCCACCGGCTTCGGCGTCGCCAACAGCGCGCTGGCGCTCTCCACCTTCGTCCGTCCGCGCACGCTCGTGGTCGACCGGCGCAAGGACCCCGAGCTCTACTGGATGCCGTACGACGAGACGCTGGTGGAGCTGGGAGAGGTGCTCGCCGACCTCCAGACGGCTCGCCTCGGCCGGGTCTGGAAGCTTCCGGGGCTGATTCGGCGGCGGATGCGGAAGCTTCGCGACTTCTTCCGGCGCCGGCGCTCACGCAATCCGGGGTGAGATCTGGTCCGCCGCCCGCGCGGCCACCGCCATGATGGTCAGCTGAGGGTTCACCCCGAGCGGGCCACGCACCGCGCTGCCGTCGACGACGAACAGCCCCGGCACGTCGTGGGCCTGGTGATCCAGCCCCACCACGCTGCTCCGCGGATCCGTCCCCATCTGACAGGTCCCCAGCGGGTGGTAGGTCGCCATGACGATGTCCGAGGCCGAGAGGTCCCGCCGCCGGAAGTCGTCCAGCTGGTGCGGCGCCAGGCTGCCCACCCCCATCACCCCGGGGTAGAGGCGGCGAGCGCCGGCAGCGACCAGCATCTGCATCGACAGCTCGAGCCCGCGCTTGAGGCGGGCGACGTCCTCCGGGGTCACGGTGTAGCGGACCACGGGGACCCCGCGGACCTCCTTCCACACCCTGCCGTTCCGGGTGGCGTCGGCGGTGAGCGGGCCGACCCCGGCGACGTGGCGCAGCTGCGCCAGCGGCTCCATCAGCCGGTGCCCCACCATCGGGAAGACGGTCGGCATGATGTTGTGCGTGGCCTGCGCCGCGAGGAGGAGCAGCCCCTCGTCGAGGAACTGCTCCGAGCCGTAGCCCTGGGGGATGTGGTCGTAGGGGCGGATCTCCTCGTCGAAGAGCCCGGTCACCACCGCGCTGGGATGGACGGTGAGGTTCCGGCCCACCTGTCCGCTGGAGTTGGCGATCCCCTGCCGCAGGAGGAACAGCGGGGTGGAGATGCTGCCGCCGGCCAGCACCACCGCGCGGGCGCGGACCCGTACCCGATTGCCGTTCGGCGCGACGCCCTCGAGGCCGGTCGCCCGGCCGTTCTCGAGGAGCACCCGCTCGGCCTTCAGGCCGGTGAAGAGCAGCGCGCCCCGCTCGAGCGCCGGCGGCAGGTAGGAGAGGTTGGTGCTCTTCCGCGCATCGGTGCGGCAACCGAGATGACAGAAGCCGGAGGCCTCGCAGCCCGGAGCGTTGCGGAGCAGGACCCCGTGCTTCCACCCCAGCGCATCGCAGCCGCGCTGCATCACCTCGGCGATGGGCCCCACCCAGCGGCGCGGCGAGGGACCCACGCCGAGGTGGGTCTCCACGCGCTCGAAGTAGGGCGCCATCCCCGCCGGGGACAGCGCGTCGGAGCCCGTCTCCTCGCACCAGCGGTCGAGCACCCGGTCCGGAGTCCGGAACGCCGTCCCGCCGTTGATCGCCGTCGAGCCGCCGACCATCCGGCCGAGGAAGATGGGAAAGCTGGCGTTCCCCACGGCGAAGGCCGGCCGGTAGAACCGCTCGTAGGCGCGGACCGAGCTGCCGTCGAAGGCGTGCCGGTGGTAGAGCTGCCCCTCCTCGACGAAGACCACCGCGTGGCCGCGCGCGGCGAGGTCGTGACCGACGACCGCCCCACCCGCCCCGGTGCCGATCACCACCACGTCGCACTCGACGTCCCCACCGGTCCAGGTCTCGGCGGCGTGGGCTTGCCGGGCCCAGCGCGGCTCCGAGACGGGGAGCGGCGGCTTCGCGCGGGCGCCCATCGCCCGCTGCACGTGCGGCGCGTCGAAGTGGACGATCTTGTAGACGCTCGAGAGGATCGACAGCGGCACGCGAAGGAGCGAGTCCCGTTCCCACCGCCGGAGCAGCGCCTGCTGGCGCGCCGCCGGGAGCGCGTGGAACGGACGGCCGGTTCGCAGCCGCGCCGCTGCGTCCAGCGTCCGGTGCGCCGCGCTCCACGCCCTGCCCAGCCAGGGCGACAGCCGGTTCACCAGCGCGGCGACCTCGCGCACCGTCGTGTCGTCGGCGGCGGGGATGCTGCTCGTGCCGGGGATGATGGCCTCGGCCAGCGCGAGCATCGCCCGATCAACCCCGGACGAGCTCCGGGGTGTGACGTTGTCGGTGACCGGGGCCTCCACGGCGCGCTTTTTGACACGCGCACACCGAGTACCGTCAAGTGCACGACCAGACCATGTCCTTCTCGATGTCTCTTCTCCTCGCGGTGCTCGCCGCGGGTGATGGCGGGGCCGTGCCCGCGCCCACCCAGCGGGCCACCATCCCCCCGAGCGCCTTCACGGTCTTCAAGGAGGACTCCGGGCCGGTGAACTACTACTCGGTGGGGGAAGACAACGGGTCGCGATCCTCCGCGGCGTGTACCGGCCCGGGCTGGGGAACGTCGTGCTGATGGCGCGGGTTCCCGAGGCGTCGCGGCAGGCGGTGCGCGCGGTGAGCTGGCGGTGGCGGGCGCACGCGCTGCCGAGGGACGGGAACGATTGCGGACCCGGCGCCTCGGACTCCGCGGCGTCGGTCTTCCTGGCCTTCAAGGCAGGGCTGAAGCTGATGGTGGTCAAGTACGTCTGGAGCACGGTCGGCACCGTGGGAGCGTCCTGTCAGTCCAACCGGGGGTGGTTCTTCGACCGGGACACCACCCTCCTTCAGGTCGGTGGACCTCTCGACGTGTGGACCTCGTACACCCTGGATCCGAGACGGGAGTTCGTGAAGCACTACGGCGGGAAGCTGGAGGACGTACCGGACTTCGTGGCCATCGGGGTGATGACCGACGGGGACAACTCCCAGTCGCCCTCCGAGGCCGACTACGCGGATTTCGTGGTCGAATGGTGAGCGGTGCGCGTGGCTGACGCGATGGTGGCGGTACCTGCCCGGCAGGGAGAGCGGGAGTGGGCCGCCCGGACCGCGCTGCTGATCGCCGGGGCCACCGTGGTGCGCCTGCTGTTCGTCTCCGCGACCGAGATCGCGAACGGCGAGGCCTACTACTACGTCTGGTCTCGCTTCCCGTCGCTCAGCTACTACGACCATCCGCCGCTGGTGGCGTGGATGGCGTGGCTCACCACCCGCGCCTCGCATGGAGCGCTGGCGGTGCGCGCCGGGCCGCTGGTCTGCGCGGTGCTGTTCGGCGCCGGGGTCTTCGTCCTCGCTCGGCGTCTCTTCTCGCCGCGGGCCGGCTTCCTGGCCGTCGCCACCGTCACCATCATCCCGGTCTTCTTCGCCTCGAGCTACGCGCTGAACCCGGAGGCGCCGCTCGCGCCGCTGTGGGTGCTGGGGCTGATCCTCCTCGAGGGGATGCGCGAGCACGACGAGGCCTGGCGTCCGCTCGCCGCCGGCGCGGTGGCCGGGCTCGCCTTCCTGGCGAAGTACTCGGGCGTTCTCCTGCTCGGGGTGGGCCTGCTCTACGTGCTGGTCTCCCCGCAGGGCCGGCGCTGGCTGCGGCGCCCCTCGCTCTATCTCGGGAGCCTGGTGGCGCTGGCCGTGGCCACCCCGGTGCTGGTCTGGAACCAGCAGCGCGGCTGGCCGTCGCTGATGCTCCACTTCGTGGAGCGTCGCTCGGCCGGCGACGCCGCCACGGTGGCCCTGAATGCCTGGCATGCGCTGGTGGGGCAGCTGGGGCCGCTCCACCCGCTCGTCTTTCCCGGGCTCCTCGTCGTCCTCGCGATCTGCATCCTCCGGTCCCGCCACGACGACCGGTACCGCTTCCTGGCCCTGGCCAGCTGGCCGGTGCTGCTCTTCTTCTGGGTGATGATGGCGCGGGTCCGCGATGCCGAATCACACTGGACCATGGTGGGGTACATCCCCCTGGTCGTGGCCGCGGGCGGGCTCCTGGACGAGCGCCTGGGGAGACTCTCCGCCGCGCTCCGGTGGTACATCGCTGCCTGCCTCGCCATCACCCTTGGCGGGACCGCCGTGTTCTACGCGTACTCCCAGGACCCTTCTCTGCGTCGCTTCCTCCCCACGGGGACGTACGACCCCGACCGCGACTTCTTCAACGAGATGCCCGGCTGGCCCGAGGTCCGGGCGGCGGTCGAGCAGGAGGCCGCGGCGCTCGGACCCTCCACGGTCGTGGCGAGCTGTCAGTACGCGCTCTGCGCGCACGTCCTCACCGCCCTGGACGACCAGCCAGCGGTCTATTGCCCCGGGCCGAGACGGACGGAGTTCGACTTCCTCGGCCGGCGCGAGCCGCCCCGGGCCGCGCCGGTGCTGTACCTCCATGACGAGCACTACCGCGACCCGCCCTCGGAGGTCCTGCCGGACCGTGCGTGCCACGCGATCCGCGCGCTGCCCGTCGAGCGGGAGGGCGTGGTGATGCAGCGCTACCATCTCTGGGCCTGCTCGCCGGCGGAGAGAGGATGACCGTGGGCTCCGCCTCTCCCCGCACCGTGCTCCGGCGCACGCTGGACATGATCGTCGGCTGGCAGCTCCGCCACCCGGCCCGGGTTCTTGGCGTCGTCGCGGTCCTCACCGTGGTGTCCATCGGGCTCGCCACCCGGCTCCGGGTCGAGACCGGCTTCGAGAGCCTGCTGCCCCAGTCGCGTCCGAGCGTCATCGAGCTCCACCGCGTCTCGGCGCGGACCTCGAGCCAGTCCACCATCTTCGTCGTTCTGGAGGGGCAGGATCCGGCGGGCATCCGCCGCGCCGCCGACGCGCTGGTCCCCGAACTGCGGGCGCTCGGGCCGCCGTGGGTGGGGAGCGTGGAGGCCGGCGTCCACGATGCGCTCGCCTTCCTCCGGCCGCGCACCGGCCTGTACACGGACCTGGCGACGCTGAAGAAGCTCCGGGACGACGTCGAGGCCCGCTACGCCTACGAGGTCGGGAAGGAGACCGGGCTGCAGCTCGGCCTCGAGGACGCGCCCCCGCCGCCCATCGCTCCGGACACCGTGAAGTCGCAGCTGGGGGTGAAGGCGGAGGACGAGCGTCGCTTCCCGGCCGACGGGCGCTACCAGAGCGCGGATGGGAAGAAGGCGGTGGTGCTCATCCGAAGCGGCGTGGTGGGCGCCGACTTCCAGAAGGCCGAGGAGGCGGTGGCCCGCGTCTCCGAGGTGGTGAGGCGGGTGAACCCCGCGTCCTTCGACCCTGCGGCGACCTGGGACCTGAGCGGAGATCTCCTCATCGGACTGGCCGAGTACCGGCTCATCAACCGGGACCTCACCGAGGTGGGCCTGGCGGGAACGGTGCTCATCCTGGGGATCGTCTTCCTCTATTACCTGCGGCTCCGGACCGTGATCTCGATGGGGCTGGGCATCGGCATCGGGGTGGCCTGGACCTTCGCCCTCACCGAGCTGTTCATCGGCCGGCTGAACCTCGCCACCGGCTTCTTGTTCACGATCATCGCCGGCAACGGGATCAACTTCTCCATCCTCCTCATGGCCCGGTACCTCGAGGAGCGCCGGCACGGCACGCCCACCGAGGCGGCCATCGTGGAGGCCATGCGCTGCACCTGGCGCCCCACCCTGACCGCGGCGGCCACGGCGTCGGCGGCGTACGGCGCGCTGGTGGTCACCGAGTTCAAGGGCTTCCGCGAGTTCGGCTGGATCGGCGGGATGGGAATGCTGGTCTGCTGGGTGGCGGCGTTCCTCTCGCTTCCGCCGATGCTCCTCCTCATGGAGCGGTGGATCCCGCTGGAGCGGGTGTCCTGGTGGCGGCGAGCGCTGCGGGTCCAGGGCGAGGGCATCCCGTTCGGCGAGCCGTTCGCCCGCATCGTCGCGGCGGCGCCGCGCACCATCACCGTGGCGGGAGCGGCGCTGGCCATCGTCGGCGCGGTGCTCACCGTCGTCTACGTGCGCTCCGATCCGATGGAGTACGACACCAACCGGATCCAGAGCGACCGCCACGCCGTCGCCGAGGTGCACCGCCTGTTCCACGTGGCCTCCGAGCTGACCGGCTTCGTCGGGGTGGACGGGATGGCGGTGATGACCGACCGGCTCGACCAGGTGGCGCCGCTGAAGGCCGCGCTCGAGGCCCGTCGGAACGAGGCCCCGGCGGACGCGAAGCCCTTCAAGGACGTGCACACCCTCCAGGACTTCGTCCCCGCGCACCAGGAGGAGAAGATCCCCATCCTGATGCAGCTCCGGCGCCGGATCCTCAAGGCGCACCGGATGGGCCTGGTGCACGACTGGGAGAAGATCGAGCCGTACGTCCCGCCCGAGGACCTCCAGCCGTTCGGCATCGACCAGCTCCCCGATGCCATCGCCCGGCCCTACACCGAGAAGGACGGGACGCGCGGGCGCATCGTGTACATCAGCCCCGCCGACGGGAGCGACACCGCCGACGCGCACTATCTCCTGCGCTGGGCGGACGGCTTCCGGAGCACGGTGCTGCCGGACGGGACGGAGATCCGCGGCTCGGGGCGGGCGGTCATCTACGCCGACATGTGGAGCGCGATCCTCAAGGACGTGCCGAGGGCGGTCGCGGTGTCGCTGCTCGCCACGCTGTGCATCGTCGCGCTCAGCTTCCGCCAGCGACGGGCGATGGTGCGGGTCATGCTCTCGCTGATGGTGGGCATCTTCTGGACGGTGGGGATTCTGGCGCTGTGGAAGTTCAAGCTGAACTTCCTGAACTTCATCGCGCTGCCGGTCACCTTCGGGATCGGCGTGGACTACGCGGTGAACATCGTTCAGCGCGACCTCGAGCTGAAGGATCCGATCGAGGTGCTCCGGCGCACCGGAGGGGCGGTCATCCTCTGCAGCCTGACGACGCTGCTGGGGTACCTCGCGCTGGCGCGCTCGCTGAACTACGGGGTGCGGAGCCTCGGGGTGACGGCCGTCATCGGCGAGGCGGCGTGCCTCGTCGCGGCGGTGATGTGGCTGCCGGCGGCAGTGCTGTGGATGCGGCAGCGAAGGGCCACGGAGGCGCTCCCCTCCGGAGAGGCCGCCACCAGCTGAGCCGCTCCGGCGCGAGCCCGGCGGACATGCCCGCGGCTCAGCGCCTCGACGCCCCGGCGCACGCCGCGTCGAGCGCGTCCTCCAGCCGGTCGTTTCCCCAGTACATCTCCCCGCCGACGAAGAACGTGGGCGCCCCGAAGATGCCCAGCGCCTGCGCCCGCTGCACCTGCGCGCGGAGCCGGGGCTTCTCCTCTGCCGACTGCGCGCGGGCGAGGATCTCCTCCACCGGCAGCCCCAGCGATGCGAGCGCCTCGCGCACCCCCTCCGCGCTCGAGATGTCCCGGTCCTCCGCGAAGTTGGCCCGCGCCATCGCCCGGCAGAACGGACGCACCCACGGCTCGTCGCGCCCCGACAGCGCAACCCGTACGGCAAGCACCGTGTTCTGCGGGAACCGGGTCGGCTTCCTCCACGGCAGCCCGTACTTCGCCGCCTGGCGTTCCATGTCCTTCCAGACGTACGCCCCCTTCTCCTTCTGCAGCACGAAGGGCGAGCTGTTCCAGCCGAACGCCTCGAAGACTGGCCCGAGCAGGAACGGCTCCCAGCGCACGCTCACCCCCGCCCGCTCCGCGAGCGGCTCGATCCGCATGAGCGTGAGGTAGCTGTAGTTGCTCGCTAGGTCGAACCACAGCTCCATGACCGGCCTCACGGGAAGGTCACCAGCACCCGGGCCTCGATGCTCTGGCGCGGCGGCGCGTCGGGCGGCATCGCCGGGTGGTCGAAGGCGGCGTGCGGGACGAAGCGGGCCACCCCTCGGTCCGAGTCGTACTGCTTGAAGAGCAGCACCTCGTCTCGCCGCATCTCCGAGACGTAGGACCAGATGTGCCCCGGCCGGTGACGGACGAGCGAGATCTCCCCGGTCCGGTCGGGGTACCGGAGCTCGGTCGCGACCAGATCCTCGGGCAGCACGCTCCGCGCGTCGCAGACCGCCAGCGGCGTGTCGAGCACCGGCGCCGGGCCGATCGACCGCCACACGTTCACGATCGCGAAGCGCCGGGGCAGCGGGCGGCCCTCCAGCACCTTTCCGAAGCGCCTCGCGCCGGACGCCTCGGTGTAGTCGACATGCACCCGACCCGCCGGCCCGGCGAAGGGACCGCTCCGGCCCCCGAGCGTCATCGGCGGCCGGCCGAACTCGCGGCGCCGCAGCTGGGTGTCGAACACGTGCGCGCTCCCGCCGGCGGTGGCACGGAGGACCAGCTCCACCAGCTCGGGGACGTACCGGGACTCCACCTCCTCCTCGTCGAGGAAGTCCCGGACCGAGGTCGGGGCGTGCCACAGCTCGAACCCGTTCCGGTCCAGGTCCAGGAAGCCGGAGGCGTCCCGCGCATCGTGGATCACCACCGGCCGGGAGACGAAGTCGCAGCCGTCCGCGGGCCTTCCCGGAGGCGGCCGGCCCACGTAGCTGTACGGGACATCCGGACAGCGGCCGAGATACAGGAGCGGGGCGATGACCGACCCCGGACGCGGCCGCTCTCCCTTGGTGAATTGCGCGATGCTCGTGTCCATGGGCCTTCCTCGTACCGAGCCGCAGGCCGGGGCTCCAATGCCGTCTCGGGCCGGTTTCCATGCGGAGCGGGAATGCCACCCCGGCTCCTGAACCTCCCCCCGCTCGAGCTGTTTCGCGGCTTCGTCGCCGTGGCGCGGTCCCTCAACGTCACCGCCGCCGCCCGCGAGCTGGCCATCACCCAGCCCGCGCTCAGCCGGCAGATCCACGCCCTGGAGGACGCGCTGGGATGCGCCCTCTTCGTCCGGCGACACCGCAGCCTGGAGCTCACACCGGAGGGGACCCGGCTCTTCCGCACCGCGGATGCCTGGCTGGACCAGCTCGGCGAAGCCATCGAGGCCCTCCGCCCCTCGGACCCGAGCTCGGTGGCCATCACCACCTCCAGCGGCTTCGCCGCGCTCTGGCTCCTGCCCCGCATCGGCGAGCTCCAGTCCCGCCATCCCGAGGTGGACCTGCGCGTGGTGGCCAGCAATCGCGTGCTCGACCTGGAGCGCGAGGCCATCGACCTCGCGGTCCGCTACTGCCCCGCCGAGCACGCACCCGCCGGCGCGGTCCGGCTGTTCGACGAGGAGCTGCTCCCCGTCTCCAGCACCGCGGTGGACCTCGACGACCCGGCGCAGCTCGGCAGGGCCGTCCTCCTCGACTACGACGACCCGGCGCATCCGCTCCTGCACTGGGCGCACTGGCTGCGGGCCTCGGGCGCGGCGCGCCCGCGACCGGGCCGGGTGCTGCGCTTCACGCAGTACGAGCAGGCCATCCAGTCGGCGCTGGCCGGTCACGGCGTGGCGCTGGGAAGGCTCGCCCTCGTCGCTCCCTTCCTCGACTCGGGGCAGCTCGTCGCCGCCACGAAGCGCCGGCCGCTGCCCATTGGCTACGGCTACTGGCTGGTGTCCCGGAGCAGACCGCTCGGACGCAACGCCGGCCGGGTGCGGGCCTGGATCCTCTCCCGGGCATCCGCGAGCGCCGAGCGCTGACGCGCGCCCGTCTGGCTGCGCGCAGCACACCGCCCGCTTCCCGGCGCGGGCCACTGGCTGCGCGACGCGCACCTCGGCTCGCGCCCCGGCTCTCATCCCCCGGCATTTCGCCGGAGGAGCCTCCTTGCGATCCACCCTGCGCCGCGCCCTGCTCACCGCCGCCGTCCTCGCCCCGCCCGCCGCCTGGGCCGCTGCCCTCGAGAACCCTCAGCCCGCGCGCTTCGACCCCAGCGTGCTCGACTGGAACAAGGACCCCTGCACCGACTTCTACGCCTTCGCCTGCTCGCGCTGGCTCGATGCCAATCCCATCCCCGGCGAGGAGATCGCCTGGGGCACCAGCTCGCCCCTGAACCTCTGGAGCAAGGGGCTCCTCCGCCAGACGCTGGAGGACGCCTCCCGTCCGGACTCGAAGCGCACGCCCACCGAGCGGCTGATCGGAGACGCCTGGGCCGCCTGCATGGACGAGCCGAGGATCGAGAAGGCGGGCCTCGCGCCGCTGAAGCCCGACCTGGATCGCATCGCGCGGCTCAAGGACAAGCGAGGGCTGGCGAAGGAGATCGCCCTGCTCCACCTCGCCCTGCCCGGCGCCGCGGAGATGGGCAACAACGGCACCGACGCCGCGCTGTTCGGGTTCGGCTCAACGCCGGATTTCGACGACGCGAGCACCATCGTCCTCGCCGTCGACCAGGGCGGGATGGCCCTCCCCGGCCGCGACGACTACCTGGGCGACGACGCGCGGACGAAGGAGATCCAGCAGAAGTACCTCCACCACGTCGAGCAGGTGTTCACCCTCGCGGGGCAGAAGCCGGCCGCCGCGAAGGCCTCCGCCGCCACCGTCCTCCGGATGGAAACGGCGCTCGCCCGCGCCTCGATGGACAACGTCACCCGCCGCGACCCGAAGGCGCTGAACAACGTCCGGAGCCTCGCCCAGCTCGAGGAGAGCACGCCGTCCTTCGACTGGAAGGCCTACCTCGCGGCCGTGGGCGCCCCGACGCCGAAGCACTACCTCGTGTCCACGCCGGGGTTCATGACCGCGATGGACGAGCTCATCCGGACCAGCTCGCTCGAGGACTGGAAGACTTACCTCCGCTGGTGGACGCTCCACGGCCACGCGCCGCTGCTGTCCAGCGCGTTCGTGCAGGAGAACTTCGACTTCTTCGCCCGCACCCTCAGCGGCAGCAAGAAGCTGCTGCCGCGCTGGCGCCGCTGCGTGAACATCGCCGACCGGGACCTGGGCGAGGCGCTCGGCGCGGCCTACGTCGAGCGCGCCTTCCCCCCGGAGAGCAAGCGGCGGGTGGACCAGCTGGTGAGCGATCTCCGCGCATCGCTCGCGACCGGCATCGACGGGCTGGACTGGATGGCCCCGGCCACCAAGAAGGCGGCGCAGGAGAAGCTCGGGGCCATCCTCCAGAAGATCGGCTACCCCGGCACCTGGCGTGACTACGGCACGGTGAAGATCGACCGGGCCAGCCTGGTGCAGAACGTGCGCTCGGCGACGGCCTTCGAGCTGCGGCGCCAGCTGGCGAAGGTGGGCAAGCCGCCCGACCGGCTGGAGTGGACCATGACCCCGCCGACGGTGAACGCCTACTACTCGTCGCAGTTCAACACCATCAACTTCCCCGCCGGGATGCTCCAGCCGCCGTACTTCGACGCCACCAAGGACGACGCGGTGAACTACGGGGCGATCGGGATGGTCATTGGCCACGAGATCCTCCACGGCTTCGACGACTCCGGCCGCCAGTTCGACGCCACGGGGACCCTCCGCGACTGGTGGACGCCCGCCGACGCCAAGGCGTACGAGCAGCGCAGCAGCTGCATCGTGAATCAGTACACCCACGACGTGCCCGACCTCGGGGTCAAGACCAACGGCAAGCTCACCCAGGGCGAGGACATCGCCGACAACGGCGGGATCCGACTCGCGCTCGCCGGCCTCGATCGCGCCCTGGCCAAGGCCGGCCAGAGCGCCACCTCCAAGGGGCCGGATGGCCTCACCGCGCGGCAGCGCTTCTTCGCCGGGAACGCCTTCGCCTGGTGCCAGAACATCCGGCCCGAGTTCGCGCGGGTGATCATCCGCACCAACCCCCACTCGCTCCACGAGTACCGGGTGAACTACGTGCTGGCGAACCAGCCCGAGTTCCGCGAGGCCTTCGGCTGCAGCGCGGGGAAGCCCATGTCCCCGGCGAAGGCCTGCCGCGTGTGGTGAGCGAAAAAACGGCGGCTCCTCGCGAGTTGGGGGGACCCTCACGAACGAGCCGCCGGCGACGGCTGGTTGCTTTCCCACTTTCCGACCGTCGATCGGATCCAACGCCCGGATGGCGCCGTGGATAAAGCCGTGGCCTCAGGAGCAGACCGCTGTCATCTGCAGCGCGGCTGCGTGCGCGAGGCAGCAGGCCCGGGCCCGTTCCCCGCTCCGGTTGCATCTCCAGCCGGGTACGCGCTCTCCTCTCTCCGATGATCCGCGCCGGCGCCGCGCTCCTCCTCATCCTCGCCGTTCCGGCCTGCGTGACCGCGACCGGCGGCGCAGCGGTGGCGAGCTCGGTCGTCCTCGAATCACCCGACGAGGGGTGCGAGCGCATCGGGCCGATGGCCGTCCGCATGTCCACCGATCTCCTGATGTCCGAGGATTCCCTCCTGGCCTCGGCGGTGAACGAGCTGCGCTCGCGCGCGGCGATGCGGGGAGCCACCCACCTCGTCGTCGCCCGGCCGTACAGCGCCGCCAGCGTCTCCTACGGCACCACCGCCGCGGCGACCGGCGTCGCCTATCGCTGCCCGTGACGGCCTCGCGGTCGCACAGATGGCGACGCGGTCGCACATGTTGAGACTCCCGTAAACGATTGTCACTCGCGAGCGACTGGACATTTTCGATCTCGGCGGCGAGCGCGCTCGGTCGGCCTCGGGCCAGGGGCACGAGCCACACCTGACCACATCGAGATCAGTCCTTCGTGCCTCGCG
>Ga0207710_10000718_pt1 | contig 18428 bp, 20 predicted proteins | sample KBSS24metaG_FD_184400 | JGI IMG/M metagenome (GOLD analysis project Ga0207710, IMG submission 184400) | Switchgrass rhizosphere microbial communities from Kellogg Biological Station, Michigan, USA - KBS S2-4 metaG (SPAdes) (version 2) | ecosystem: Host-associated > Plants > Roots > Rhizosphere...
GCGTGCAGGGAATCGCGCGCGATCTTACGGAGCGTAAACATTCTGAAGAGATTTTGCGTGAGAGCCAGGCTTTCCTCGCGCAACAGGCACAACGCGAGGCGATGACGCATCGCATTGCGCAGGCGATTCGTTGCTCGCTGGATAGTCACGAGATCTACAAGACAGCGGTGAAAGAGTTGGGTTCGTATCTCGCTGTGGATCGCTGTTCGCTGTACATGCGCGACGACCGCACGAAGTCTGCGTTGAATGTCGCGGAATATCACGTCAGAGGTGTTGAGCCGGCCAAGTCGGATTTTGCGTTGGACCACCTGCAAACTTTGATCTCGGCGTTGGACCAAACCGGTGTTTTGCATTTTTCAGACGCCGCGAACGATGCGCGTATCACAGACCTCTACGAGAATATTCTCTCCAAAGCGAACGTGAAGTCGATCATGTACGTCGCGATCAGGGTCGGCGAAGATGTTCCGGCAGCGTTCGCGCTTTCAACAACGAGACAAGTCAGACGCTGGAGTGACGCCGATATTGCGCTCGCTAAAGCCGTCGCCGATCAGACGGGTATCGCGATCAGGCAGGCTGAGCTCTACCAGAAAGCTGAATCGACGTCGACACGTGAAGCTCTCGTGAATCGTTTGACGATGGCAATTCGCGCTTCGTTGAGTTTGGGTGAGGTCCTCAGCACGGCGACAGTTGAGCTGGGCCGCGCGCTTGCGGCGTCGCGAGTTCACTTGTTCCTGCTGGACAGCGAAGGCCTGTGTGCGCCACTCGAACACGAGTATCTCGCTAACGGTGTCAAAAGCATCAAGCATCTTAATGTCGACTACGACGATCCGATTGCGCGCAAACTTTCGAGTTCCAACGAGCCACTGATCATCGGCGACGCTGAAAACTTCGACGACACGTTTACGACGCTGCGCGATTACGTTCGCGCGCAGGCGGAAGAACTCGGAATCTTATCCGTAATCAACTACCCGCTGATCGTGAAGGGGCAGTTTCGCGGCATTCTCTCCATTCATCAAACTGATCGCCGGCGTCTCTGGACGGACGATGAGTTGACGCTGGTCCAGGCGCTTGCAGAACGACTGGCGATCGGCATCGCGCAGGCCGAGTTGTTTGAAATGGTCGCGCGTGGCAAGACCGAATGGGAAACGACTTTCGATGCGATGTCTGACGGCATCTTCATCTTCGATCGGACCGGCGAATTGAAACGAGTGAATCGCGCCGGGGCGACGATGGAAGCCGTGCATCCGCGCCTGCTGCTCGGCCGCAAGTGTTGCGACATACTGCGAACCAGCGAAGAAGACGAAACGTGTGTCGTTGAAAACGCACTCGAGACTGGTCGCAGTGTGACGATCGAGATCACTCCGAGCCGTCTCAATCATCCGTTGCTGGTTTCGGTTGAGCCGGTGTTGGATGAAAACAATCACGCGATCGCGGTTGTGTGTACTGCGCGCGATCTTTCCGAGTTGCGCAAGGTGCAGGCTGTAGCGCGCGAACATCAGTCGCTGTTGACGAACATTCTCGAGAGTGCGCGTGAGTCGATCTACGCCGTCGATACTGAGGGAAATTTCAAGTGGTGCAACACGGCGACGTTGAAAGGCCTGGGTTTCCAACGCACCAACTTCATTGGCCGGCCACTGCTAAGCATGGTGTATGAAGGCGATCGCGATCTGGTGCGTGAGAAATTGGAAGCGGCGTTGCAGGGCGTGGCCCAAACTTACGAGATGCGCTACTTCTCGCACGACGGTCAACTGCGATATGCGCGAGTAGATAATTCACCGCTCGTCGTTGAAGGCAAAACGACGGGTGTGTTGGGCATTGCGCGCGACATTACCGAGCAGAAAGAAGAGCGCGAGCGGGCTGCGCGGGCTGACAAGTTACGCGCGCTCGGTCAGCTCGCGTCGGGTGTGGCCCACGACTTCAACAACTCGCTCGCCGCGATCCTCGGACGCGCGCAGTTACTGCGCCGCCAGGTTAACGATCCGGCACTCGTCCGCAATCTCGATATTATTCAAACGGCTGCTGAAGATGCGGCGGCCACTGTGCGTCGCATTCAAACCTTTGCACGCAAGTCAGCGGTCAAGGAGTTTGAGCTGGTTGACGTCGCCGGGCTGCTCAATGATGCGGTCGAAATCACACGGACGCGTTGGCAAAACGAGGCGCGCGTTCGCGGGCTGGAATACGAGGTCAAACTCAACGCTCCGAGAGGACAGTACACGTATGGCAGTGCGTCAGAGCTGCGCGAGGTGTTCGTCAACATGATCGTGAATGCGGTTGACGCAATGCCGCGCGGCGGGCGTTTGTTGATTACTTGCCAGCCCAAGGACGACAGGCTGCAAGTACATTTCAGCGACAATGGGATTGGAATGCTGGAGGACGTTAAGCAAAAGATCTTCGAACCGTTCTTCTCAACGAAGGGCGCGCACGGTACCGGCCTCGGATTGTCGGTGAGTTACAGCATTATCGAGCGCCATTCAGGATCGATCAGCGTCGATTCTGTGCCGGGTAGCGGGTCGAACTTTACGATCGACTTGCCGGCGATCGCGGCTGAGTCAACGTCGGATGAGTCAACTACGACGGCGAGTGAAGCGCGCAGTTTAAAGATCCTCGTAGTTGATGATGAGGAACCGGTGCGCGAGACACTCGCTGAAATGCTGGTCGCGGTCAGGCACCGCGTGGAGTTGGCCGGCAGTGGGCCGGAAGCCGTGGAGAAGATGCGCGCCGGCGACTTTGATTTTGTGTTTACCGACCTCGCGATGCCGGAAATGGACGGCTGGGAAACAGCGCGCCTGATTCGCAAAGGCTGGCCCAATGTGAGGATCGTCCTCGTAACCGGCTATGGACCAACAACACCGCCGCCGTCCGGTGAGGAAGACCTCGTGGATGCCATCATCGGCAAGCCATTCGATTTTGCGCAGGTCGGCTCAACACTCACAAACCTGGCCAAAGATCGCGAACTTCAGGCAATCTTGTAAATTCTGAAAATCCTGTAATCCTGTCTAACAATACTCAGTTGAAGTGCATAATTCCCGCACTTGCAGTAAATCCGACCCCAAAACCCACCACCATCGCCGGCCCTGACCACTCATTCTTCTCAGTCTTCGCAGCCAGCATGAAGCCAGTCGAAGCGCTCGAAAGGTTGCCGTAGTGTTCGAGAACCTGATACGACTCGTTCACCTTCGCTGATTTCGGTTCGAGATCGAGTTGAGAACAAACCCCGTCGAGAATCTTCTTGCTGCCTGTGTGGATCAAACAATCGTCAACCTCCGTCAGATCGGAGACGGGCGAATCGGGATGTTTCAGCACACTCTTGACGGTAGTTACTGCGTAGTGCGCGCCGCGATTGGGAACGCTTGGCTGCATGAAATACTGCGGGCGTCCCTTGAGATATTCGTGTGAGCTGTGATTGATCATCGTGAGCAGGTTCATGTCGGCTTCCGCGTCGTTGGTCAGGTGAGAGATTGGTCCAAAGGCCGGCTTGCCTTCTTCACTACCTACTAGCAACGCCACCGCACCATCGCCAAAAAGCATCGACTGGATTACGAAAGTCGTGTCTAGCCTTTGTAGCTCGAATTGTTCGGCATCGAGTTTTCGATCCTTTCGCCGCCTGATGATTTCGCGATAGCCGGAATACTCGTTGCGCAGCAGTGGCGCCACGTAAGGTGTGTGCGCTTCCGCCATCACAACGATTGCGAGCTTGCCGGGATTTGCTGCCAGGTACCACTGCGCCACTTCGATTGACTTGAGTAGCACGGAGCAACCCTGCGCTTGCATGTTGACAGTTCGCAGCGACCTGGAAAGGAGGCCATGCGTTCTTCCCATGATCTCGGACGTTAGGCACGGCAACATCTGATCAGGCGTGTTAGTTGCTGCGACGAGTAGGCCAATCCGATTCGGGTCACCTCCCCATTCGTGAATGCAGCGTTTGGTGGCAGCGACGCCGAGGTCCGTTGTGGAGCTGGTCGGTGCTTTTGGTGCGCCGCATAGGAACTGCGGATAATTTTCAAGGGTTGAATATCGTTGGTTAACCCCGAGAGCACTGATCGTGTTGATCAGTTCCGGGGAGAGTTTATGCATAAGACTTCCGACTAGTTCTGTCGTCTTAAAGGCATTCTGAGGCACAGAAGTAGCTGCCGATAGCAAATTGATCATTGTCGTTTTTTCTGCTCCAAAGAGAAGGGGGATTTTGCCGCGTCGGATGATCTCCCACCGCACTCCGACACGAGATCCGTTACAACCGCCGTGCCGTAATTCCGCGACAATGGGTTTTATGCTGGAAGCTCTTTAATTGTGAGACTTAGCGGGAAAATTAACTAACAATAATTCGTCGCTGAACGAGGGCAATTTTGCATACCTCCTAACCACGTCCACGGCTTTGCACATAAAGTCGAGTTTTCCACAGACTTTTTGTGCAGACTTCGGACTTTTTGTGCAGACTAAATTTGCGTACTGTTGTGCCACATGTATAGAGGCGTGGCACAGGCGGGCAGAATTCATGTGTTGTCCACATTAGTCTTCGGCCACGACGATCAGGTCGTCAGTTTCCGAATCTCGCGGAGCGAAATATTTCAGGTAGATAAACTCACTAAAGATGTTCAGTGACATGATTTCCGCCACAGGAAGAACTATACCAAACGCATCCGCCTCTAGTGCGATCTCGTCCAGTTCCGCGTCTAGCTCGTCGGTGCGCGCCTGAAGGGCGTCATATCGGATTTTGTTTTCACCTTCGAGCTTTTCCCCAAACTCCGCAACTATCTGCTTCATTTCCTCTGTGGTCTTTTCGTATTGTTGTAGTTGAGACTCGAAATCTCTTTCGATCTGGTCCAGAGCTTCGGTATAGAAGTTTTTAAAGTGGTAGGTTTTATCGGTTTCGTCTCGGTATCCGCTTTTAGTCGGCAAGATTTGAATAAACTGGGTAGGGAGTGCCGGGTTTATGAAGTGCAGAACGTAGCCAACATAAAACTTGCCGTTGGACATCGTCACGGCGACCGTATTCCCGCTATCTTGCGCCCGCTTTAGAACTAATTCGAGAGGAATTTTATCTTCTTCAATAATGCGGTCGACTGCCTTGTCCCTACTACAAACCGCATTCAAAGGCCACCACAGAGTCGCACCCAGAGTGAAGGCCAACAAGGATGTTCCAGAATACTCGAATGGAACATTTGAGGCCCACCATGCCGGAAAGCAGGGAACGCTCGGCCATGACGCACAAGGAAATAAGTATCCCAATACCGTAACAATAATAAATGCGAATATGACGCTAATGAGGCCGGGAATAGCGGCCAGAATTAGCAGTCGTTCTTTATCTGCGCGGAGTGCGTGATACCTAGTAGGATTCCACCAGCGCAGAAAGAGAAACCCACCCAACAGAGGGAGTAGGAGCAGGTTGTAAGGCATGTAGAAGTCTTACGATTTCGGCTTAGACTCTCCGGCGGAACCTTTGAGAGATCGCTTCGGCTGGCTTTTCAACTGAAGCGACAACTCTCTGCGTCCGGCCTGACTGCGAATCATGTCGATAGCGCGCACGTATCGGCCACCGCTGCGAGTCGTGTGAACTGGCGGAACATCAGGTCTAGATGAGTTGAGGTTCTTCTTCATAGAGTGCTCTCCGCGTGCCGCGCCCCCGCTAAACATTACCAGCACGGCCGATAGTATCGCACCAAACTTGTGATGAAGAATGCGCACGATGTGTTGCCCTTCATAAACTCCGTAAACAAAGGTGTTAACGAACCGGATATATCGAACGGTAATTATGCCGTACAAATCTTCAAGAGTCTAGCGGAATCCTCACTTCTCTGCTGCCTTGCGCTTTGTGGCCTTGCGCGGTCGCCCCGGCTTCCGCTTCGTCACCGCGTCAAGGTCTTTCGGATTGATCACCCACACGTTGCCGAGCTTCGTAGCCTTTAGCCGCTTCGCTTCAATCAGCGCCCGAACGCGGTTCGGCGTCACTCCCAAACGTCGCGCCGCTTCTGCCGTGCTGATGATTTTCATGGCCCAATTATAGCATTGTGAAAAACTATGGTGCGGCTACCACCCAATTCCGTTGACAAGTGAAGATCCCGCGCCTATAGTGGCCGCACAAACGGAGCGGGCCGACGAGTGCGACTAACACCCGTCGGCCCTACACAGCCGAATCCTACTACCGGTTAAGCAGAAAGGACTCGACCATGCCTGATGATGTTACCACGGACATTGAAGACGACGAATCTCCTATAGAAACAGAAGTTTGGGAGATCGCGCTTAAGCCCTACGCAGAGGACGCCGAAGCCGCTTTTGACATGGCCCGTCGTCTTATGGAAATCAAGGAACTGCTACAAGCCCAGCCGCCCAACGTATCGTTAGCAAGGGTGGCATTAGACGACGCCTGTGAACTGCTCTTTCCGTTCACTGAGTTTCGCAAGGCCGCGTATGACCTTTACCTTGCCTTCATTGAAGGGACGCCTACGAAAGCGCAAGAGGATGTTCTTACAAGTTTGGGGGTAAAGTTTTGATGGACCGCGAAAGTCTCGGGGCGTTCGTGCGCCGTATCCGCAGAAAGAAGAATGTGTCATGTGCGGATGTATCGAGGCGAAGCGCGCGTTTCGGGAAACGTATCGCGGGAAGTTACGTCAATCGTATTGAGAACGATCCAAAGCTCAGGCCGTCGGCAGACAGACTAAAAGCTTTAGCCGATGGTCTTGGCGTCCCGGCAGATGAAGTGTTCGCGCGAGCTATTGGGTTTGCGCCCGAAGGCGAGTGCAGCGAGGAAATTGAACTGCTTGCAAGATTCAGGGAGCTATCTCCAGAAAGGAGAGACGATCTATTAAGTTTAGTCGATCTGTGGTATCAAAAAGACCAAGTACAAACACTAACGCGCTGAGCCTGTTTACAAATTGAGGGACTATAAAGGCCGATCAAAAGATCGGCCTTTTCGCTTTTAAAACCAAAAATCTGCTTGGCAAACCACCCGCAAAGTTATACCTTTCATTCGTGAAACACTGAGTTATACTCGGTTGGCAATAGTTCATTGAGAGTGCCATTCATACATTGTATGGGAGCGAATAAAAAGTTATCCACAATGTATTGACGGTGAGAGAACACAGGAGTATATTCCGTGCGTCTGCTCGTGCTGGTCTTGCCGTTGTCCTCATCGCCCCGTTGAGTCGAGGATGCGTGTCTGATCAGAACGGGCATTTTTGATTTATAGGTATGCAATCATTTTGTGTGAGGGTTTGAGATGTAGACCAGGATTTAAAAACGAAAAATCCGGGATGCGACCCCGGCTTTTTACGTGATTCCAAAAAGGAACCTAATATGACCTTTTCAGCGTCCGCCATCATTACTGTGGCAGAGTCGGGAGCATTTTACTCACGACCCGCCAAAAGTCAACCGCTAATTTTTGCTAAGTTTTCAGAGGTGATATATAGGTGCATTTATCTGGTTACATTTTCTATTGAGTGTGGTATAGATTCAGAACTAATCTCTGGTGTTACTAAAAGTAACATGCTGTTTGAAAACACGAACGGCGAGAGACCAGCTGGTTAACTTGACTCTCGCCGCTTGTGCCGAATGTGGGCCCGTAGCTCAGTTGGAAGAGCATCCTGCTGCTAACGGGAAGGTCGCTCGTTCGAGTCGAGCCGGGCTCACACCCCTTGATTGAAAAGAATATGGTGGCCTTCGTCTAGCAGTTAGGACGCCCGACTGGTACTCGGGAGACACCGGAGCATACCCGGTAGGTCACCCACCCTTTTCAATCAATTTCATTGTCAATAGCATTATTCGATGCTAGAATCAGCATCCAGTTGCAAGGTAGTACAAGCCGCTAAATAACTGGAAAGTCAGGGGATTCGTCATAGGCGTGGCGAGTCCCCTTTTTAGTTTGGCCCACAGAGTATACAGATAGCCCCGTCCGCAAGCAATATCTTGACAAATTCGCAACTAAAATAACATGTAACGCTCCCAGCCCGCGTTTACAGGCTTAGGCTGCTTCCCAGAACTCGGGCTTAATGTTCAGTTCATACATGCTCTGAATCAGGCAGCAAATGTTGTGGGCCAAGACTTTGCAGAGAGCCTCATTGATCTGCGCTATCTCGGTTTTGCTTCTGAGACTGTCACCGAATTTTGCTTTGATCATGCTGAACGTGGATTCGACGTTGCTGCGCTTGTGGTATTGCTGCATAAACCATTTGTGATTGAATTCGAAGTAGTGATACATCCGTCGCCATAGATCGCCCTGTTTCTTTTCTTTATCGCGGCGGCTCCCCCTTTGCGCTGGGCCAAGTCTCCCGAGCTCCGGTCGCTTGTTGTTGGATTTGAATGGGATGTATGGCATAGCGTGATGGTCCACAACGGTTTGCAGATTGTCCTTCGATAAGTAAGCCTTGTCGGCTGATACTTCCTGCATGACAAAGTTTTGCGCCGTGGCTTCGACTAAGGGTTTGAATTGTGGACCATCAGCCGCGAAACGATCAGTGATCTCGACTGCGGTGACGATGTTCGTCTTAACGCCGCACATCAAATGCACCTTGATCCAATTGCGCTTCGTCATCAGTTTGGGCTCTGTGTACTTCGCTGTAACCCACTGATAGAAACGGCAGGTGGAAAAGCCGGACGAATCAACCGCAAAGTCCGATTCAATGGCTTGTAAGGGCAAGCTGCTCTCTTCGATCAGCATCTTGAGATAAGGTGTCAAAACGGGATTCTCAAGGTAGTTAGAAATACTATTGAAGTGTGGAACCTTAGAGATATAGCCCTTACCGTGAGCATCACGGAGATCACTCATAAAGCGTCGCTGTGAGACGGTTGAGTAGACTTTGAACGTGGTGGCGAAGATCATTTCATCTAGCGGCAACCTGGGTCTGCCTTTCGCTTGAGACGGTTCGCCGACGCCCATGCACAACTCAGACAAGAGAGACTGAAACTGATCTTTCTCATTCGTCTGCGCGGCGTTATACGCGGTCCACTCTTGCTTGTACGTGGGCCTACTGATCGTCGCCGGATCGATTACAGGTTGTTGAGGTTCGTCCACGCCGAAGATCTCTTCGTTGCGCCTGAATTCAACCGCCCAAATGTGCTTACACTTCTTGCGGTTGGTTAAGTGGTCTTCGCAGTTGCATTCCGGGTTTGAGAAGTCCGGCTTAACCTCGTAATAACCGCCACCTGTTGCTGTGCGGTTATTGGACTGCGCCGGAACGAACCAGCGATCGCCTTCGCGCTTTATGCGAGTTTTTTCCGCAATGTATTTGCCTTTGATCTCTCTGAGATCCATCGTGAACCTTGCCTTTCGTTAAGCAATGGCTCACAATGTCTTTACCGAGGATCAACGTGAGCAATCGCGTTTGATTTTCAAAAGGGCCTTCGTGGTTAGCGCCGCGAGGGCCCTTATTTATTACTGCGGCAGTATATTACTAGGCAGGTATAGTGTCAAGCAGTATATTACTTGACAGGGTATTATTTTGAGAGTATATACTAGCGACTATGGCAAGAGTACCAATTACTGTTATGGGCTATCGCTGCGAGCGATGCGATCACGAGTGGATGCCTCGTGACGCGGAAACCGAGCCCAAAGTGTGTCCCAAGTGCAAAAGCCCCTATTGGAATAGCCCAAGAAAGGTTAAGTCAATGATGACCTACGAGGATTTTAGTGGGGCGATTAAAAAGACCCTGCAAGATGCAGGGAAGCCGCTCACGTGGACTGAGATTCGTACCGCCGCGAAACTGCCGCAGAAGTTTCCAAACAATGAGTGGGTTCACCGAATGGAGAAGGATATCGGATTGCTACGAGAAAAAGACAAAAGTGGTGTAATTCATTGGGATCTGCGCTAAACTAGCGCATGCCTCAAGCGAACCGTCTAAAGCTGCCATCCGCATCCGCGAAGAAACAAGTTGAAAATAAACTTCTGTGGAATGAGGCCCGGAGTCTTGACGGGGCGGAATTCTTCACGCTGGGCTACACCGGACGAAAGTTAGACGAGATCTTGGACGTGCTAGTCTCGAACCACGTGCGGACCCTCGTCGATATTCGCCAGTTTCCGGTAAGCATGTATCGACCGGAAGTTAGTAAGAACAACCTAAAACGATCGGTCGAAGAGCGTGGATTGTTGTACGCGCATTTCCCGGAGCTTGGCGTGCCGCGAGATATTAGGGCTAAAGCCATTGAGACGGGAAGCCGCGACGTGATTTGGGCGTGGTACGATCAGCATATCGTTCCATCGTACTTAGGCCGCAACTTGCATCGATTCCTAAATTCGATCGAACATCCGGTAGCGTTAATGTGCGTTGAAATTGATCCTCAAGAGTGTCACCGACACCGACTTTTCTTAGCTCTTGAACGCATGGGCTTAAAGGGCTTCGATCTCTAACCCATCGAGAGACTCGTGCCGCCTTCTGAAACTAAAAAGGCGCTTATAGTTGTACGAACATATCCAGTACCCGCAAAAACGGGCGTGGAAGTGTCGTGTACTGCCGCGATCACAGAGGACGGCAAGTGGTTGCGTTTGTTTCCAATTCCGTATCGATTTTTGGAACAAGACCAGCGATTTAGTAAGTATCAATGGATTGAGGCCAGCATGACAAAAGCCTCAAAAGATCCGCGCCCGGAAAGTCATAAGTTGAATGCAGCATCGATTAAGATCGTCTCACCGATCTTACCCACAGCTAATCAATGGCGAGCAAGAAAGCGATTTGTTTCTCCGCTGAAAGCACATTGCCTCTGTTGCCTCAAGAAAGAGCAAGTGGCCCACGGACATCCCACACTCGGCGTCTTTAAACCCAAAAGCATCAAAAGGCTGGTAATCAAGACTGCGGCAAAGGACTGGACTGAGTCTCAAAAAAGCATCCTTCGACAAGGGCACTTATTTCAAGCTGGCCCAAAAGAGGAATTAGAAAAGGTTCCCTTCGACTTTCAATATGAGTTTGAATGTGATCACGACGGGTGTGTCGGCCATAAGATCATTTGCACCGATTGGGAAATGGGGCAATCTTGGCGAAAGTGGTCAAGAGAATATGGCACTCAATGGGAAGCGGCCTTTCGAGAAACATATGAGAGGCAAATGATCGAAGAAAAAGACACCCACTTCTTTGTCGGCACAATGCACGGCCATCCGAACGTGTGGATTATCGTTGGTCTATTTTATCCCCCTAACCCGCCTCAAACGCAAAACCGAGAACTATTCGACCTCTAGCACTTTGGTGCGTGCTCGCCATATGAATACAGTGTAACCATATGGATACCGTGCGACTTTTTGTGCAGGCTAATTCTTTTTTGTGCAGAAGGGCTTTTTTGTGCAAAGCCCACGTCCACACGTCCAACACGTCCAAAAGTCGGACAAATTCCTCAGTATTTTTACGGGGCCTGTGGGCTTTGCCTCAAAAGTCCCTTTTTGCTCGGTGTTTTGGGTCAAGAGTTTGACTTTTGAGTCAACCGCTTCTGTTACCGCTCTAATCAACTGTATACATCGTGTCGAGGAGGGCGGGCAAACGGTTTATTTTTGTGCGGGAGGGCTAGAACAATCCCTCACAAAAACGCTTGAGTTTTGGTGGAGAGAACGGGGAGGTAAATACTCCCGCTCGCATTCTTTGAAGTAGATCTGGCGGGCAGTCAACAGGGTCTCTAGAGGCATTCCCGCTCGATAGCGCACTTGTTAGATGGTACTCCCTCATCAGTAGCGGTCGTCCGTATTCAACCATTGTTGGCTTGGTGATGAACGGATGTAGGTTATCCTCAGGACGCAACACTACAGTCGGATCGGTCCCTTTATCTTCCGTAAAGTTGACCAACGCAATACCGCGAGAGTCGCCTACCGGATCATTCAACAACACCCACAAATGGAATGATAGCGTTGAGGCAGATTGAAGGTGGAAACAATTCCCCGCATTCATGCTACTAGCTTATGCGATTTCGAACTCATCAGCTTCTTGTAAGCCATGCTCGAACTCGTTGAACTCTTTAAGGCTTTGCAGAATCTTGTCGATTTCCTCTTGCGGCACGTTCGCGCCTCGCAGAACCTCTTCATAATCCACCGGAACCGAGGAACCGTGAGGATTCTTCCATTCGGGTAGTTTGTGAGTGTATTCGACAAGCCTCCATCGATCCTTTGCGCCCCAGCTTCCAAACATTCTCTGAAACTTGATGTATTGCTCTTTGACTAGAGCGACCTCAGCTTCAGAAAGCTCGTCAAAATCAGGCTCAGCCAGCAATTGAACCTGCCAAGCTAAGGGAGCAGAAATAAATCGCGCCCAATACGAGTCTTCCAAAGTCTCTTCCGTCATGAGGTTCAACACACGACTCAGAACCAAACCGTTGTCCATTGAGGTGTAGGCGTCATTTGTCATAGACCATCCCCACCTCAGCAACCCTTCGCGGTCAATGAGATACATCAGCTTCATCAGTTTCAGGTAGTACATCCTGCCACCAGCAAGCTGAAGCAATAGCGCGGCCATTTGCGTGGCCTTTTCTTCGTTGAATCTTCCAAGCATAACCACCACTCAGCGGCCCTAGAGACGCTTGAGACATCAATAGCCCAAGACGCACTGCCGCGCTTGGGCTATCAAACAACCATGATCAAATTGACGCGAAGTACCTAAGTTCCCTGTTTCCTACTCTTAAGGAATTACTTTAACTCTCGTGTAGAGTCTATAGAATCTATAGGTATCTGTCAACGAAAACCGATCCCGAAAAATTACACTTGTCAAGTAAATTCTTCCAGCCTCGCGGCAGGATTTACGTAAGACGTTCGCCTTTTGTTTCACTGTCGACATGACTGTATCATTCCTGCAACGCGCGTAAAAGGCTTTTTTATTGGCGGTTTTTGTCGCGAGTGTAAAAGGAACTAAATCAAAGTAAAAAGGCCGGACTCTCGGCTATCCGGCCCCTAATTTATCTTATCGTTTTGCGCTTTTGCGCGCCTTGCGTGGTCGGCCCACCTTGCGATCCTTCACAGCGTCAAGGTCTTTCGGATCGATCAGCCACGCATTGCCGACCTTCGTGGCCTTCAGACGCCCGCTGTCAATCAGCGCTCGTACCCTACTGGCGTTTACACCCAGCCTTTTTGCCGCTTCAGTCGTGCCGATGATCTTCATGGCCCAAGTATACCAATTCAGAAAACTATAGCGGGACTGCTAGAGATTCATTGACAAGCGAAGATCCTAAGCCTATAGTGGCCCGCACAAAACGAGCGGGCTGGCGAGTGCGACTAACACCCGCCAGCCCTTACACAGCCGACTCCTAACCCCGTTACGAGAGAGGAATCGACCATGCAAAATAATCCTAACACGGAAAATCCACCTATTGATGCAGAAGCGTGGGAGATCGCGTTTAAGCCTTATGGCGCGTACCCCAAATCTGCTTACGACTTGGCCCGTCATCTTATGGCGGTCAAGCAATTCTTACAAACCCAGCCACCTGATGTATCAGGCGCGACAAGAGCACTAGACGACGCCTGCGAGGTTCTCTTTCCGTTCAGCGAGTTTCACGACGCTGGACATGATCTGTACCGCACCGTGATTGAAGGCCGCGCCACAATAGCCCACGAGGCATTAATGGACAGTCTAGGGATCACGTACTGATGGGCGGCGAAAGCCTCGGTGATTTCGTGCGCCGCATACGCCGAGAGAAGAACCTGTCCTGCGCGGATGTATCGAAGCGAAGTCGCCGTTTCGGGAAACCCATCGCAGGGAGTTACATCAACCGTATTGAGAACAATCCAACGCTCAGGCCGTCGGCTGACAGACTCAAGGCTTTGGCCGATGGTCTGGACATTCCAGCGGATGAATTGCTCGCGCGCGCCGTTGGGCTATTACGGCGCGACGAAACCGACGAGCATCGCTTGCTGTCGCGATTCAGAGCATTGTCGCCGGAACGGAAAGCTGATGTCTTACGCATCGTAAACCTGTGGTACTCGGAGTTCGGGTAAGCCTGCCGATCCAGCATTTTCCATTTCCCGCCGTTTGCTTCGATCACTCTTGATGCAGGCGGCGGGACTTTACTGTTTCGCTCCCGCCAGCCTCTGCAGTTCCCGGCCACGGCTCACCAGCATCCCGCATAACTTCAAACGATCTAACTGCCTGTCTAAGTCGAGCTATCTGAGCCTTAGCCTCAGCTATCTTTTTCTCAGCGTCCGAAATAGCCTGATCCCAATAGTTAGACGTGTGCAAGTTTTTTATAGACTTTTTCTGTGACATTGTTATAATGCCTCCATGCCTGTTGTTAATTACGGCCATACCCTCGAAGCTGCGCTTAAGGAACTGACTAACCTGATGGCTGAGCGCGAGACGTTGGACGAAAAGCGCGAAGTGCTGCATCAGCGCATTATGAAACTGCGCAGCGCCGTTCGTGGGTTGGCTGACCTTTGTGATATTGAGGATATCGAGGAAGAGCATCGCGCCCTGTTTCCAGACGAGTGGGCTGATACTGACGTAGGCTTGACCGATGCGATTCGACAAGTGCTGCGCTCCCACCAAGACGCCTATCTTTCGCCAGTTTTTATTCGAGACAGACTGGCGGATGTGGGCTTCGACATTAAGACCCACAAAAACATCCTCGCGTCGATTCACACAGTCTTGAAACGACTGCAACGGCAAGGGGAAGTAGCGCCGTGGAGTCGGGAGGGAAGAACGACTTACAAGTGGTCTGCTAAACAGACTGAGCAGCAGCCTGATCTGAGGGACGAAGATATTCCGTTTTGATGATTGTTTGAGAGTTCTTTGAGAGTTTAAATGTGGAGGGCTGGGTGAGCGGTCGAAACCGCTGGTCTTAGAAGCCAGTGACGATGTTCGCGCATCGTCCGTCAGTTCGAATCTGACGCCCTCCACACATTTTGCAGTCCCGGTGAGTGCTGAAACACCCACCGGGACATTCAACCGCACAGTCGAAGCTATGCGGCCTAAGCAACCAAGATTATATGCGCTTTGGCTGTGCCTTTCCAAGATAGGAGAAACAGCATGGACGCCAGAGAGCAAAAAGGTCTTGAGATTGCCGCTAGGGCAAGGATTGAGCAAAAAGGTGATCGCTGGTTCGTGCCCTCGCAGAGCGGTGCGAACACACCCCACGGACATCACTACATCGTCAAACCCGATGCCTCTAACCCGCATTGCACTTGTCCCGACTACGAGACAAGACAACTCAAGTGCAAGCACCTTTGGGCCGTTGAATTTGTGATTCAGCGCGAGTTCACTTTTGACGAACAGACCAACACCGAAACTTGTACTGAGACGGTCACGGTCAAACAAACCTACAGACAAGAATGGTCTGCCTACAATCAGGCGCAGAGTCAGGAAAAAGAAAAGTTCGTTGAGTTGCTTTCGGATCTGTGCAAGGGCGTAGACGAACCACCACAGAGAACTGGCCGTCCGGCACTGCCGCTCGCTGATGTTGTTTTCGCCAGTGCGTTCAAAGTCTACACGCGCATGTCGGGTCGGCGCTTCATGTCGGATCTCCGCGACGCGCAGACCAAAGGCTATCTCTCGAAGTCGGCGCATTACAACTCGATTTCGCGCTATCTGGAAAACGATACGCTGACGCCTGTACTCAAGATGTTGATTGAGGAGAGCAGTCTGCCGTTGCAAGCGGTTGAGTCTGAGTTTGCGGTTGACTCGTCCGGCTTTTCTACCTGTCGCTTTTACAAGTGGGTTGACGCGAAGTACAGTGATCCGAAAATCATGGCGAAGCGCGATTGGGTCAAGGTGCATTTGATGTGCGGCGTCAAGACGAACATCGTCACGGCGGTTGAAATCTCTGAGCGTTACGCGAACGACACTAAGTATTTCAAGCCTCTGGTCGAATCTACGGGCCGTCGCTTTGTCATGCAGGAAGTCAGCGCTGACAAGGCATATCTCTCTGCGGCAAATCTCGAAGTCGTGATGGCCCATCAGGCAATGCCGTACATTCCATTCAAGCGCAATAGCAGACGGAACGTGACTCAGCCTCTTGGACCAAACCGAACTACTGACTATCGCGCGAAACAGAAAAACCAGAGCGCCATTTGGCGACGGATGTATCACTACTATGAGTTCAACCAGTCGCACTTCTTGGAGCGTTATCACAAGCGCAGTAACGTCGAATCGACGTTCAGCATGATCAAAGCAAAGTTTGGTGACGGCCTGCGGAGCAAGACGCAAACGGCGCAAACGAACGAGGCTTTGTGTAAGGTGCTTTGTCATAATATCTGTTGCATCATTCAATCCACTTTCGAGCTTGGCATTGAGCCGACCTTTTGGAAACCTGAGCAACGCCCAGAGTTCTGAGTCAGACCATTAGGGTTTTGGGTCAGAGGCGAGTTTTGAGGCAAAGCCGGGCCTGTGGTACAGGGCTATACAGTTGGGTAACTGCTTACCACGGCTGCGGCTTTGCACAAAAAGTCACTCATCCTGCGAAGCAGGCGTAAGCATAATATTGTTGGGAAGATCACTTCAGAGAGAAGCGGCCGACGGTGTTTTCGCCGATGCTGCCGAAATAGAGGGCGCCGTTGCGTTCGACGACGTTGGCGATTTCGGAGTAATTATCGGGAGGGCCGTTCTGGAGGTTTTCGATGACGTGGCCTTGCGGGTCTAAACCGAGGACGAAGGAATAGCGCTTTGGTGCAGGTTGCATGAATTTGGGAAGGCGGGCCACCATCTTCCGCATCGTAGGATAAGGGAGCATGCGATCGAAAAGAGCCTGGCGCGGTGTTACGAGCGCCAGCCAAAATCGATCGCGACCGTTCGATGAAATGCCGTCAGGGAATCCGGGAAGATTGTCGATGAAAATCTCGTCCTGGCCCAGCTTCGATCCCTTGAGCCAGACGCGACGAACGCGATATTCACCAGTCTCCACGACCAGGACAAACGTCTGGTCCGGACTTACAGCAACACCATTCGCGAAGTAAATGCCTCGCAACAAGGTCCGCGGCTGGCGTGAGTTTGGATCAAGTGCGAGCAAACGTCCGTTGGGCTGATGTTCGAGCAGGTCGTTCGTAAACTGCGACATCGGAAATTTGCTCGAAGCCTCGGTGAAATAGATCGTGCCATCAGCGCCGACATCCAGATCGTTGAGACAGCCAAACTTCACGCCGTCTGCTTCTTCAACCAGCACTTTGATCTCGCCCGCCTTGTTTACAGACAACAATCCCTTGATCGCATCCGCTACGATCAGATTTCCTTCACGATCGAAGATCAGTCCGAGTGGACGACCGTGCGTGTCGGCAAAGACGCGTGGCTGCGTGCCGTCGGCTTGCAGGACCATGATCCGGCCATCTTCGAAACCGGCGTAGATCTTTCCTTCAGCATCGAGCGCGACATCCTCAGGTTTGTGCCCGTCACCGATTGGGAGCTTCTGAACGGGCGAGAGTCGTGTGTTCTGCGCGTACTGGCCTGTTAACGCAGGCGCGGCAGGAGGAGTCCACGCCGCCGGTGCGATTGGCACAGGCGCAAGAAGCAGATATGCAAGCGCGACAACGATGATGAGGAGGATGACAAGTCCGAAACGCTTTTTGAGAGACATCAAATGTGTTATCGCTCGCCGCGTGATTTCTCGACCGCAGTTTCCAATGTCACTACCAGCTTGCGTATGCCGGGCTGGTCCATCGGCTCGATCAGGCGGAGTGCTTCGTCGAGTATGCGTCGCTGGTGTTCCGGAAAGTTTGGCAGGCCACTGACGGTCCCAGGCTCCCCATCGTAGAACGCAACACGCGGCGGACGCACTGATTCAACTACCTCTTTCGCGACCGCCAACGTCATCGTGGGAATGCCCTCGAGCTCGAGTGCACGCGCCACCAGACCCACAGACTGGTGACACAAAACAGAAGCAGGAACGAGGAGCGCAGCCTGCACTTCATAACGCCGCACACGCTCGACGAGATTCGGAACAAGCTCATCAACAACCCGACCAGCATCAGGAATGAAACCGCAGAAGCTCCAATACACGGGATTCAACTGGCCGATGATTCCGTTCTTCTCAAACTCGAGCAATCGCGTCACCGGCAGTTCGGAGTTCACGTCCTGCTGCACAGCCGACGGATCGTAGCCGCGCGCCGCAAAGCGCAGATCCGACTCTTCAACTTCGATCGGAATTTCTTTGAAAGTGGTGTCACCATTTGTCGAGCCTGTATCGAACGCGGGAGTGCCGTCGATGTAAGCGCCCGCTGACGAGATCAAGGCGAGATTCAGCATCGGGAGGGCACGCCGTGCGGGCGTAAACGGCGCGCGCCGGTTTCTTACAAAAGGGTAATCAGAACCGAGATCATCACCAGCGCCGGGTCTCCAACTCTCGAACCGTCGTCGCCAACCATCAATGTCTTCAATAATTTCCACCAGCTTCACCCATCTGAGATTTAGTTGCGGAGGTTCCGAGACATCAGGACCATCGCCACAAGAGCGGCAATCATAGCAAGTCCGAGCGCGTTAACCGAGTAGCCGTGCAGATTGTTAAAGGCGATGCGGCGCGCGTCGTCGGCAGCGATTTGGTCGATGGGCAGGGC
>Ga0207710_10000719_pt1 | contig 18407 bp, 21 predicted proteins | sample KBSS24metaG_FD_184400 | JGI IMG/M metagenome (GOLD analysis project Ga0207710, IMG submission 184400) | Switchgrass rhizosphere microbial communities from Kellogg Biological Station, Michigan, USA - KBS S2-4 metaG (SPAdes) (version 2) | ecosystem: Host-associated > Plants > Roots > Rhizosphere...
GCCGCGAGCGTGGTCCGCCGGACCCGGGAGCGCCGGCTCACCACGCTCGTCCAGATGGCCGAGGCCGCCCGGCGTGCCATCCTGGGCCCGGTCCCGGCGGCCATCAACGGCCTGCGGTTCACCGCCACATACCACAGCGCAGCCGAGCAGGCCGCGGTCGTCGCCTAGATCGACCGGGCCGGGCGGATGCTCCTGCTGGGCGCCGGGCATCCCGACCCGCTGCGGATCCACGGGGGACACGTGACAGCACTCGCCGTCCCCGACCGGCAGCCACCACTCGGCCTCGGGGGCATACCGCAGCCGACCCGTGTCCCTCTCGCCCCCGGCGAGAAGGTGCTCTTCTACACCCATGGCCTCCTCGAGGCCCGCCACCACCGCACCCGGGAGTTCTTCCCGGTCCTTTCCGCCGCGCAGAACGCCTTCACCCACGCGCCGCTGCCCGAGGGAACCCACAACCTGGTCCGCGCACTGCTGGAATGGACGCACGGTTCCCTCAGCGACGACATCGCGCTGGTCGCCATGCAACGCCTGGACCGCCCCCACGGCCGACGCCCCGCCGGCAACGAGCGCCAGGAGCCCGCGCGGCGACCGGTCCGGGGCCGGGGCGGGCCGCGACCGCTACCACCGTCGAGAGGGCTGCGGGTGCGCGGTCAGGTCTGTGGGGTGGGCTGGGAGACGGGCAGAGTGTCGCCGGCCGCCTCGGCCAGCTGGTAGCCGCCGTCGTCGAGCAGGACGATCCATTTCGGGGTGAGGGCGGTGAGGACCTGCTCGGGCAGGCCGTCGGACAGGTGGCCACATCCGGTGGTGGGGTCGGCGTCGAGGACCAGGGCGAGGGCGGCCAGGCGGGTGGCGGCGTCGGTTTTCTTCAGCGGCTTCGCCGCCGAGGTGCGGGTGATCCAGCCGGAGACGCGGCTGCGCATCAGTTCGCCCATCGGCGGGTCGACCAGCCCGGTGAGCCCACCGGCCTGCACGGGAAGCGCATCAGCCGGGTCGGCGTCAACAACCCGATGCGGATCGTCGTCGCTGGTGATCCAGCCGCCGGCGAGCAGCTCGTCGAGCACCCTGTGGGGGTCGGGGTAGCGGCGTAGGTCCTGGCAGGTCACGTTCGCCCACCCGGTGCGTGCCGCCCGCACCGCCAGGATCAGCGCGAACAGGCGGGCATCCGCACTGACCGGCAGCGCCGCGGCGGCGGCGACGAGCTGGCGGGCGGCGCCGGCCTGCGCGCCGGTCAACCGCGGCCGCCCCGGCGCCGCCTTGGCCGCGGCGGCGGCCGGTGCTGTGATGCTGGGTGGTGCCGTGGTCATCGCACGCTCCACTGTCCGGGCCTGTCGGTCTTGATCCGACACCTAACCAGGCCGGCGTCGGTACAGGCGCACCAGCGATGCACCGGTGATGCATTTCGGCGGCGTGTCTCGAGGGCCGCGTCGTTTACCGGAGCCGGGTCGAGATCCAGGGAGGGCGCCCCCCACCGCACGGCCGGCGAGCTGCCCGGTCGCGGCCGCGGGCCCGCTGGCGCCAGCGGGGATCCTCTGCATCGCCGGGGCGACCGTCGCGCCGAGGCGCCGCCGACCGCGAGAAGGCGAGTAATTCTTTACTCATTCGATCTTGGACGGGTGGCGCCGCCCCGCGCGGGTTGTCGCGGGAAATGCCCCACTCCTCGCGACAACCAGTCGGTGGTGATCATGGCGTGTCGGCGGCGCCGGTTGTGGGAAGGCTGGTGCCTCCAGCTGGCCGCCGGTCGCCGGCGTACTGAACCGGCCTGCACCTGACTGTGACCTCGCCATGGAGCCAGCGTGGCGCCGCTCGTCGACGAGCACCAGGCGGCCGCCGCCGCGTGTCCCGCCGCGGCGGCCGGGGTGGCTGCTACGACCCGCTCGGCGGCGTGCCGGTCGGCGCCGGGTGCAGCGTCAGCGACGGGCCCGGATCCGGAGGAGGCGCCGGTGTGGCCGACACCGACGTCGACGCGGACGGGGTAGGCGGGGTGCCGGTCGCCGCGACTGCTGCGGTCGCGTCAGCGTGCGAGGGCCTCCTGCCCGCGCGGGGCTCGACGACCGGGCGACCGAGTCGAGGTCCATGGGTGCCTGGCCGCTCGTGCCGAAGTTCGCGAACGTGGACGCTCGGCGTCCCGGGGCCGCAGGCTCGCACCGGCAGCGGCCCCCAGGCCATGGCCACTCTCCGCAACCTGGTGATCAGCCTGCTCCGGTTCGCCGGCCTCACCAACATCGCCCGGGCCCTACGTCACCACGCCCGCCCTCCCGACCGGGCAATCATGCTCGTGACCAGCACAAAAACGACTTTGCAATGACGCTGGACCCCAACCGGCCACACCCACAGAGATCAACCACGGGACTTCCGAATACGTACGAGCGGGCCGCCTGCCCGCGCAGACGTACGTGTCCGGCCAACCCGTGGGATCTTGACTCCGCACCCTGATTGAGCTGCGCAAACGTCCCCGCGCTCCACGGGTTGACCGAATATTTACGCGCAGACGGTCCAGTGGTCGGCCTTGCTCCGGTGCGCCTTGGTCGACCGCGATCGCACTGTTGAGAGCGCAACGTAACCTTCGGCACAGTATTGCGCCTGACCGCATCAGAAACGACAGGATCACATATGCGGACCGATCGATTCCGGCGCGCTGGTCAGCGGCCCGGCCATGCCGCTAGTTCCGGGCGCGCCATCGTGATAAAGGATGGTAGGAGCAGATGACAGACAGCCGGATCAGCGACGTGGGGGCCGCGGGCCAGCAGTGCCCCCACCTGGCGGTCAACACGAGGGAATTCGCCGACAGTTTCCACGAGTCCCTGCACGTCGCTCGCGCACAGTCACCGGTCGCCTGGGACGACTCGAACGGCTGTTGGTTCGTCACGGGCGCGGACACGCTCTTCGAGGTGTCCCAGAACTGGGCGACGTTCTCCTCGGCATACGGAGTAACGACGCATTCGGCCTCGGGCGGTCCCAAGCTGTTGCCGATTGAAACCGACCCGCCGCTACACACCCAGTGGCGCTCAATCCTGAACCGCCATTTCACCAAGGCCGCGCTGGACCGGCGCGCCGGAGAGATCCGGCGGATCGTCTCGGAGTTCATCGACGCCATGGCGCCCGCCGGCCATGCCGACATGGTGCGCGACCTCGCGGAGCCCCTGCCCGGGCGGGTCCTCTTCCAGGCGATGCTCCGGCTGACCGACGCGGACCTCGGCCGTTGCACCCACCAGGTCGAGATGGCGATCGACTACGGGCACCCCGAGGTGCAGGCGGCCGGGTACGCCGGTCTGTTCGCGGTGTGCGCGGAGCTCGTCGAGGCGCGGTCGGCGGCCGTCCCGGACGAGGACAGCATCACCGACTGCGTGGTCCATGCGCGCATCGACGGCGAGCCGGTGTCGAGGCAGGACGCGACGTCGATTCTCGCGGCGCTCGTGTTCGGCGGCCTCGAGACCACCGGGAGCGCGCTCGGCAGCTCCCTGCTGCACCTGGCCCGGGACCCCGCGCTGGCGGACAGGCTGCGGGCGCACCCTGACGGAATGCCGACCGCGGTGGAGGAGTTCCTCCGTCTTTACACGCCGGCCGTCGTCCTCTGCCGGCAGGCGCAGCACGACGCGGAGCTGGCCGGGCTATCCATTGCCGAGGGCCAGCGGGTGGGGATCTCGTTCGCGGCGGCCTGCCGGGACCCGGAGGTCTTCGAGCAGCCCGACCTGTTCCGCATGGACCGGCCGCACTACCGGCACTACGCCTTCGGCGTCGGGATCCACCGCTGCCTGGGCTCGAACCTGGCCCGGCTCGTGCTTCGGCTGAGCCTGGAAGCCGTCCTCGACCGGCTCGGCGACCTGCGTCTCGCACCGGGCGCCGAGCCGACCTATCGGGTGGGTAACGCGCGTGGCCTGGAACGCCTCGACGTGACGTTCACCGCGCTTGCCACGGCCTGAGGGCATGACGAGCACCGTCATCCGACCACCGCCATTCGACGAGGAGTTCCGCCAACATCCTGCTCGACGACGTCGATGTCGCCGCGACCGCGCAGGCCGCCGCCCAGGCTGTGTGCCTGCACGCCGGCCAGGGCTGCCTGCTCATCACCCGCCTCGGGGCGGACCGGGGAGGCGATCGGCATCGATGAGCAGGTCCTCGCCGACGCCGCCGCGGTGCCGACCGCGCGCAGCGGGGCGGCCTCGGCGAGCAGCTCGAGGAACGGGCGCACGACGCGATAGCGGCCGGCGAGGTTCTCCCGCATGACGGCTTCCCCGGCGTCGTCGTCGGGGACCAGGTCCTCGACCACGGCGACCGCACCGAGCACTGTCTCCCTCCGATTCGCCGAGCGCACGCAAACCGGCCAGCAGGAAGGTCCACCGTGAGCGACTTGACTCTCCGCAAGATTCCTTGGACGTTCGATCCTTCCTCCACACCGTTCCAGTGGAATCCACGGAACCCCGACCTCGGCATCGTCGGCAACTCCGTGACCTTCGTCGCGCCGCCGTTCGAGCGATACATCGTCTCGACGGTCCGCAGGGCACAGGAGCGCATCACCGATCCCGAGATCCAGGAAGAGGCCGAGCTCTTCCTACGTCAGGAGGGCCTGCACGCGCGGGCGCACCGGAACCACGCCGCCGCCCTCGTGGCCCAGTACCCGGGACTGAAGGAGGTTGTTGACGCGACGGAGGCCGGCTTCGACCAGTTGCTGGAATCCGAGTCGCTCGAGTTCAACCTCGCCTACATCGCCGCGATCGAAGCGACCTTCACGCCGCTGTTCAGGATGATGCTGGACAACGAGGCGTCGCTCTTCGCCGGTGCCAACGACGAGGTGGCGTCGCTGCTCGTCTGGCACTTCACGGAGGAGATCGAGCATCGTTCGTCAGCGCTCCTGATCTATCGAGCGGTCGTTGGCAAGGACATGTACCGTACGAGGAACGTCCGGAAGATCTTCGGTCACATGCGCGGCATGTCGAGGATCACCATGAGGGGGTTCAACGAGCACGTGCCGAGGGCGGACCGCCTGGTCGACGCGCCCGTGCTCCCGCCGCGGCGCGGCCCGCGCGCGGCGCTCGACCGGCGGCTACGCGGCCCGAGGACGCCACCGTTCGAGCCGTACGGCACCGTCCCGAAGACGCAGATGTGGCGCATGAGCTACGGACTCTTCATGTCCCAGATGCCCTGGCACCAGCCGAAGAACGAGCGTCTCCCGGCCTTCGCCGGACGCTGGTTCGAGGCCTATGATCGGGGCGTCGACGTCACGCACTGGTTCGGTTCCCAGCACCGACCCCAGCCTGACCAGAGGTGACCTTGGAGGTCGGCCAAGGCGGCGAGTCGCTGCGCGGTCGCCAGGGTTTGGAAAAGCAGGGCGCACCGGATGGGATCGCTGGAGATATGTCGGGTGTCGCCGGCCGGGTTGCCTACCGGCGCCCAGCAGCCATGACGGGCATCCCGCCGCCCGCGTCACGAGGACCAGCGCGAGGACCGCGGGGAGGACCGCGGCCAGGACCATCGCAGGGACCGGGGGGAGGAGTTGCCCGGGGTGCGGGAACTGTCCCGCTCGAGGTCCCTTGAAGACGCCCCCCGGGCGCCGTCCGGCGTGACAGACGCGGATACGCCGGGGAGTCTGGGCGCCGCCCGGAGGGGACGACAGCCCGCCAGACCGGCACCGGCGTGCGCTGGCATCCCCTCCGGACAGAGCCGGAGGACCCCAAGGAGCCCCTTGTGGAGGCCCTTTTGGAGGGGGGTTTGTCGCCTGACACTTCCCTGGCGAATTCCCTGACAGCCGGCCGCGGCGGGACGGTCCCCGCGCCCGGGTTGGGCGTCTGCGGAGGGATGTCCTCGCATGGGGGGTGTAGCGCTTCACTGTTCCGGCGTGAGCCGGTCGCCTAGGTTCGTCGGCGTTCCCAGCGGACGTCTCGACCCGTCGGGACGAACTCTGGCCTGGATAGCCGCCACTGTTTGGCCTCGAGCGCGCCTAGGAGACTGAGTGACACACGCACACCGATCCTCCCTAGCTTCCCTCAGAAGGTCCAGCGCCCATCTAGCGGTCGTGGCGGTATTGGCGACGGCCTTCCTGTCAGTTGTCCTTGGCACCGCTTCTCGGCCGGCGCAGGCTGCCAGCTCATGCGAGGGTCATCCATTCGGATGGCCCAACGTCGGCGTCTTCAACCTTGCCAACTCGGGCAACTCTCAACTCCAGGCATTCGCGAACCCAAATGCCACATGGCAGGGAGTGTTCCGCATCGCAAGAGGTCTGGGGTCGCATATTTATATAGAGGGCTTCGAGGTCGGGACGGACGCCCAGCACAGACTTCTCGGCAGTACTGATGGGGATACTGCAGTGCCGAACTATCCGGACGGCTGGTGTTCGGATTTCCCGGTCAACAGACTCTCATATCGAATTGCTGTGACCTACGATTATACTAGTGGCAGGAGGTATCAGCAGTGGTATCAGTGGGAGTGCAATCCGGGTTGCCGGCTAACTGGTAGTCAGACATCGAGCCTTGGCCAGTAACGGGGTGCTCCCGGCCGGTCGGCAGGACCTGCCCGGGCCGAGATACCCGCTGGATCGAATGGGTGTTCTATCAGTGTAGGGAGGCGGGTCGTGCCCGCGCCGCCAGGTCCGCGAGGTGGCGCAGCAGCCCGTCGACGGCGTCGCCACGGCGGCCGTGGACCTCGACATATCGGCTGCCCTGCCAGGTGCGCACAGCGGTGCCGCGCTGCTACGGGGAGAACGGTGCCCTGGCGCCCGGCCGCGGGGGGCCCGGGGTGGTGAGGGTCGAGGGCGGTGCGCGCGGCGGCCGCCGCGGCCTTCCCCGGCCGGACAACCTGGGTTGTCGGCTCGGCCGGGGGTGGGCGTAGGGGTTCGAGGGCGGCGTCGGCGGCCGCGAGGTCGACGGCGGCCGGGTCCCACCGTCCGGCGCCGAAGGCCTCGCGGGCCTGCTGGTAGCGCCACCCCTTACGGGACCGCAGGGCGCGTTGCAGGTCGTGGTAGCCGGGCGGGCCGCCGCAGTCCTCCGGCGGGCAGGCCCCGGCACCGGCCGGGCAGCGCGGGTAGCGGATCCGGGGCGCCGGCCGGTGCACCTGCTCCACCTCGATGAGGTGCTCCCAGTGGTCACCGAAGTCGTACACGTACACCAGCCGGTCACCGACCTTCGGTAGCACCGCGGCCAGGGCGACGGTCTCGGTGTCGGGGGTGTCGGCGTCGGAACGGCGACCCCAGGCGGCGGTGAACGCGTGCAGGTGATGGCCCTGCCAGCCCATCACCGCCTGCACCACCTGATGCAGCACCCCCAGCGTCGCCGCCGACGGCACGTGCACCCGCCGCCACACCGTCGGCGGGCCGACATCGAGCAGGGCGACCCGCAGCCGGTGCACACGCACGCCGGTCACCGTAGATCCACCCTGCCTGCCCCGGGACGGCCAGGGCACCGCAGAGAATCAGACGATCATCACGCGTGACGACCGAAACCTTTGAAGATCATGCGGGAGTGGGCCCGCTGGCGCGTTCGACGACCCGGCCGCCTGCGCCTGGCCCCTCCCTGCCGGGTAAGACATGTCGGTTGCCACCGTGCGGTTGCCTGCGGGGGCTGGCCTGCGACGACGGCCACCTGGCCCTCACCGCGATGAGGAGCGGCGCGGGGAGTGCGAGACGCGACGGGGTCCACGATCGGCGTCTGGTCGCGGGGGGTCACGCGACCAGGTGCGGCCAGGCTGCCACCCCCAGGTCTGGAAGCTGGGTGGTAGCAGTCGCGCTGAGGCCTGCTGGCGGCGCTGGCGGCCGCGGACCGCGCGCGGCGACCGGCCGCGGGGCCGGGGCGGGCCGCGACCGCTACCACCGTCGAGGGCCGCGGGCGTGCGGTCAGGTCTGCGGGGTGGGCTGGGAGACACAGCGGCCGCGTCAGTCAGCGCGGAGACATCATCTCGGGCGGGCGTCGGCGAGCGGCGTACCTCCGCGACGATCGGCTCCCGAATTCCGATATCTGTGGGGTACCCCAGCTTGCGAGAGGGTGATGGTCGCGGCCCGCAGGGCCGCGGCGACGAAGGGTGATCGTCACTCGCCCGGATACGTCAACAGTGTTGACTATCCCGACGTGTAGAGATCACCCGAAACAGCCAAAACCAAGATCAGATAGCGCGCTGGCTCAAAACCTCCCTGGTCCGGGGCCGTAGACCTGGACCAGATAGGGCAGGACCGGGTGTGGAACGGCCATGAGGTCCTCGGGGGGGACGAGGGTCGCGCCGAGAAGGTCTTCCAACAGCTCGAGTGCGGTCATGGTCTGCGCGTCGTCTGGGTGCGGATGGTCGGTGTCGGATTCGCGCAGCGGCGGGGACGGATCCTCGCCGGAGGTGGGTACGTAGCCGAGAACGGCCCACCATGTGCGGCGTTCGACCCGGTACTTGTCACGCAGAGTGAGGAGCAGGGTGTCGGCGCCGAGGTGGGTACGCACGCGCAGGAGAGAGATCCGGCCGCGGATCCAGCCGCCGGTGACGCGTCGGGCCAGGCCGACGTCGGCCAACGCGTCCAAGGCTCGGTAGGCGGCCGACCGGGAGATCCCCGCTGCTTCCTGGAGGTCGGGGGTGAGTTGGGGGCGGTCGGCGGACAGGGCTCGGTAGGCGAAGTAGGCCGGGAGGCCGAGACCGCCTCGGCCCCGGAACGCGATGTCGACGCCGGGGATCTTGCCCTTGGGCCAGGGGCGGTGTTCGGCGGCGGCCGCGTACCGGTCGGGGATACGGAGCTCGTACAGGTCGCCTCCGGGCCCTCGGTGGTCCTCGAGGAGAACGAGGAACGGGTCTGGTTCCGCGCGTAAGGTCCGCAGCGCGGCCGCCACCGTCGTCGGATCACAGCCCGCCTCGAACGAGAGGGCTCGGGTGCCGAGTGCGAGGTAGCGGCTGCCGCGTTTCTGCGCGGCGGCGCCCACCGAGGCGAGAACGGCGCGCAGGGTCAGGCCGACCGTCCCGGGGTAGCGATCGGCCTCGGCGAGCTGGACGGCTGACCACCACTGTCGGATCCAGCGATACTCGTCCTCGCTGCCTCGCCGCCCAGCCCCCTGAGCATCTTCCGTAGGCGACCGCAACTGTGCGTTACCACCATTGACCCCCCGGCTTGTAGGTAGCTCCCTAGTGGGGGAATCGGGGACAGGCTCCCGCGGCAGTTCTGATGACGGTGCGTGGGAGCGAGAACGGGTCCATTCCACGGCGCGTTGCCAGTCGTTGCGCAACGCCTTCGGCCGGTAGGAGGCGCTGTAGCGGGCGAAGAAACCGGCCAGTCCGGGCCAGGAACCACCGGCCAGGTGGGCACGTACAGCGCTCAACGTCCAGCCATGCGCCGCTGCGGAGGCCAGCACTCCCAGCCGTGCCTCGGACGCCGACGGGTACCGGTCGCGGGGATAGTCACCGGTGGTCGCGATCGCCTCGTAGAACGCGGCCAGCGGCCGCGGAGCCGGTCTGCCGCCCGCTTCGGCCTCCTCGACGTCAAGCTCGTCCGCCGCGGCGAACCCGGCGGCCCCCATATCCGCCGGCACATGCGGGGCCAGGCGGGCCACCAGCCGCGTCCACGCGTCGTCGTCGGCACGCCGGGTAAAGGCCGCCCCGGCCGCCTTCGCGGAGGTCAGCAGGCGCTGCGCACCTCCGAACCGGTGCGCCCCACCCGGCGGGCGGATACAGCCGGTCGCCAGATTCAGCATCGGGGTGACGTCCATCGACCGGCACACCGCTGCCAGCGCGCGCACCACCGGGCGCAGCTCTACCAGGGTCCGGGGGGTGGCCAGCGGAAGGTAGACGTGGCGGCCGCCCGAGATGGACTCGTCGACCACCGCGGGGATCCCGACCTGGGTCGCGAGCGCGACGACGCGTTCGCAGTCGGCCAGCACCGTTCGCCGGCCGCCCCGCTTGACGTCCAGGTCCACGACCAGCGTCCGGGCGGTCCCGTCATCGGCGTAGATCCGCACCGCCGCCGGACGCCGCGGTGGATCCGCGCTCAGCGGAACCTCTCGCCGGAACCGGCGACGGTCGTCGGCGATACGCATCCGCTCCTGGCCGGCGATCCCCGCCGCGCAGCACCGCCACGCCTCCCGTGCCGCGGCCACGGCCTGCGGAGCCGGCTCGCCTACAGGCGCCGGCGCAGGCAGCACAGCCCGTCCTCCGGCTAGCGACACCGGTCGCGACACGGCGCCGACTTGGTCAGACGCAGTCACGTCTGCACGGCCCGCAGGGCGCGACAGACGCCCCAAGAGGGAGGGGCGTGACGGGACGGCCGGCCTCCTCGGCCCACACGGGCCGTGTCGCGACCAGCGCATATCGTGCCAACGAGGCGAAACCGCAGCTCGCTGTGCCGCGTCCGCTTCTCGGCAGTGCCGCAGGCATGGCAGAATGAGGCAACGCTTGTCCTCTGCTAGGGGCTAGGCGCTTGTCCTCGACGAGGACCGGCGTTCTCTGCTAGGGGGGGCCAGGCCGGGTGGAACCGGCCTGTAACGCCTGTCTCCGCTGGAGATCAGGTTGGCGGGAAGCTCCTTGGCGGGAGCCCGGAAGGCGCAACATCAGTGGGAACCGAGGTGGCACTCGGCCCCACACGACACGTAGGCGAGGTCGTACCCCTGGCAGGGTGCGGCCTCGTTCTCGTCTAGCTGGCTATCGGCAGCTCCTCGTCCTGGGGTGCGGCGCCACCCTCCGGCAGGACGAGCTGTGTGTCCGCCGGCTCCTCGTCCCGCAGTGGCGGCAGGGCCGTCAGGACCAGCTTCTCCAGCCATCGGCCGACGGGAAGCCCAGCCTGCTTGGCGGCCTCCTCCGCTCGGTCCTTGATCTGTTGTGATGTACGCGCTCGCAACTCAGCGGACCGCTGTGGAGACCGGCGGTACCGCACAGGGGGCGACGGATGGCGGTGCGACGACATGAGAGATCTGTACCGCATCCACCGTGCAGGTGGTGGGAGGTGGCGCGCCACCACGCGTGTCTGACGTGTCTCCATGCATCCGGCGTGTCCACCGTGGCCGGATCGACGGGGTCGACAGCGCTTCCGTTGTCCCGGAGGGTTCGGGTTGCGGCAGCGGGAGCAGTCCTTCCTGTACCCCCTGTGGCCTGCAAGGATGTTGCTTCGCAATCCGCATAGGGGCCCCTGGACGAGAATGCCGTCGACAAGTTAGTTCCAATGGACGTAAACAGCGAGTTCCTTGCTCTTCGCGAACGCCCATGGGGCGAATGCGAACGGATCCGTTGCTTCACTGATCTGCCTTAGCTCGACTCGACATAGACAACCTCGACGGGCTCCGCCGTGCCGCGGCGCAGCCGAGCCGTGCGGTAACGGACGCCGTCCGGGGGAATGATCTCCGCAGACGCCGTGGTGAGCCCGAAGTAGCCGCTGTGCCCGGACGCGCGAGATGCCGCGCTGGCGGCTGCCTCCTCAGCGGAGGCTGGTCGGAGGCGTTCGCGGTAGTTCTCGTCCCGGTACAGGATCTCCGGGGCTCGCATCAACCAGCCGTGGCTGGGAGCGGGCGAAGACCTGGCGCCCGGGGGCTCGACGCGCCGACGTGCCTTTGTAGCGAGAGCTGCGGCAACATAACCGATCGCGATTGCCGCTCCGGCAGCGAGCGGGCGCAGGGCGCGTGCGCGCAGACGCATTACGGGGCCGCCTCCCTCGGGGGTGGGATTGAGTCCGTGCTCCCCGTGGATGGCGGTGCGAGGCCACCGGAAAGAAGGGGGGCGCCAGGGCTGAAGCGCTCTTCGTGGCGGCCCGCGGGGTAGTGCCGGTAGGCGAAAGGACGCTCAAGATCCGGATTTTCGTGAATGTCCCAGAGCGCCCAGGTTCGGGCGGTCGCCTCGTCGTGGCCGCGATCGCGGTAGTCGAGGAAGCGTCCGATCGCGGCATCCGCGACGTCCTCGGGTGCTACCGGCGCGGTGGCTCGGCCCCGCCTCATCGGTCGCTTCCCGCATGGGCGGTGACGGCAGGTTGCCCGGGGATCGTTCACGGCGTGGTCCGCGCCGGAACGTACTGCTGGAGCTCGAGGGCATCCGCGGGGTGCGCCTCATACCAGTGATCCACCACCGGGCCGATCCAGTCGGCGCCCTCGGTTCGGACGACCCGCTCGGCGATGCGGGCCGCGGTGAACCCGATCGACTCCGCTCTGAGGTCCGGGGGGAGCCTCCGGGCCGGGACCCACACCAAGTAGGCGCAGGTGTGCTCCAGGACGATCGGAACCGGCGCCCCTGGCGTGTCACACCCCGCGCGACGCCACCGACAGTACAGACCCCGGGGGCGTCTCGAGGGTGGATGGTTGTCCTGGTCGCCGCCCAGTCACTGGCGGCGGCACTGGTCGCGGCGCAGGTGGGATGGCGTCCCGCACTCGCGGGGTCACTGGTCGCTGTGTTCAGCGGCATATGGCTGGCGGCGGTCGATCTGCGTACGCATCGCCTGCCGATCTACGCGGTCTACGCGGCGACGGCCTCGGTCCTGCTCTTGCTCGTCCTGGCGGCACTCGCCGGTCAGGATCCCCAGCGGGCGTTGGCTGTCTGCGCGGGGGCGGGGGCGCTTCGTCTCGTCTACCAGGTGGTGTCTTTCGGGATTGGCGGGATAGGGGCCGGGGACGTGCGGCTGTCCGGCCTGCTGGGCGCGGTCGGCGCGTGGACCGGGTGGCATGGCTGGGTTCTCACCATGGTGCTGCCGTTTGTGGCCTTCGCCATGGTAGGCGCGGTCGTCAACGCGGTCCGGAGGCAACGAGGAGGGCCATTGCCGTTCGGACCGGCGATGGCCCTCGGGCTGCTCGCCGTGGTCGTCGCAGGCTGAACAGGCGAAGCCGGCGCACCCTCGGTACTCGGCAGCTCGGCGTCCAGGTCTGCCCCGGCGTCGTCCTCATCTACCGACACCCCGACAACGCCCACGCCCACATCCACGGCGGCGGTACCCGCAAGCAGTGACGGTCCGGACATCGGCGCTGCCGGCTTGCCGAGAGCAGCATCACCCCCTGACGGAAGAGGTACAGCTGCAAACAGTGAGTGGTAAAACTACCCGAATGACTCCACTCCATAACAGATGGGCAGGTAATGGATAACGCGGCCACCGCTCCTGACGCTGAGCAGTTGTGGACGGCGCTGCGGGATGCGCTGGATAGCAGCTGGCAAGGACGCGCCGTGCTGGCCCAACTGCGTACGGACCGGGCAGGCGGGCTGCACTCCCTGCGCGCATTGCTGGCCGATGCCCCGCCACCGCCCGTGGCCGCTCTCATCACGTGGCACGGCGTGGACAACCTGATCCGCGCCGCGGAGACCGCGAACGCTCGGCGCCGGCCACTCGGCCTGTTGATCGGCGCCGGTGTCGCGGTACTCGCGGTGGCCGCCATCGCCGCGGTCGCGCTGTCCACCGGCGGGTCGAAGGACCCGGCCGCGTCGGCCACGAACTCCCGACGGTCGGCTTCCGCTTCCGCGCAGCCTCAGTCCATGCTTCCTTCCAGCCCCGCCACGACCGCACCCGCGAGCACTACGCCGGTCGGAACGGGTCCGGTCGTCGGAGACATCGCCGACCCCAAGGTCCAGGACACGGCCAGCCGGAGGCTGGAGAATGCCTCATGGGTCCGGTTCACTCGCGGAGGCTTCTCCTACCGGGTGCGGGCGGTCATGGTCCACACGGTCACCGTCGCCGGCCGTAGCGCGCCGCCCGGCTACCACACGCTGTTGTTCCTCACCGAGCTGTCCAACGTCCAGACCGACCGTCCCGCTCCACTGCCCGTTGCTGTCGGCGCGGGAGGCTCCGATGAGATCGACGTAGCACGGACCCTGGTGAGCGACTCATCCGGCGATTGCGACGGTTCGTTCCACGGTCTCGCGGCCGGCGGCGACGACCAGTGCGCGATGGCCGTCGAGCAGGTCGGCTGGGGGTCAGGCCTGCCCGACAAGCCGATTCCCGCTGGCGCGAGTACCTACGCGCTGCTCGACACCATGGAAAATATCCCGGACGCCGTCGCCGACTCCCAGGTCGCGCTGTACATGAGCGACGATCGGGGTAACAACATCACCTACGCCCGCGTCCCCCTTGCCTGACGGCCTGGCTCACCGCGCACCCAGGCGCCTTCATCGACATCTCGACCTCGAGGTCGCGGTCACCCGCCCTCGCTCAGGGGAACCGACGTCCCCACCTCAGCCCAACCGGGAGCGGTCGAGCGCACAGCCGCTCGGCGCGCCGCGATCATCGCCATGGCGCTCGATGTGCCCGGCGCCCGCTGTCGCGAGCGCGAGTTCATCGTGCCCTGTCGCGTCGAGGCGGCGGGGTGCGCCTTCCTGTGTGCGAGACCCCGAAGAGGCGGGGCCTGGCCGCAGTGAAAGGTGCGCCCCATCCGAGCGATCCAACGTTGGACGGCCTCCGTGGTCGCCGTCACGGCTCTATTCCTGGCTACCCTGCTGGTCGGAGGCGGACCGGCGATGGCCGCCTCGCCCAGCACTCCCGCCCCCTACGACGTCGTGGCCAGCTGGAAAGCCAGCACCGGCGATACCGTCTACCTGCGCGAAGGCACGTGGAACGGAATGCGGGGGTGGGGCTATCGCAAGGTCGTTGAGTACCACAACCTCACCACTGCCGCAGTCAAGGCTGCGACGATGTACCCGAAGGACGTCAGGACCCTTGGGCCGACCACCCGCCGATTCGAGACGCCCGTCCAAGACCTTCCGAAACGACAGCGCCTCCCGCCACCCGCATCCCCCCGCTAGGAGAGTTCGGCGACGCTTGTCAGGTGCTGTACGCGTCGTGGGTGAGGGCGGATAGTGCCTCTCGTAGATCGGTGTGAAGCTGGTCGTGTGCCGCGCCAATAGCATGCTCCTTCTTCGCCCGCTCCGCGCCATACAAGTAGACGGGGCCGACCCGGAGACTCTCCTCCTCCCAGCTGTAACGCGCGTGCACATGGCCGTGGAGATGCGGCCAGAGGTTCCCCAGCACCTCGTAGTTGATCCGAAGAAAGCCTTCATCTCGAGCCGCGCATACCTGAGAAACAGCCTCGCCGAGAAGAGAGAGGTCAAAAAGGAAGGACGTTCTTTCTGGATGAGGAAGGTCAGTCAGATGGTTTGCCGATCCGGCGTAGACGAGCAGGCAGTAGCCGGGGAGATGCTGTGTGCTGCCCAGCACTGCCCATCCGGTGCGCATTCGATGGAGAACGTGGGGTTCCTCGCCTTTTTCCAATGCGACAAGCCATTCGCTGCTCATATCCACGCCCTCCGTACCCCCGGCGTTGTGCCTGCGCGGTCTACTCCAACGGGCGCCATACGCTAGCATAAAAACATGATCGATCGGGTCGCTACGCTGTGTGATCTAGCCGAAGGCCAGTGGGGGTGTGTCACGGAGCGGCAGGCGAAGAGAGCCGGCGTCTCCGGCATCGAGATCGGGCGTCTCAAAGAAGCAGGGGTCATTGAGTCTGTCATCAACGGGGTGATGCGTATCCGCGCTGGTAGGAGGCGTCTTTTTCCTCGGCTGTACAGCCAGTGGCTGATGCTGGACCCGGAGCGGCCAGGGTGGATGCGGGATGCTCCGGGCTGCGGTGTTGTCTCCCACGCCACGGCGCTGCGGGTCTACGAGATTGGTGACCGGCCGGGACCAGGCGTAGAGTTCACGCTTCCCGTTGCCCCTGCCCGACCGGAAGACCTTCCCCCTGGCATCGTTCTGCACTCTGGCGAGGTAGCCGCCGATGAGTGGACGGCTCGGTCCGACCTGTTCGTGACCACTCCCGCACGCACATTGCGCGATCTTACCTACAGCGGGCGGTTCGACCTTGCCGAGCTCGGCCGCGTCGCCCACGCCTTTCTGCGCACCCACCTAGCGAATGAGACCGAGTTGGCCCGCGGCTTGGAAGTGGCCGCCGTGACATCGCCCTACGGCGGTAAATCTGCGGGTTCGTTGGAGTCGATGTTGCATGCGGCGGACGAGGACAGCGCAGGCTTCCCCGCCCGCCCGCAGCGCTAATCAGGCCGATGGTCAGCACAGGCGACCGTAATCCCGACTCTCACATCGGGCCGGAGTTCCGTGAGGCGTTCCCCTCATGGTCGGAGTTCCGTTCCTACGTTACCGATCAGGCTCGCGCAGCAGAGTTCAATTCCGACCGCGCATTGCACCAGATCTTGACCGGGGATTTCGCAGCACGTCTCATGAGCCGAACCCCGCACGACTGGATCATCTTCGGTTCGCTGGCGCTCCCGTCCCGGCCCGCCGCAGACTTCTCGTGGCCTGCCGACTTTCTTCCCGCTCAGCCGAACGAAATCCATCCTGCGTATGTAATGGCTCGATCCGCGTTCGATCTGGACCTGTGCGCTCTCGACATCACGGAATCCTACGGCGTTCATGTCAAGCAGGCCGTGGACGCTGTCACGGTGAATGCGGGTGAGACCACCCAAGCTGAGCGTGGGCTGGGCTTTGGAGGACTGGTTCGCTACAGCGCCGATGTCAGGGTCTACGACAATGGAAAAATCATGGAAGTGATCGTCGCCCAGCCGATCGACCCGAGATACGGGCCCGACCAGGCACGTCCCGTCGATGACCCAATCGGACTAGAGATCGACATCAAGCCACCCGACTGGGTTTGCATGTCGAGTGCAAGGGGTCCTGGATCTTCAAAAGCTGCCGGGCCACGGAAACTCTCGCCCTGGTTGTGGCGGTCGACTTTCGTAAGCTCAAGGATGGCAGCTCCTTCGGGGTCGTGACCGCGTTCTGCGATGGCCACCTTCCGACGTGCCCCGATTGGGTGAAGAACTCCATCAATATCTGACCGAACAGAAACACAGGAGGAGCCGACATATGGTTACGGGAATCGGCTCAGCGCGGGCGCGTGGCATGGCGCTGTCGGAGCTGGCTGCGTTGCAACGCGGCCTGATGCTGTCCGACCCCTTCATCGCGTCGGTAACCTTCCCTGGCGCCGAGGCCCTCGTCGTCCTCGGCGGGCCCGGCGAGCAGCGTCGCGCACAGCTGGGACTACTCTCGGCGAGCCGAGACGACTGGCACCGCGCGCTCGCCGCCAGCGGAAATCTCGCACCCCCCGTAGAGGGGCCGGCCACCGGCCTGCCCGCCGACGAGACCACCCCGGCCCGCGCCCAGTACGCGGAAATGCTCCATGACCTGGGCGAGCACGCCGAGGGGCTGTCCTATCGCGGTCGCGAGTTGACCTACGACTCCATCACCTTTGACGGCGTGGCCCATGCTGCAGTCGTGGTCGTCGACCCGTCGGGGCAATTCTTTCGCACACTGTTCGACTTCGACCACAGCTCAGGAGCCCCGGTCGGTACTCCCTACTCCATCGCCGACTGGATCGCGGACGGTCGCGGCTCGACAGTCGACGATGGAACGGTCGAGATGCCCCCGGACGCGTCACCCCAGTAATGGCTCCTCGCCTGCCGGGCGGTCCGGTGATCCACAATGGCGGACCTGTCCGGGTGGCGGGGCAGAATACGGCGGTAGTCATCCCCGTCGCGATCTGGATCAACCCGCACCTCAAGGGCCCGGACGACAAGCCGCTGCGCACCGGCGAGACCGTGCAGATCTGGGACCGCTGGGCCGCGCGTCGGCCTGCGGTGCCGGACCGGGTCCGTTACGGTGGTCGTGGAACTGCTTCCTGCGCTGTGGGATGCGGCGCAGGAGCACGGGAGCAGTCGTACCAGTAGGCCGCGATCTCGCTGGACTGGCGAATCAGCTGGTCGGGCGCTGACGGCGCCGGCCACAGCTGCAGCAGGTAACAGTCCAGGGACTCCTCGCCCGGCCCGCGTTCGGTCAGGTTCGCCTCGGCCTCCCGCGCCTCGTCCATCCGCGCCGCGCTGTACCGGACCCGATGAACGCCCAGCTGCTGCAGATCGGGGAGATCATAGATTTCGCCCATGCAGCTGGCCAGGCACAGCTGGGTCGTGACCGGGGCGAAGGAGACCTCGACGATCTCCTCCCACCCACCGTCCAGGCGCGGAGGAGCATCGAGTACCTCCACGCGGAACCGCACCTCGGCGGTGTGCGGCCCGATCCTCAGGAAGAGCAGGCCCGGGCAGCCAGCGCCACACAGCCCGTTACTCTGACCGGCGAACGCCTCCACCATGTCCGACGCCGCATCGCCGTCGCTGCTGTCCAGCACGAAGTGGCCGTAGCTCGTCCACACCACCGCATCGAAAATCCGCACCTGGCCAGCCCCCACGATCGGTGACGTCGGACGGCCACTTCGTACCAGCCAGATCCGACACAAACGGGCCCGGGCTCACACTTGGGCCGTGTGGATCGTTCTTCTGGCATGGAGCGCGAACCGTTCGACGCCGTGGTCCAGCGGTGCGGGCCGATGGTTCTGCGGGTCTGCTGGGCGGTCGCGGGGCCGGACCTGGCTGAGGATGCCTGGTCGGAGACGTTTCTCGCGGCGCTGCGGGCGTATCCGAAGCTGCCGGCGGGCAGCAACGTCGAGGCGTGGTTGGTGACGATCGCGCGCAACAAGGCGATCGACCAGCTGCGGGCC
>Ga0207710_10000726_pt1 | contig 18277 bp, 24 predicted proteins | sample KBSS24metaG_FD_184400 | JGI IMG/M metagenome (GOLD analysis project Ga0207710, IMG submission 184400) | Switchgrass rhizosphere microbial communities from Kellogg Biological Station, Michigan, USA - KBS S2-4 metaG (SPAdes) (version 2) | ecosystem: Host-associated > Plants > Roots > Rhizosphere...
GAACCAGGGCGCCTGCTTCGACAATCTCGGCAACCTTGCGCCGTGCGTTTCCGTTCCCAGTTCGACCTTCACGGCGGGCAACGGCATCAATTTTGTCGGCACCAACCCGACGACCATCTCGACCGCGACCTATGCCGCCGGCAACGGCATCAACTTCTCCGGCTCAAACCCGACCACGATCTCGGTCAGCGCCAGCAGCGGCACGCCGATCATCTCGACCCGGGCCGTGGCGGCCACGCTGGATCTCTCGGCCTACAGCGTCGTCATGACGGGCGGCTATGGTCTGCCGGGCGATGGCGGCCATGCGACGTTCAAAAACATCGGATCCGCGCCGTTCATCGATTCCTACATCACCACGTACACGGTCCAAGGCGGCAGCGGCTATACCAATGGCGGCCCCTACTACGGCAACATATTCGTTACAGGATCGAAGCCTTTCGCCGTCGGTCTGGTGACGGTCGCGGGTGGAGCATTTACCGCTGTCGACATCACAGGAACGCCGGGGCTTCAATGCGCCGTTGGCGACGTGCTGGCTTTCGTCGGAAGTTCGGCGGCGGTGCCGCCACCCAATAGCGGCATGCCTGCGGGCGGCACTGGCGGATCAATCACGGTCACCGGCTGCAGTGCCCCGCTCGGCAGCTTCACCGATGCCGTGGGAAACCGTTTCCAGATCGTGACGCCCAACGGCGCGAACGCCTTCCAGTTCGGCGCCAAGGGCGACTGGAACGGGACGGACGCGGGCACGACGGATAACTTCAACGCGCTTCAAGCGCTTCTTTGGTATGCGGGCTTCAAGTCGTCCTATTCGTATGACGGCGGCGGTTTCTGGGGCGGCGTGGCGCACATTCCCCAGGGCGCGTTCATGGCGTGCGGCACCGGCCTGAAGCCGCTGATCGTCCCGATGGGCGTAAAGGTGCAGGGCGTATCTACCAACGCCAGCTCGATCAAATTCTGCACCACATGGAACGCCGCGACTTATCAGATCACGCTCGGCGATAATAATTGGCACTTCGCCTGTTTCAGCACCTCGCTCAACCATCTGCAGCTGCGGGCCGACAGCGGGAGCAACTACGTCGTCTATTCGAACTGCGGGCAGGACTACTCTGGACTGTATCAGACTTTCATTTTCAGCAACGGGGCCAGCATCCGCCCCTGTCTGCACTATGAAAAGGGTTTCGGCGGTGCATCGACGTTTGTCATACGGGATCTAACTTGCGCGGCCAATTCCAACGCGCCGCAAGTGTGGCTTGGCAATTCGATTGCGTCGACGATGAACCTCGGCACCACAATGGTGGAGGTGACCAATCTGGTCGCTGGCGCCAACTCGAGCCCCACCGGAAACCACCAGACAGAGGTTGCGTTGCAGATCAATGGCGGCTGGGTAAACGTCAACCGCTTTCATTTTGAATCCATCGCCGGAGGCATTCGCGTCGACATCGGCGCTACGGGCAACGCTGAACACGTCACCATTCAAAACGTCAACGGCGGCGGCCTGCCCATATACGCTCCGTGCCCAGGCATGATTACTCTGTCCTCCATTAATATTCCGGGTAACACGACCATTTCTCAAGTTCAGCAATCTGGCAGTTGCGCGACCACGATCCTCAACGGCCAGGCTGGCGGCGTCAACTATGCACCCGGCATTGGGAAGCCCGCAGTGTTCGACCCGAATTTTCATTCGTTCTAACCGGCATCGGTAGACCTTCAATGCGTCGCTCACTTTTCGCATTTGCTCTTGCGGCGCTGCTGACATCGCCGGCGGCCGGACAGATTTCGCCCTTTCCAGCCGGGCCGACCAATCAATCCAACCTCGCCCTGATCGCGCCGACCCCGGCCTCTCCGACCGAGAACAACAACCGCATCGCGACCACGGCGTGGGTCAACAATTTCGTCGGCGCCGGCCTGCCGCTGTCCTCTGGCAAAATCTGGATCGGCTCGGTCGGCAACATCGCCACGCCGCAAACGCCGTCCGGCGATCTCACGGTATCGAATGCCGGCGTGTTCACGTTCGGCACCGTCAATGCCAATGTCGGAAGCTTCGGCTCGGTCACGCAGTGCGCCAGCGTCACCGTCAACGCCAAGGGGCTGGTGACCGCGGCATCGCAGAATGTCTGCACGCCAGCAATCGCCAGTGTGACCGGTCTTGGAACTGGCGTCGCCACCGCGCTTGCGGTGAACATCGGATCCGCCGGCGCACCCGTGCTGTTCAACGGCGCGTTGGGAACGCCGACTTCCGGGACGCTGACAAATGTGAGCGGCCTGCCGATTACCGCCCTGACTGGGTTCGGCGCCGGCATGGCGACGTGGCTTGCGACGCCATCCAGCGCCAACCTTGCAAACGCGCTGACAGACGAGACCGGCAACGGCGCCGCTGTCTTTGCAAACTCGCCGGCACTGGCCGGCACGCCCACCGCTCCAACGGCTGCCGTCGACACCAACACGACGCAGATCGCGACCACCGCCATGGTGCTGGCGCAGGCCGCAGCGGCGACGCCATTGGCGAACAGCACGGCGGCCGTCGGCACCTCGACGCGATACGCGCGCGGCGATCATGTCCACCCCGCACCCGCGTATTTTTCCGCCAGCTTGTCAGCGAATTCGAGCGCCCTGAGCAGTGGCGTCTTTACCAAGGTCCAATTTGATTCCGAACTTGCCGACGCCAGCGGCTGGTACGACAACGCGACCAATTTCCGGTTCACGCCTTTGGTTGCTGGAAAGTATCGGATTAGCGGCTGCGTGCAGGGTGGCGGCACGACGGTATCTGAAATCGATGTGGACATACGGAAGAACGGCTCGACATATTCGCGAACGCTCAACCTCGCTTCCGGCCCCGCTACCTCAACCTGCATCAACCACATTGTAGCGTTCAACGGCTCGACCGATTTTGTCGAACTGTTCGGTAACGTCACCGGCACGGGAACGCTTAATTTCCTTGGTGGCACGGCACCGATTCGTTCATGGTTTGAGGGCCAATACGTCGGCCCGTAGTCGCTTAGCGACCACCAAGCACATTCCAAATAATCGCGAAGATGACGATCAGGAGCATGGCAAGGATTGTGCTGCGGCCGATCCGGTTCATCACTGATTCCAGCTCTTGCTGAAAGGCACGCGCGCGTTTTTCATGTCATGCCAGTTCGGCACGATGTTCACTGAACCCGCGACGCCGCATTGCGCGCAGACCATGCGCCGGCCGATCTTCGACCAGGGCAAGCGTTGGGGCAGGGTATCTAATCGGACATCGACCATGCGTCGATCGCACTTCCCGCTCGAACATTGGACGTTGCACGTCACGTGTCCGTCGGCGATCCATTCTGCCGGGCTGCCAGGTGGGTATCGTTGCGAAGCCATCGGCAACGATTCCGCAGCCGGCAGCCTGATGCAAATTATCAATCCGTGGTGGATCGGAACGGGGAGGGGCTACAGCGCGTCGTGGGCATGACCGAATTGCTCAGCGCGGGTGCGGACGCAGCTTGGAGCTTGCGTTCACTGGGAGATCAAAGAGACCACTTTCGGTGACAGATGATTGCGTATGCATTAAGGGAACAAGTCGAATAAGGCGCCAAGCGGTCTCCGGTACGCTGTACTTGAGCCACGCTCCGGTTAGGAAGAAGAAAACTATCTTCGATCTCTCGAGCGCCAGGCGCTCATGGGGCCTTGTCTTAAGCCTACGCTCAGTGGTGACCACCGCCCAGCCACCTTCATGATCGAGGGCACCGATCCAATCCACATCCTTTGTGCTTTCCGCAAATTTCTCCCGCAGTGAGACGATGCGGTGTTCGGGGAAAATAGGTTGTAGGCAACGAGCTATGGTGTAGCTGAGATTATTGTCCACCATGAGCTTCAAGCAGCAAGCTTCCGTTCAAAAATGAGTGCATCTCGAACTTCGGCAGACGAGACATCGTAAAGGAACGCAACCTTCTTCGGTGACCCCTCGATCTCTACCGCGCGCGCTAAGACTTCAGTCGGCACGCCCGAGCTGCTAATAGGCCGACCAAAGGCGCGAGCCGGGTCCACAATGACCGATCGGCGTTGGACGCCGAGAGGAAACCAACGAGCAACGACCGACGCATCAAATTCCAAATCCTTCAAACTCGGTTCGACAATCGTGCGGAAAACATTCTGGCGCTTCTTCAGGTCGACGAGTTTTGGCTCGTGCAGGCCTTCGGTGATCTCAAGGAAGATTGTCTTGCCATCGGTGCGGAAGCGCTGGGTCGAGAACGGCCTATCGTCGTGAACTTCTTCTGAGGCCCGCTGATAGCACGCGCGAATCGTCGGCAAGCCGAGGCCTATGTCCCGGAAGGCTTTGACAAACCGCAGTTCGATCAAATCCCGAAAACTCAATTCGACGATGTTGTTATCGTTCTGGTAGTCAGGTCGCCATAACGGCTCTGAATGCCCTTCGCCCTCCGGCCCGAACTCGTAGCCCTGCAACCAGCGAACAACGGTGTTTCTGGAGACGTGGCGCGGTGCTGAAGTTCGGCTAAAGTTCAGCAGGCGCAATGCTTCCGAAGCGCTGTACGCGCCCCGGCTGAGCGCGTCCGGCTCGGCGGGCTCGATCTTGGGCATGGGTGTTCTTTAGCTGAAGATTCCGTCGCGCGGAAGCGCCCCGAAAGGGGATGGATTTTTAAGCAAATCAGGTGCAGCCTGTCCGTGGGCCTGAAAACCCGGACCTGAGAGACATCAGACAGTTTGGCGACTGCCTCGAATGTCAGCGCTCGAAAGCCTTGGCGGGCTGGAGAGCGCAACGTCGCGCCTTGGCGGGCGCGTCAACCTGTTCGTGCGCATAGCACGGCCGGGGTGGCGTCGCAATGCCAGGTGAAAGCCTTGGCATGATATGTCCAGGGCGAAAGCCTAAAGGCGACGCCGCGTGTCTCTCAGGCACGTTTTCAGACCCCGGCTTTGCGCACCGATTGCGCAAAACGGCCCTGAAAAGCCAAAACCTGAGAGCGACAATCCCATGACCATCGAAAGACCTATGTTTCCGCCCGTGGATCCCACGCGGCGACGTTTCCTGACCGTCGCCGCCGTCGGCAGTGTGGCCAGCGCCGGCACCCTTGCCGCCGCAGCCCTGACCCCGAGCGACGTTCCCCGGGCCGTCACCATCCCGCCGGCGGCCAACCCAGCCTTTCGACAGGCCATGCGAAAGATGGAAACCGCCCGCCGGGATTGGACGGCTGTGCGCGAAGTGTTCGAAGCCGTAATGGCCCCGGTAGCGGCATGGGAGACGCTTAACCCGCTCCCGGATAGCAACCGCAAGCGCAAAAAGTGGCGCCGCGAGCATAACGCCGTGAGCTACACCCAGCCGATCAATGCGGCTTGGGTGACCCAGGTGGAAGCAGAGAACGCCTACCGCACCGCGCAGAGGGAAGTCGCGCAGGTTCCGGCGATCACGCGCGCTGACATATTGCTCAAAGCCTGTCTGGCCGCGACCTATGACGGCGCCGAACTTTCGAACCGGCAGGAGGGAATTATTGCATTCAGCCTTGCCGCCGATATCGTCCGGCTCGAGCTCGACGACGGAAAGGCGGTGCAATCATGAGGGCCCCCGCAAAGCCGTTCTTGGCAGCCATCGGCGGCGAGACGCTGCCCCCGCCGACCAATGCCCCGCGCCAGCCGCGCAAGGCCAAATGCACGGCCGCCGATCGCGAGGGCACGGCCATTGCCGCGGCAGAAACGATCGCGCAGCTATTGCCCGCCTACGTCGAGTTGAACCGCGTGTGGGCGATCGGAACTTGCAAAGCCAGCGCGTACCACCATGCAAACGCCGCTTCCGAGGCCGAGCGCTGGGGCCGGGCGCGCGGTCAAGCATCGGATGACGCGGACGCAATACGCGAAGCGAGCGGCGCCAATGCCGCACAACGGGCAATGAGCGCCCTGCATCCGACAATGCAGAGCAGGGCCCGGCTTGTCGAAATCGCCCCGATCGCCACGGTGGAAGGGCTCAGGGCCAAGACGCTGGCGGCAATGTGGGAGTGCATGCCGGGCCTCGCCGACCATACCGGGTTTGATTTCGGCGAGGATGGCCGCACGCTCGAGGTGCTTTTCCGGGCTTGCGTCCGCGTCACCGGGTTGTCGAAACTGACAACCAGCTTGGAAGCCCGCTTGCAGAAGGGGGAGGCATGAGCAACGTCGTCACACTGTCAGCGTTCAAAGCCGCCCGGTCCCCTAATCTCGCTTCCGAGCGTGGCGAGGCGATCGAACCCTGCGTCAAAGTCCGCCGCTGCAGCGGGCGCAGCATGCACACGTTCGTTTTTCGCAGCTATGCCTTGATCGTGGAAGCGGACGAGGCGGACCTGATGCGCGATGTTCGGTTTGACCCGCATAAGGCCCAGGTCAAGCTTGCGCGCATTCGGCGGCAAATTGCAGCCGATCGCAAGCAGGCCGCCGCCCGCGAGAAACTGCTTACCGCGGCGGAAGGCAGACTGAGCGCGGCGATTGCCGCGTCGCGGCCGGTCTCGATTGCGGGGAGGGCGGACGCAAGCCCGGCCGAACTGGCGCCGGCCCGGCCCATGTCGACGGTGCAAGCGGTGCTGGATTCGCTCGGCCAGGGCGAGTTGCTGGCGGTGCAACGGGTGATGCAGGCTCTCGACGTCGACCGCCCCAGGCGGCGAGACTAAGCCGCGAACGATGGCCGCCCGGCTCACCACCGGGCGGCTTTTTCATGCCCGCCGGTTAGCGGCGAAGACAATGCCCATGCGCGAGTTAGTCCGGCTCGCACGACAGATCGCCGCCAGTGACGTCTACCTGACGATAGACCCAATGGTGCGCAGGCCCACATTGCTGCCCCTCGCGCGGTCGACCATCGTCAACGGTGAAGAACAACACCTCAAAAGCCCGCCACGCCCATTCTCGCACGAGCGACAGGGTTTTCAGTACCTCGGATTTCTTGTTCCGACGGCGCCGGTGTACGGGTTGACGTTGCCGGTGGCGCTGTAGTTGTCGCGCTGGGTGGTGTTCGGATTAGTCGCGACGTGCGGCGCCACATAGGTGCCGCTGTTCGTCGTGTGGCCCTGGACGCTGTGGCTGCGCGTGTTCGAGCCCGTCCCGCCGCTGAGATATTGCGCCTGAGCGGCAGTCGCGGCCAACGTCAAAGCGGCAGCCAAAATAATCTGCTTCATTCCCAGTCCCTCCCCAATGGTTTAATTTACGCACGGACACAACCATTCGTAGAGAGGACGCGCAATGACGTAGAAACACGGTGGGGACAACTTGGCCCGAGTGCTTTTTTTGCGTCGTTGGGCTGCGGCACAGACTCGCCCAGGCGCTGGCGCCGATCGGCCGCCGGCGCAGCCTCAATTTATCTTGCGCCGGAGCTTCCGGATGATTTCCCGTAGATCGTTCGCGTATTCCTCGATGATCCGCCGCGCCTCATCCAAGCGGGAGTGGGGCTCCTTCTTCTCATTCGGTTCCGCGGGCTTGATCATGACCAAAAGGTCTCGAACAGCAGGCGGACGACTCGTTGAGCTAGATCAACACCAGCCAGGTCAGGTGTCGGGCGGGAAGTAGTGCCGCAGCACCAGCCGCCCCGCCAGATAGAGGGCGACGCCAGCGCCCAGGATGACAAGCCACCAGCTAAACCAATCCATGAGACTGGCCCCCGTGTCTGCAAGCCGTGTCTGCGATCGCCGCTAAGCCCGCTGCTTCGCCTCGGCGGCGGCGATGGCTTTGGAGAGGGCTTCGAAGGCCGCGCCAGTGAACGCCGTCTTGTCATCGCCATCGTATCCGAGCTGGCGTTTTGCGACTTCGCAGGCTGCCAGCAGCGTTTTTTCCAGCTCTGTCAGCTCAGCCATTGGCCCGCCCCCCGTGCCGTAACGGGTTTGCAGACACAATGCCGACACGCGGCTTTTTCGGGAGGGACGGAAAATCGCCTAAGTCGTTGATTTTCATGGTGAGCGCGGAGGGACTCGAACCCTCGACCCCATGATTAAAAGTCAAATCAAGCCGATTTTCTAAGCTCCTGATGCCAACACGTTTTTCTGTGTCGGCACGGAAAGCGACGGTTTTCCCAGTGTTTTTCATATCTACCCCGTGATGTTCGTTTACATTCGTTTGCATCGGCGTATGGTTCGCGGTGCAGACATACTGCAGACACGGGGATTTCTCAACATGGCCGCCGCTCCTGCCATCAGCGAAAAAATCGTTGCCGCTCTGCCCGTGCCAGCCAAGGGCAACAAGCTGCACTATTTCAGCGGCGCCAGCCTCCAGGGCAAAAAGGCCCCGGCCGGTTTCGCGGTGCGCGTCACCGCCGCCGGCACCAAGGCGTTCGTTCTGTTCCACCGCGTCAACGGCAAGCCCTACCTGCCGACGCTGGGACGCTGGGACGCCAACGCGGGCGGCGGCAGCCTCACGGTGCGCGACGCGATCGTGAAGGCCGACAAGCTGGCAAAGGACATCAAGAACGGCCGGCGCGAGGATCCCCGACCCGAGCGCACCCGCCGGCTGCAGGAGGGCGACCGCGTCGACGGCGAAACCGTGTCCGGTTTGCTCGACAGGTTTGTGGAGCGCTACGCGAAGGCGCTCATTGACCGCAAGGGTAAGAAAGAGCGGCGCCTGCGCACCGCGGACCAGATCGAAGCGACCTTTGACCGGCTGGTGAAACCGCGCATTGGCAAAATCGGCATTTATGCCCTGCGCCGTTCCGACATCGTCAGCATGCTGGACGAGATCGAGGACGAGAATGGCCCGGTCATGGCTGACCGCGTGCTGGCGCTGGTGCGCAAGGCTTTCAACTGGCACGCCACCCGCGACGACGAATTTACCCCGCCGATCGTCAAAGGCATGGCGCGCACCAAGTCGAAAGAGCGGGCGGCAAAGCGCACGCTGGCCGACGACGAGATCAGGGATTTATGGGCAGCGCTCGACGTCGTCGTCGACGTGCCCGAGTGCTATCCGCGTTTCGTCAAGATGTTGCTTTTGACCGCGACGCGCCGCACCGAATCGTCCCGCATGCACACGTCCGAGCTTGAGGGCGAGCTGTGGACAATTCCAGGCGACCGCTACAAGACGAAGCTTGATCACGTCATCCCGTTGACCGCAGCCGCGCGGGCCCTGATTGGCGACAAGCCCGCCAGGGCGAAGAAAAATTCGTGGTTTGTGTTTTCCACCAGCGTCAGCGGTCCCGACGGCGAAATGGAGCGCGACGGCGCAAAGCCGTTCAGTGGATATTCCAAGGCCAAGGCCGAGCTCGACAAGACCATTGCCACAATCCGCAAGCGCGATGGCCGCGAGCCGATTGCAAACTGGACGCTTCACGATTTACGGCGTACCGCGCGCAGCCTCATGAGCCGCGCCAAGGTGCCAACCGATCACGCAGAGCGCGCGCTTGGCCACGTCATGGGCGGTGTTCGCGAGACCTATGACCGGTACGAATACCTTGACGAGAAGCGCGCGGCGTTCGAAGCGCTGGCGGCCCTCGTTGAACGCATACTAAACCCCGCTGCCAACGTCGAAGAACTTGCAGCGCGCCGTGTGGTGCAATCATGAGCGACTATTTCATTTCGATTGAGAGCACAGTCGCTTTTGTAAAAAAGGTTACCGGCGCCGCGCTTGGGCCCGCGTGCCAGACCCTGATTTCAATCTGCGAATCGGGCGCGGTGCGGTCCCGTTGGTCCGCCCATCATTCACAGACTTGGCCGGCTATTCCTAAACAGGACTGGATTGGCGCCGATATCGATTGGCAAGGCTACCGGGTGCGCAAGGCCGATGGCCGGTACATGGCAGGCGTCTCGTTCAGCGAGGATGACCTGAACGCATGGGCAGCCTCGCGCGCGTCAGTTGCCACCCCGATCGATCTCGCCCCGTCGGAGCAAGAGCCAGTCGCAGAGACAATCCGCGACATCATTCGCGCTGATCCCGGTTTGTCTAAGGATGAGGTATATTCCAAGGCGAAGCGAGCCATAGGCATAGGCCGCAAGGACTTTGACAACGCATGGCGCGAGCACGCTTCCGAGCAGCAAAAAGCCGGTGGCCGGCGATCTGCGCCGCGCTCGAGAGTAACCCGCGGAGCGACCTAACCCCCCTTTGATTTCTCTAAACCCCCATTTTGTCGGGGGTTTTTTATTGTGCCGAACGCCGTGAATGTTGCGCCACCGTCAACCAGACGAAGGCGAAAAAGACATGGCGACCGCAGAAATTTTGAGTGACTATATTCCCCGGAAGCAACTGGCCGCCGAGTTGGGGCTTGCCGAGGCGACCCTGATCCGTTGGGAAAAGGATGGACGCGGCCCGCCCTGCACCCGGGTCGGCAGGGATCCCCTCTACTACAAACCCAGCATCGAAAAGTGGCTGCGTTCCTGCGAAAGAGCCAAGCCGCGTGCAAGCGCTGCCTGAGATGCAGGGCGCGCGAGCCCGCCGCCCAGTCCGAGGCGACGGAACTTCGCAAGACAGTCGGGGGATTGTCGCGGAGTTTACCCAGGACGAACGATCCCGCGACGCACTGGCCCAAATTCACGCCGCGATCGTGGCGGCCGGACGCGAGCGGCCATTGACGCGGCTCGAAATCCGCATTCGCTGTCTCAGCGCGCCTCGTCCTTGGTTGGATTTGGGCATCACTTATTCCGGCTGGCACCGCCGCCGCCGCAAGCAGCGCTTGCTCGTTGAGCGCCAGGCGGTGGCTGCATGACAGACGCGAAAGCCTCACCGCTCTCCGAACCGGTAACGATTGCCAAATTCTGGAAAAATCGGCGCCGCAGCGAATCCGTGCGCATCACCTTGTCTGAATACGAAGGCCAGGCCCTGATAAACGTCAGGGTCTACTGCACCGGCACCGACGGCATCGATCGCCCGACCACCAAAGGCGTCGCGATGGGCATTCGTAAGCTGCCCGAGCTCGCCGCCGGCTTGGCGAAGGCGCTTGATAAGGCCCGGGACCTTGGCTTGCTCGACCTTGCGGAGGCGGCTGAATGAACGCCGTTTCACCGTCGCCAATCGAGATTGACCCGCGCCCCTGCGAATTGTGCGGCCTGACGATCGATCGGCATCAAATGGTCGACGAGGGCGAAGGGCGGGAATTTTTCTGTCTCGACGTCCCGGTGGATGAACTGACGCTCGACGAATTGGAGCGGCGCGCCGAACTGCGGCGCCAGGAAGAAATTGCCGCGATGGTGCGGGATTGGGGGCTTGCCGACGAGCGCGACAGATGGCGCTGGACGGGCGAGTCCATGCCGGCCATCCAGCCCGCGCCGGTCCCGCGCCGCGAGCCGTACGCCCCGCCGCAGGCGACCGTTGACGCCTTCCTGTACGTGGCCGGGCTCGATGACGTCGAACGGCTCGCGGCATGGCTCGACGATCACCCCAAGGACGCCCCGATTTTGCTCAAACTGTTGAAAGCAAAGCTATGCAAGTGACCTTGGCCAAGGTTGCCGAGCTAGAGCGCCGCTATGCGCCGATCGAGCCCGCGGTGGACGAGATCGACGCATCGCAGGATGGCGCACCGCCGCCCGCCAGTCTGGAGGACTATGGCTTATCGGCCGACGCCGAGCAGATAATCGAGCCCGGGCCGAGCGCCGCCCAAGCGCGCGCGCCGCTTCGCCTGACCACCCCGCCGGACTGGCGCGGCATCGCTATCCCGCCCATGCGATGGCTGGCAACCAACAGGATCCCCGCCGATGACGTCACGATTTTGTCGGGCGACGGTGGCGGCGGCAAAACCACAATCGCCATGCAGCTCGCCGTTGCGGTGACATGCGACCTTGGCGACTGGCTTGGCACCACATGCGAAACGGGACCGGTGATCTTTTTCAGCGGCGAAGAACCCGAAAACGAAATCCGCCGGCGGTTGGCCCGGGTTTGCAGTGGCCGCGGCATCCAGCCGGACAGCATCACAAACCTGCATTTTCACTTTGCCGAGCCCGACGAATGCATTCTTGGCACCGGCAAGCCTACTTGCCCGATCGCGCCGACCCCGCTTTTCGAATCGTTGTTCGAGGCCGCCCGGCAAATCCGGCCGGTGCTGATCATCGTCGACAGCAACGCCGCGACCATGGGCGGCAACTATCTCGACCGCGTGCACGCCCGAACCTTTGTCAGCATGTTCCGCCGCATCTGCCGTGAAATCGATTGCGCCGTGGTGCTGCTCGACCATCCGAGCCTCTCCGGCATGACCAACGGCACCGGCCGGGCCGGCAACATGGACTGGCAGAACGCCGTCCGCGCGTTTTCCTACCTGCGATCGGTCGACAATGCCGAGGGCGGCAAAGGCCGCGAACTCGAGATCATGAAGACCAATTACGGCCCGCCAGGCGAGAAGGTGAAGCTGCGCTGGCAAGACGGCTGCTACGTGATGGAGGGCACCGTCCGCAGTCCGAAGGCCGCCGCTGCCGAGCGCAAGGTCGATGACCTGTTTCTCCGGCTCCTTGCCGAGCGCAACGCGCAAGGGCGATGGGTGACGCCCAGCAAGGCCGTGGGCTTCGCGCCAAAGGAATTGGCCGCCATGCCATCCGCCGAAGGCTGCACCGCCGCCGCGCTCGCCAACGCGATGGAACGGCTATTGGCCGCCAAAGAGATCGAGGTTGAGACCTACGGCTACAACTCGAAACAGCGCCAGCGCGTCGTGATCGCCACTTCCAACCGCCTTCCAACCGGCGAGTAAGGACTTCCAACCACCATGCCAACCGCACTTCCAACCACCGTTCCAACCGGTTCTATCTGGCTTCCGCCAACCCCCCATACCCCCCTGCAGTTGGAAGTGCCCTCGCGCGCACGTTCCTGCCGTGCTCCGACCGGCTGCGCTGGCGCTCCGCTCGGTCGAACCACTCCCGATAGGACCTCACTCCATGACCAATGACCTCACCACCAAGCCGTCAGCCGATGACACAAAAAGCCTCCCCAAGCGCGTAACCGGCAAGCTGAAGGCCGTTTGCGATGCCATGGTGTGGGATGGAATGCGTTGGGACGAGGCCGCCATGAAAATGAATTTCCGAACCCGATCAATGCGCATGGCTATGCAAAGGCCGCATGTGCTTCGATATATCGCGGCGCAGAGACGTGTCTTGCTCGCGCAATCGAGCGGCCAAAATCTGCACCGGCTCGGCGAACTGCGCGACCAGGACAGCAACCCGGCGGCGGCGGTGCAGGCCGCGCGTGCATTGGAAGCGCTGGCGATCGAGGCGAGGGGAGGGCCAGGCGGTGGCGCGTTGGCTGGCGGCCCGCGTGCCGGCTACATCATCGACCTTAGCGGCGAGCAACCGACGACGGCCGGGCTTGTGATCGTGGTCAATCATCCGCCGGCCACGGCACCGGCTGCGGACCCTTTCACGATCGACGTGACCCCGAACAAGCGCGACGAGTAACGGGTTATGCACACACAGTGCAGACACGTTGACACGGTGCACGCGAAAGTGCATATCAGACAGGTGTTTGCGTGCTTCGACCCCGTCATTGAAGATCATGGGCCACGACGAAAGGGCGCAATGCCAGCCGCGACAACCACCACCCCGACGGCAGCCAAGACGAGCGGCGAGGTACTAGCGCGCGGGCTCTATCAGCTATCAAACAACTGTCTGAGAGAAAGACCCGCGAGCGAGTGCGGGCACGCGGCCGAGCGCATGTGCGCGCGAAGGGAGGGGGGTGGCCCTCGCGATTCCAGGACCCGCCACAGGGCGACCGGCAGGAAAAAATGCAGCGCCGATCCATACGCTGGTGAGACGACCTCGCGCTCGACCCCCAAAACGACCCGACCCCATTTTTTATTGACCCCTGAAAATTCCCGAGTTCCGGCGCCTTGGCGGGCGTCTCGTCCGCATTGGCTGGCTGTGGGGAGGATGTCAGCCGTTCTATTCGAGCTTCAACGCCGCGGAGGCGTTTCATCAGGGGCTGGGCTGGTCCCCTGGAAGGCTACCAGCTCAACCTTTGGAGCGGCTTGAAAAATGTCTGACGTCGAGAAATCCCCGGAGGATCTTTTCACGTTCCGAATTTTCCGACGCTCGATCAGTTTTGGAGAAACTGCGCACCAGGAGAGCGACGAGGTTGGTCGGCTGCTTCGTGCGGCCGAGCATCTGATTCGCAGTGGCGCGCCGATCGATCGTCCCGAGCAGCGCCAGCTGAAATGCCGGAACGGCTTCCTCGTCGCGGATTTCACTTTTCTGCCGGGCATGGTCCGCGGCGCCAACCAGCCGAGGAACGCACAATGAGCGCATTGGTCGAGCCCCGCGAGGTTTTCCACATTGCCACGGGCCGCACCGTCATGAACGCGGTCGACGCGAACAGCGCGGTATCGAACAGCCCGCGTGAGTGGAGCCTTGAGCCATGGTCGCCGGCGGTGGTTGAGAAGGTCGAAGCCCGCATCAAGCGCAACGAGGAACTGAACAACGTGCCGGTCGTCGGCGCGCTCAAGCCGCCGGAGGAGCAGCGATGAAACTCAGGATCCACCGCACCCCTGCGCCGCCACCGCCGCCCTCGCGCCCGATCTTGCGGCAGGGGCAGCCGGCATCAGGGCCACATCGCAACCCGCCCGCGGCGACCCGGCCGACACCATCGAACGCGGAAGCGGCCAAGGCGGTTCGCATCGCGTCCACTCCCGGCGGCATCAACGGCCGCATGCAACGATTTTGAAAACAGGAGTCTTCCCAATGGACGCGACGATCTACGATACCAAAAGCGGTGAAAGCCGCATCCTGCCGCAAGTCCAGGCCGAGCAGGCGGTGCGCAACAGCCTTGGCGCATGGTCATTCACGAAGCCGCTGCCGCCCGGCTGGGATAAGGAAATCCCGCGCTACCGGATCTCGGTCAATTTGCATCCGTCGCCGCTTGCGCGACACCGGCACGAACCGCCGTTTGTGTCGTCTACGGAATCAGCGCAGTGGCAGTTCGCGGAACGCCCCATCGCGGCCGGCGAGACGATCGAAACGACGGCATGGCCGCACTTGTCGATGCAGCCTTTGAACGAAAGTGCGAAACAGACCTTGAACTACTTCAGGGACCACATGAAATCCCGCCTGCCGCAAACACCATGGCGCAACGGGCGGCTCTACCTTGACGACGGCCTGACGGGCACGGCGCCAACGGTGTTCCGGCCAGCGTTGCCAACCGCTGCGCCGATGCCGCAGCCCGTTCGCGTGGCGCGGTGATCGCATGGGCTCGACGGGCACGGCGCCGCTCGCCACCATCCGCTGCCAGGACGACCTGATCGAGGCGCTCCGGACCGCCAAGGAGATGCGCAACCTGTCGTTCAAGGTGCTCGACGAGCTCGGCGGCTTCACGCAAGGCCACATGGAGCGGGTGATCGGCCCGCGGCGCGAGAAGGGCATGAGCCCGTTCGTGTTCCAGATGCTGTGCTCGCTGCTCGCCGTGAAGCTGGAAATGGTGCCGGACGAGGACCAGGCCAAGCGCATGTCCGCGAAGTGGGAAGGCCGCGACATCAGCAATGTCAGGCTCGAAAAGGGGAACGTCAGCAAGACGCTGCTGGAACGCGCCCGCCCGAAGTTGCTGCAGGAGTTCGGCGCCAAGCTGGCGTTGGCGTTGGGCGACGATCTCGACCAGGTTGTGGCCGGCATCACCGCGACACGCACCGCGCCATTGCCTGCCGCGAAGGTCGACCATGCCGCAGCGATCCCGGCATTGCCGCCGCCCTCTGTGGCGCTGCTGGCACCACCGCTGGCGGATCAGAATTCGCCGGCTGCAAACGTGGAAGTGTTCATGGCGCCCAGGCCCGAGCCGGCTTCACGCGCGCACCTTCGTGTAGTGCAGCCGCGCGTCAAGGGCGCCGGAAGGTGGGGCGGCGCACTGTAAGCCGCTCCCGCGCACCCCGTTCGTTTCCAGTGCGTTGCGACCTGAATCATCTCTCCACCATCGTCGCGCATCTTGCTCGTTCGGAAAGCGAGCTGCGCGGACGCCTCATTCAACCATTCCAGGGCGCCCGGTGAACTTTTTTAAGTTCGCCCTTTTCGCGCGGGGTTTTCCGACCGAGCGCCCTGGAGACCGGCGACCGTGGCGGACACCAACTGGCATCACATCGAGCAAGCGCCGCGCGGCGTCGGCCCTCAATTGCTGCGGGCGGGCACAAGCCTCAACGATCCCGTGTTCGTTGGCTATCAGGCCGATGACGGCCGTTGGTTCTTCGGCGCGGAGGAAGTTCACCCCACTCACTACTGCCTGATCCCGGCTTTCGACGCGGACGACGGGGTCGCGGCATGACCATGCTCCGACGCCTGACCCTATCCGTCTTCGCAGCCCTGAGTCTGCTTTCATCGGTCGCGGCAAGCTTCGCCCAGGCGCCGCCGCCGGTGCCTGCACTGCCCGACACCGAACGCAGAACCTCCTATGTGATCTCGGCATCGACCTGCGCCTGCGCGGTCGGCTTCCAGCTATTCGGGGATTCGACAGATTACACGAACTGGCTCGAGGTCTGGATCAACGGCGTCCGGCTGCCGCAGCCCGGCAACTGGACCATCACCAGCCCCTCAGGACCGCTCGCGAATCTCCCGCGGCCGATCACCAATGCGGTGCTGACCTTTACCCAGGCCCAGACCGGCACGGTGCAGATCGTCGGCGCGCGGCGGCCGCGCCGGACCTCGCAGTTTTCGGAAAGCCGTGGCGTCGCCGCGCGCGACCTCAACCAGGTTCTGTCCGACCTGACCGCGCAGCTCCGCGAGAACTGGGACAAGACCAACGACGTGACCGGCCGCGCCGTGATCGCCCCGCCGGGCGAGACGCTGGCGATGCTGCCGATCGCTGCCAACCGGCTGAACCAGGGCGCCTGCTTCGACAATCTCGGCAACCTTGCGCCGTGCGTTTCCGTTCCCAGTTCGACCTTCACGGCGGGCAACGGCATCAATTTTGTCGGTACCAACCCGACCACCATCTCGACCGCGACCTATGCCGCGGGCAACGGCATCAACTTCTCCGGCTCAAACCCGACCACGATCTCGGTCAGCGCCAGCAGCGGCACGCCGATCATCTCGACCAGGGCAGTGGCGGCCACGCTGGATCTCTCGGCCTACAGCGTCGTCATGACGGGCGGCTACGGGCTGCCGGGCGATGGCGGCCATGCGACGTTCAAAAACATCGGGTCCGCGCCGTTCATCGATTCCTACATCACCACATTCACCGTCACCGGCGGCAGCGGCTACACCAACGGCTCCTATTACGGCAACCTGTTTTCAATCGGCGACAAGCCTTTCGCCATCGGCCTGGTGACGGTTGCGGGCGGCGCATTTACCGCCGTCGATGTCTCGGGTACGCCGAGCGGTCAGTGCGCCGTCGGCGACGTTCTGGCCTTTGTTGGCAGCGCGGCGGCGGTCGGTGGCGTCACCGGCGGTATGCCTGCGGGCGGCACGGGCGGATCAATCACGGTCACCGGCTGCAGCCAACCGCTGGGCAGCTTCACGGATGCCGTAGGAACCCGCTTTCAGATCGTCACGCCCACCGGCGCGAACGCCTTCCAGTTCGGCGCCAAGGCCGACTGGAACGGGACGGACGCGGGCACGACGGACAACTTCAATTCGCTTCAGGCGCTTCTCTGGTATGCGGGGTTCAAGTCGTCCTATCCGTACGACGGCGGCGGCTTTTGGGGCGGTGTCGCACATATTCCCCAAGGCTCGTTTATGGTGTGCGGCACCGGCCTGAAGCCGCTGATCGTTCCTAACGGCGTAAAGGCGCAAGGCGCGCACGGCACGGCCAGTGCCATCAAATTCTGCACGGCCTGGGATACCGGCACTTATCAGGTCACGCTTGGCGACAACAATTGGCACTTCGCGTGCTTCAATCCCTCGCTTTATCACCTTGGATTGCGCTCCGACAGCGGCACGCAATACATGGTCTATTCGAACTGCGGGCAGGACTTCGCCGGAGTTTATCAGACCTACATCTACAGCAACGGCGCCAGCGGCACGCGGCCGTGCATCCATTACGAAAAGGGGTTCGGCGGATCCACCGTTTTTGTGATTCGCGATGTCGGCTGTTCTGTGAATGCAAACAGTGCGCAAATCTGGCTCGGTAACACCATCGCATCCGGAATGAACCTCGGCACGACGATGGTCGAGGTGACCAACGTCTCGGGAGGAGCAAATTCAGCGCCGACCGGAAATCATCAAACTCAAACGTCGCTGCTGATCCAGGGCGGCTTCGTAAACGTGTTCCGCTATCACTTCGAATCCACGGCTGGCGGCATTACGGTCGACGTAGGAGCAACCGGGAACGCGGAGCACATCACGATCACCAATGTTAACGGGGGCGGGCTGCCAGTCTACGCCCCGTGCCCTGGTTTAATCATTCTCACGGGTGCCAATATACCGGGCAACACGACCCTGTCTCAAGTGCAGGCAACCGGAGGGGACTGCAC
>Ga0207710_10000732_pt1 | contig 18146 bp, 18 predicted proteins | sample KBSS24metaG_FD_184400 | JGI IMG/M metagenome (GOLD analysis project Ga0207710, IMG submission 184400) | Switchgrass rhizosphere microbial communities from Kellogg Biological Station, Michigan, USA - KBS S2-4 metaG (SPAdes) (version 2) | ecosystem: Host-associated > Plants > Roots > Rhizosphere...
TTTTTCATGTGCATCCATCGGCATAGGATATAATTGTTTGGAAGGATCATCTACTAAAACAACACCTGGGGCGTTGCATAATATTTTTTTTACTTCATCTAAATCAAATTCATTTTCAAATTCCACATTTACGCTTTCGCTATGCCCGCCTATTACCGGGATGCGAACGGTAGTTGCCGTAACACGAATGGAATCATCCCTCATTATTTTTTTTGTTTCATTCACCATTTTCATTTCTTCTTTTGTATATCCATTTTCTAAAAAAACATCTATTTGCGGAATTGCATTCAGATCGATAGGATATTTATAAGCCCTTTCCCCGGCTATTCCATTTCTTTCGTTCATTAACTGTGTTACCGCTTTTACACCCGTGCCTGTTACACTTTGATAAGTACTTACTATCACTCTTTTGATCTTATATTTTTTATATAATGGATTTAGCGCCACTACCATTTGAATAGTGGAGCAATTTGGATTGGCAATTATCTTATCATTTTTAGTAAGAATATCCGCATTAAGCTCCGGCACTACTAATGGCTTTGCAGGATCCATTCTCCATGCTGATGAATTATCGATCACAGTTATTCCGGCTTCAGCAAACTTTGGCGCCCACTCTAACGAAGTACTGCCCCCTGCAGAAAATATAGCTACGGCTGGCTTAGCCGCAATAGCGTCTGCCATGCTTACTACTTTGTATTTATTTCCTTTGAATTCAACCAGCTTACCAACTGATCTTTCCGATGCAACCGGAATTAATTCTGTAACAGGAAAATTTCTTTCGGCTAATACCTGAAGCATTTTTGAACCTACAAGCCCTGTAGCACCGACAACTGCAACTTTCATTTTTTTTGTTTTTTTTAATTAATAAATCAACTTTTAATAATCATTCTTCTAAAAGCAAATAAAAAAGCCTTCCGTTTTGGAAGGCTGTAATATGCTGAGATCATACAAAACACATTTTTAACCTTCCCCTTTGCGGAAATGTTTCTTTATGCACTTTGTATATTTCGTTGTAATCATGAGCCGCAAAAGTAAACTGCGAAGGCTATTCATCCAAATAATCAGTAATAATTTTTATCAATAAAAAATATTATAAGCACACTTTCTTATCTTGGCATGAATGAAAACTTTAAAATTACTGCTGATTAGTATCCTCTTATCTCCCATATATCTTGTTGCCCAAAACCGGTACGATGTAGTAATTGATGAAATAATGGCTGATCCAACACCACAGGTAAGTTTACCTAACAATGAATGGCTTGAATTAAAAAATACAACAGCATCGCCGGTTAATTTACAAAATTGGAGAATTGGGGATGCGACCGGACAGAGCGGACCCTTGCCAAGTTTTATTTTACAGCCCGATAGTTTTGTTATCGTTTGTACCGGAAGTGCTGTAACAGCTATGTCTGCTTTTGGCACTACCATTTCTGTTACAAGTTTTCCTTCTCTTGATAATGATGGCGATCAACTTTTCTTAAAATCAGCAAATGGTAAAACCATTCATGCTGTGAGTTACTCTTCAACATGGTATCAGAATGAGGTAAAAAAAGATGGTGGATGGACATTAGAAATGATCGATACGAAAAGTCCGTGTGCCGGAATTAGTAACTGGAAGGCAAGTATCAATACAGCCGGTGGCACCCCGGGAAAAAAGAATTCAATTGATGCTATAAATAATGACCAAACAGCTCCTCAACTTAAAAGAGCCTATACACTAGACAATACAACGATTATTTTAGTTTTTGATGAACCAATAGATAGTTTAAAAGGAGCGACTATCGCCAACTATTCTATTGACAGAGGATTAACGATTGCAAACGCTGTTACTATATCGCCCCTTTTTAACCAGGTACAATTGAAAACAAATACTTCGCTTGCAGCAAATACTGTATATACAATTTCTGCGAACAATATCAGCGATTGTAACAATAATAGTATTGGCTCTGCCAATAAAGCAAAGGTTGGTTTGCCAGCAGATGCAGCCGCAGGAGAATGGATCATTAATGAAATTTTATTTAACCCAAAAGCAAACGGATTTGATTATGTAGAATTTTATAACAATAGCACTAAAATATTTGATGCTTCCAAACTTTATATTGCAAACCGCAACAGCAGCGGTGTGGTTAGTTCGATAAAAGTATTGACAGCAACACCTCAGTATATTTTTCCCGGTGATTATATCGTTGTCACTGAAGATGCAAACAATCTTGCATTGAATTATTTGGTTAAAAACCCCGATAATGTTTTGATCGTTTCATCAATGCCATCTTTCCCTGATGATGAAGGTGATGTTGTGGCATTAAATTTCCAGGGAAATGTTGTTGATGAAGTAAAATATAAAGATGACTGGCATTTTAAATTAATAGATAACGCTGAAGGTGTCGCATTAGAAAGAATTGATCCCACTGGTCCATCACAGGATGAAACTAACTGGCATAGCGCCGCTTCAACAGCCGGATATGGAACGCCTACGTATAAAAATTCTCAATATAAATTGGTTAATGCCGTTAATGCAAACATCGAAGTGGTTCCAAAAGTTTTTTCACCAGACAATGATGGACGGGATGATATTACAGCCATCCAATACAAGTTAAGTGATCCCGGCTATGTTGCTAATGTTACCATATTCGATGCAGCAGGAAGACCCATTCGCAATCTTGTTCGCAATGCAACACTTGCGCTAAATGGTTATTGGAATTGGGATGGACTTGATGATAAAGGAAACAAACTACCTGTTGGCACTTATATTATCTATACGGAGATATTTAATTTACAAGGAAAGAAAGATCATTTTAAAAACACGGTGGTGCTGGCGAGAAAATTATAAGGAGTTTGCTTCGCTACGGCAAAATTTTATTACATGAAAGTCTTGTTGAAGCTCGCAAGTTTAAACCAGTTCAATTTCAAAATTCACCAACTCTTTAAACTGTTGTATCCGTCTATCGATATCTGTTTTGTTGATCTCTTTTAATCTTGTAGGCCCGAATTTTTCAACACAAAAACTTGCCATAGCAGAACCAACAATGATCCCTCTTTTCATATTTTCAAATGATATATCTCCGGTTTTAGCCAAATGCCCCATAAAGCCACCTGCGAATGTATCCCCGGCGCCGGTGGGGTCGAACACTTCTTCAAGCGGTAAAGCTGGTGCAAAGAATACACTATCTTCATGAAATAATAATGCGCCGTGTTCTCCTTTTTTAATGATCAAATATTTGGGGCCCATTTTTAAAATGCTTTTAGCAGCTTTAACCAATGAAAACTGCCCGGTAAGTTGCCTCGCTTCAGCATCATTTACCAGCAACAAATCAACTTTCTTCATCACTTCTTCTAATCCCGGCATTGCTATTTCCATCCAGAAATTCATTGTATCCATCACAATGAGTTTCGGTTTTTTCTGTAGTTGTTTGATGACACTCAATTGGATTGCCGGAGATAAATTTCCAAGCATTACAAATTCTGCACCCTGGTAACTATCGGGAAGCACAGGATTAAAATCAGCCAATACATTCAGATCTGTTATTAAAGTATCCCTTGTATTCATGTCTTCATGATAACGACCACTCCAGAAAAAAGATTTTTTATCCGGGATCACCATTACTCCGTCCAATTGTACTCCTCTTTTTCTGAGTTCCTCCATTTCTTCTTTGGGAAAATCATAGCCTACAATCGATACTTGTTGCACTGGTTTTATAAAGTTGCTTGCTGCATAGGCAACATACGTAGCAGAACCGCCAACTATACTATCCGTTTTTCCAAATGGGGTTTCAATTGCATCAAAAGCCATCGTACCTACTGTGATCAGGGACATGTTTTTAAATTTTATTTATTATTATTTTAGCGAGCAAACTTAATGACTTATTGACTATTGGTTATAAATTTTACGCCATTGCCCTTTGCTGACTTATATGACTCCATTGACTTATTTGACTGATATTACTTCCTTACTATCTTTGAGTATGGCTAAAGCACAACGTCCCAAGGCATCCAAAAAAGAATTCATTCTCCAGAAAGCTGCAACTATGTTTCGGGAAAAAGGGTTTTCAGCCACTTCGATGCGAGACCTTGCCGAAGCAGTAGGCATTGAAGCCGCAAGTCTTTATAACCATATTCAATCAAAATCTGAAATGCTGCAGGAGATCATTTTCCGTATGGCCAATAATTGCAACGTACAAATAGAAAACATGGAGAATGATGATATAAATAGTTTAAAAAAAATTGAATTACTGATACGTTTTCATGTACAGATGATGTTAAACCGTTTTGATGATTATTATGTAATGATAAATGAATGGATACATCTTTCCGAGCCATATCTTACCAATTTTACTACGCAGCGACGGGTATATGTACAAAAAATGGAAAACATTATCAATGATGGCATACGTAATAAAGAAATGAAACCGGTAATGCCTTATATCGCCATGTTATCCATTTTATCATCTGTTCGTGGGTTGGAATTCTGGCATCGCAGTACTAAAAAAATTCCTCCAACCGAACTGGAAGACAATATGGTGAGCTTTCTCATTAATGGTTTGAAAAAATAGAGGCAGACAATTCATGTCGATTCATTTTCACTCTATCAAAGTAAAAGAAGTTAGAAAAGAAACTTCCGGTTGTGTTTCCGTTTTATTTGATATTCCCGCCGAGTTAAAAAAAGATTTTGCCTTTATACATGGACAAAGTCTTACCATGCGTACTTTTTTAAATGGAGAAGAAGTACGCCGCACTTATTCTATTTGCAGCAGCCCTTTGGATAAGGAATGGAGAGTAGCCATAAAAAAAGTAGAAGGAGGATTATTTTCCGGATTTGCAAATGAAAAATTAAAGAAAGATGATGTGCTGGAAGTAATGCCACCAGTAGGAAATTTTTATACCAAACTTAATGCTGACAATAAAAAGAAATACTTAGCCTTTGCTGTAGGCAGTGGTATTACTCCTGTTATCTCTATTATCAAAACAACATTAAGCGTTGAGCCCCAGTCCAGTTTCACATTAGTATATGGCAACCGAAGCCGTAATTCCATTATTTTTTTTGAAGAATTGGAAAACCTAAAAAATAAATATCTCACACGATTCAATCTTATTCATGTATTGAGCAGAGAAAGAACTGATGCCAATTTAAATTTTGGAAGAATAGCAATTGATAAACTTATTGAGTTAAATAAGATAGTTCCCTATAACAGTATTGATGAATTTTTTATTTGCGGACCAGAACAAATGATCTTTTGTGTAAAAGAATTTTTAGAACAGAGAGATATTGATAAAGGAAAAATTCATTTTGAATTATTTACTACACCCGGCCAAAAGCAATCAACAGTTAACAGTGAGCAGTCAATAGTTGACAATGGTCCTAAAAGTAAGATCACGATCAAGCTCGATGGAAGAAGTCTTGATTTTGATCTTTTACTTAACAGCACTACAACAATATTAGATGCTGCTTTGCAACAGGGTGCTGATCTTCCATTCGCCTGCAAGGGCGGAGTATGCTGCACCTGTAAGGCAAGATTATCAGAAGGCGAAGTGATGATGGATGTTCATTGGGGATTGGAAGAAGAGGAAATAAACAAAGGTTTTATTCTTACTTGTCAATCTCATCCAAAAACAGAAAAAACTGTGATTGATTTTGACATTAAATGAACCTTTTGTTAACGTATTTCTTTTCTAATTTTTTCCATTTTAAAAATTCTGCTCGAAAAAGATCGTCGCTCTAACAGTTGTTAGGTTTAACTAAATTTGCTCTTTAATATGCGATGGAATATATATGGAAAGCTTTGAAAAAAAATTTGAAAGTAAAATCGATAAAGAAATAAAGATTGAACCCAAAGATTGGATGCCCGATGCGTATAGAAAAACAAATGTCCGGCAGGTAAGTCAGCATGCACACAGTGAAATTGTAGGAATGCTTCCCGAAGGAGCATGGATAACAAGAGCTCCATCCTTAAAAAGAAAAGCGATCTTATTGGCAAAGGTGCAGGATGAAGCCGGGCATGGTCTTTATTTGTATTGTGCTGCCGAAACTTTAGGAATGACAAGAGAAGAAATGATCAATGATTTACATAGCGGCAAGGCAAAGTATTCTTCTATTTTTAATTATCCCACATTAACATGGGCTGATATAGGCGCTATAGGTTGGCTAGTTGATGGCGCCGCAATTTTAAACCAGGTAATGCTCACAAGAACATCTTATGGGCCTTACGCAAGAGCAATGGTTCGTATTTGTAAAGAAGAAAGTTTTCATCAGCGGCAGGGCTTTGATATTCTATTGACCTTAAGTAAAGGAAGCAAAGAGCAAAAAGAAATGTGCCAGGATGCGATCAATAGATGGTGGTGGCCTTCCATGATGATGTTTGGGCCCCATGATAAAGATTCCACACATTCAGATCAAAGCATGAAGTGGAAAATAAAAAGAAAAACAAATGATGAATTGAGACAGGACTTTGTTGATATGTGTGCAGAACAGGTAAAAGTTTTAGGAATGATATTACCTGATGATAAATTAAAATGGAATGAAGAAAGAAAACATTATGATTTCGGTGAAATAGATTGGAATGAATTCTGGAATGTGGTGAAAGGAAATGGGCCATGTAATAAAGAGCGATTGGATGCTAGAAGAGAAGCATGGGAAGAAGGAGCATGGGTAAGAAAAGCTGCTGCTGCATATTCAGCAAAAAGAAATGCAAAGGCGGCTTAATTATAAATTAATAATTAGCAATGAAGAACTACATCAGAAAATTTTATTACGGCGATATTCCTGAAGATAAATCGGGAGGAAACATTTCTGATAGCAAGGCTACTCATAACGATTGGCCTTTGTGGGAGGTGTTTATCCGGAGTAAACAAGGATTGGATCATAAACATGCCGGCAGTCTTCATGCTGCGGATGCACAAATGGCGATTGAAAATGCAAGAGATGTTTATACAAGAAGGATGGAAGGAGTAAGCATCTGGGTTGTCGAATCAAAATACATTCATGCTTCTAATCCCGACGATGCAAAAAGCTTTTATGAACCTGCTGAAGATAAAGTATATCGCTATCCTACATTTTATGATCTGCCGGATGAAGTAAAACACATGTAGCAATTATTGATTACTGATTATTAATTATTGAAACGGCTTCCTTTTATGTAATAATTAATAATAAAGTCCAATGAACAACTATTTAATACAATATACACTTAACCTCGCCGACAATGCGCTGATACTCGGTCATCGTAACAGTGAATGGTGCGGACATGGGCCTGTGCTTGAGCAAGACATTGCCATTACGAATATTTCTCTTGATCTTATCGGACAGGCTAGAAATTTTTATCAATATGCAGCTCAACTGAAAGCAGATGGTTCAACAGAAGACACATTTGCTTATTTACGCACCGAAAACGAATTTAAAAACTGTTTACTCGTCGAGCAACCAAATAACGATTGGGCAAAAACAATTCTGCGGCAATTTTTATTCAGCGCTTACCAGTTTTATTTATATACTGAATTACAAAATAGCAAGAATGATCAGTTAGCAGCTATTGCTGAAAAATCCTTAAAAGAAGTTACTTATCATCTTCGATGGAGCAGCGAGTGGGTTGTAAGATTAGGAGATGGAACAGAAGAAAGTCAGCAAAGAATAAAAAAAGCAATAAATGAATTATGGATGTATACAGGCGAATTATTTATTGCAGCAGACTATGAAATAAAAATGACAGAAAATGGATATGGTGTTGATCCCGCAACATTAAAATCAAAATGGAAAGAAAAAGTAAAAACAGTTTTTGAAGAAGCAACGCTGGCCTTTCCTGTAGATAGTAAAATACAAACTGGCGGTAAAATTGGAGAACACTCAGAACATCTGGATAAAATTTTAGCCGATCTTCAAATGCTGCAAAGAACTTATCCCGGTTGTGAATGGTAATTTATGATTGAAACAAAAAACATAACAGTTGATCAGGTTTGGACACTACTTGAAAATGTAATGGACCCGGAAGTTCCCGTTTTATCTGTTATTGATCTTGGAATTATAAGAAAAGTTGAAATATACAGTGAGATCGAAAAGCCCCCTTTAGGGGGGTTGGGAGTTTATATTACACCAACTTATTCCGGTTGCCCGGCTATGGATGTAATAAGTATGAATATAAAAATGGAGTTATTGGCAAATGGATTTAAAAATGTAAAGATCATCCAGGTCCTTTCACCGGCATGGACTACTGATTGGATGAGCGAAGAAGGTAAAAGAAAATTAAAAGAATATGGAATTGCTCCTCCCAATCCCAAACAACAAGTTTGCAAGGATGAATTGTTTGCCCCTAATGAGGCTGTTCAATGTCCGCATTGCAATTCTTATCATAACCATCGTATCAGCGAGTTTGGCAGTACTGCCTGTAAAGCATTATACCAATGTGATGATTGCAAAGAACCTTTTGATTATTTTAAATGCCATTAACTATGTCATCCATTCTTTTTGAAATACAAGATGCTATTGGTTTCATTACTCTTAACCGTCCTGATAAGCTCAATTCATTCAACCGGGAAATGGCTTTGCTGCTACAGGAAAAATTAGATGAATGCCGGGACAAACAAATAAGATGTGTTTATATAACAGGAGCAGGCAAAGGATTTTCTGCAGGTCAGGATCTTGCAGAAGTTACAGAACCTAATGCGCAAGACTTTAAGGTTATTCTTTCTGAACATTATAATCCAATAGTTACCCGCATACGCAATTTGGAAAAACCTGTTGTTGTTGCTGTAAATGGAGTAGCTGCCGGCGCAGGCGCAAACATTGCATTGTGTTGTGATATAGTTGTAGCTGCTCAATCAGCTTCTTTTATACAAGCTTTTTCAAAGATCGGTTTGATACCCGATACCGGCGGCACCTATATATTACCCCGATTGATTGGCTGGCAAAAGGCATCCGCTTTAATGATGTTGGGTGAAAAGGTTTCGGCTCAAGAAGCGGAACGAATGGGAATGATCTATAAATTTTTTCCTGACGAAACTTTTACCGAAAATGCAATAAGCATTGCCAAATATCTCGCACAAATGCCAACCAGGGGATTAGCCTATACAAAACAGGTTTTAAATACATCCATGATAACAAGTTTTGAAGAACAATTACTGGACGAAGATATTTTTCAACAAAAAGCTGCTACTACTGATGACTATAAGGAAGGTGTAAAGGCATTTATGGAAAAAAGAAAAGCGGAGTTTAAAGGAAGTTAGAGGAGTTAACAAGGTTGATGGGGTTAATAAAGTTTATTAGTCAACTAATTATTATGGCCTACCAAAGTTTTGAAGAATTGGAGGTATGGAAAAAGGCAAGAGAATTAAAAATAGAAATACTCCAATTGGTAAAGACATTCCCACCAGAAGAAAGGTTCAACCTGACTGATCAATTAAAAAGGAGTTCAAGGTCAGTACCTTCTCAAATTGCGGAGGGACATGGACGGCGAACTTTTCCGGACAGGCTACGTTTTTCAATTATTGCAAGAGGTTCTTTGGCTGAAACGTTAAATCATCTGATTGATGCTTCCGACAGTGGCTACATTACGAATGAACAGCTAAAATATTTTCGGGATAAAGTTTATGAAGTTGAACGGTTATTGAATGGATATATCAATTACCTTGAAAAGAATATAAAATAAAACACCCGGTTATTCAACCCCTATCAACACTATTAACTTGTTAACTATTATATGGCAACACCTCAGCAAGTAATAACCCACATGATGGAAAACGACTTCTTCAGCCAATGGTTGGGGGTGGAAGTATTGGAAATAAAAGAAGGCTATAGCAAGGTCAGAATGACCATTCGTAAAGAAATGGTAAATGGATTTGGAATTATTCATGGCGGCATTCCATTTTCGCTAGCAGATACAGCTTTTGCTTTTGCCTGTAATAACAGGAATAATCTTTCAGTAGCTCTTGACGTTACCATTAGCTTTACCAAAGCAGTACATATAGATGATATATTAACGGCTGAAGCAAAAGAAGTACATAACGGAAGAAGCACAGGCGTTTACCTTATTACTGTAATTAACCAGCGCAATGAGCAGGTAGCTCTTTTTAAAGGCACATGTTTCCGGACCGGGAAAAAATTAATTGAAAGCTGACTCATTGTTTTAAACCCGGCCAATTAATTTATAGAATTAGAAAAAATGGTCAAATACTTGCAATCTTCTCCAATTAATAATAATTTAGTAGTACGATTTTTGTATAGTATTTACTCCTCCTTTAAGAAACCACTGTAGAATCCAGCATCATTAAGAGACCCACTGGTAATAATTTTTAGCTTTCATCGCATCTGCCTGAAGAGTTTATCCTTTGATACTGTGTAAAACCACAGAAGATCCTTCCTTTAAAATACCCCTGATCCACTATGAATCACCTGTAAAATCAGGATGATCAAACTCATCATAAAGCTGAGCAATCAGTATTCGTATATGTAAACTATTTTATTAATTAAAACTCTGAAGCATGAAAAAGATTCTACTCTCACTTTTACTGATGACATCGGTAAATTTAGTTTTTGCCCAAACATCAATACCGCACCCTTGTGTTAATGACTATAAAATTAACAATGGCGGCGGCAGTTGCCCGGATTTAAATGGGGTTGTAGCTACAGGAACTGTTACCTTATCATTTCTTGTTGCACTTAATCCAAGCTTTCTTCCTGAAATTACTGCTGTTACTGACATTACTGATCCAAATAATCCAATACCGGTAACGGGGGTAACGTTTGGTCCTGGAACATTGAATAATAATGGCACAGTGACCTACTGTTATTATCTTGGCCCAAATAATAATAATAACCTTTTAGGTCATAATTCAAAGTTTAGATTTACCGTTTTTTATCATATCAATGGCCAACCGGTTCCATGCGGCGAAGAAATCATCCTCCCTGTTAATTTCAAATCCTTCACAGCCGCAAGAAACCAATCTAATGTAGTGTTGAAATGGGAAACTGCATTCGAACAAAATAACAAGGGCTTTGCAGTTGAACGTAATATCCGCGGTATATGGGAACAGGTTTCTTTTGTTTCTTCACAGAGTGCTGATGGCAATAGCAATAGTGCATTAGCCTACCTGTATGTCGATTTGAATGATACAAAAGGTATGAGCCAGTACCGCATCCGCCAGGTTGACTTCGATGCTAAGTCATCATTCAGCGAAATTCGTGCAGTACGTGGTGAAGGCCAAACCGGTAAGACTGTAGTTTATCCTAACCCAAGTCTGGATGGCAGAGTAAGTGTAGTGTTTGAAGATGCTACTCTTACCCGTGATGTTTCATTGTCTGATATGTCAGGTCGTATATTGAAACAATGGAAAGGAGTTACAAATAATAATATCCAGATAGATAACCTGATGCCGGGAATGTATAGTTTGAAAATAGTTGTTCCTGCAACCGGTATTCAGTCCGTGGAAAAGATCATCGTGAGCAAACGCTAAATGCTCAGGGTTTTTATACCTTGAACCCCTCTTGCTTCATGCGGAGGGGTTTTTTTTGTGATCCCGATTTATCGGGAGAAGCAAACTCCCCGGCCGAGATTAGTTCCTGTCTTTTGAAATACTCACTACCCGATGAGACTTATGTAAAGTCAATATTTCAGCTTTTTTAAACTCAAAAGAAAAAATTTCTAAAAAATTAGTAGAAAACCCTTGCACAATTCTCCGGCAGTGTCTATTTTAGCAGTCCGATTAAGTAATAATCGCAGCATTCCTACTACTCCTTTTTAGAAAAGCCACCAGGAGAATCCAGCATCACTTTTAAGAAATCTGACGGGTAAAACCGAATAAGCATTTTATTCTGTTGCATCCTCATCGCTTCATCCAATCTCTCTTGAAGGATTAAATTATCCTCTTTATTCTGTCAAACCACAGAAGATCCCTCCTATCTGAATGCCTCATTATCCACTATGATTTACCTGTTGAAAACAGGATGAAATAACTCATCATATAGCTGAGCATTCGGCATTCGTACACTGTAAACTATTTTATTAATTAAAAACCTTGAAGCATGAAAAAGATTTTACTTTCTATTCTACTGTTTGCCGCAACAGGCCTTACAGTAAAAACATTTAGCCAGGTAGGTGGTTGCGCCAATGGAACAGGCGCCTGTGATCTTATTATTTCCGGAGTTGAAGTGACTGTTGGACCATATCAATGTAACACACCAAGCGCAGGAAAAATCACGGTCACTTTTGATTTAAAATTTAAGCTGAAGGCGAATTCGGGAAATAAATGGATATTTATTCATTCCTATTTGCAAGGAGATTATCCGACCGTTCAACCGCCTACAAGTGTAAGTGGATTTTTCCCATGCAGTGGTAGTGCTACTGATCCTCCCACACGAACAAATGGTGGTAAATTACCAGCAACGATTGGTCAAGCTGGAACATCATTTCTGAATTTGGGTATAGACAACACAGGAACTAATCCAACACTAATAGGAGCGGGAGGATATACTCCTGATGCTGGTGTTGCCTTAAATTCTGCTACCAGTATTACTAAAACAAATTTACCTGCACTAGGAGTTGATAGTTTTTCAATAAAAGGTGTTACTGTTGTTATTAATGCATCTTGTATAGCTGGTATGCTTCCTTCGCTTGTCGTAAAAACAGATGTTTGGTCATCTCAAGGACAACAGGCCTCTAAAGCACAATGTTGGGTAGGTGGTATTACAACCGGCTTTAATGATCCAACTATTAATCTTCAAAAACAATGTAATACTCCCCGTACATTTACTCTTAACGTTTCTACAAGTAATACTGTGCCTTCTACATTAACGTACAGCCTATTTATAGATGCGGACAATAGCGGAGATGTTAATGCTGGTGATATCGACATTACTTCTGTGCTTGGTGATGGAACTTTTGAAAACTTTGATAATACGCACCCACTTTTCACGCCAGCACCAACCAGTTATCCGCCATATTCTAATACTCCGGGTATTGCAAGTAAACCTTTGATTTTTAGAGGAAGCACCCCGCTCACTGCGAATGTAGTGGCTGCTAAAGCTAGTGATCCCGTAGGCTGTATTCCTTTGCCTGTTAAATTCAATTCTTTTACAGCTGCAAGAAATCATTCCAATGTAGTGTTGAAATGGGAAACTGCTTTCGAGCAAAATAGCAAGGGCTTTGCAGTTGAACGTAATATCCGCGGCGTATGGGAGCAGGTTTCTTTTGTTGCTTCGCAGGCTGCCGATGGCAATAGCAACAGTGCATTAGCTTACCTGTTTGTTGATTTGAATGATGTAAAAGGTATCACCCAGTATCGCCTCCGCCAGGTTGACTTAGATGCTAAATCATCATTCAGCGAAATTCGTGCAGTACGTGGTGAAGGCCAAACTGGTAAAACAGTCGTTTTCCCTAACCCAAGCCTGGATGGCAGAGTAAGTGTAGTATTTGAAGATGCTACTGTTACCCGTGATGTTTCATTGTCTGATATGGCAGGCCGTATATTGAAACAATGGAAAGGAGTTACAAACAATAATATCCAGATAGATAACCTGATACCGGGAATGTATAGTTTGAAAATAGTTGTTCCTGCAACCGGTATTCAGTCCGTGGAAAAGATCATCGTGAGCAAACGCTAAATGCTCAGGGTTTTTATACCTTGAACCCCTCTTGCTTCGTGCGGAGGGGTTTTTTTTACCCTTATCCCCTAAAGGGGAATTTTGAAAAGTTCTTAAATAATGAATTCGTATTATAGTATCGAAGAGCTTCAGGAGTCTCTGCATGCACTTACAATAGCGAATTAAGCATGAACTCTCCATTATTCGGAATCTTGTCATTCCGACGAAGGAGGAATCTGAAAGATTCCGATTGTCAGAGAATTGAAGCCGTTGAGATGCCTTCCCGCATCTATGCGGGACAAGCTGTACCCCGGCATGACAACACTCTGAAAAATGAAATGACCGTATGAATCCGGAGCCTGTATATCGTCCATCCATAAAAAAATTTCGGTCAAAAAAGAGAATAGTTGTAACTTAAATCTCAACTTTATTTTTAAATGTAAAACCTTGTTTATGAGAAAAATTGTACTCTTATTGTGGGCAGGTTTACTAACTACAATTATCCGGGCCCAGGTTGATCGGTTTACTTACGCCGTTACCGATATTCAAAAAGATGGCGCTAACTGGAATTACTTACGGAAGCTTAATTTAAGAAACGGGGAATACAGCAAGGTGCTGCTGAATGGAAACGATGCATCATTACTGGCGTATGATGCTGCTTCTAAAAAACAATTTGACGCTCCATTAAAGGATACCCGCTATGCTGCCAATATCAATGCAGCATTTGCAACCGGCGTGGCCGCTATGGCTTATGATAAAACAAACGACCGGCTTTATTATACGCCGATGTTCATTGATCAGCTTCGGTATATCGATCTTAAAAGCATGAAAGTTTTTTATGTAACAGATCAACCATTGACAGGCATGATCCAAAAATCATCTGACCAGGGAAATATTGTTACCCGTATGGTTATAGCATCAGATGGTAATGGTTATGCTATGACAAATGATGCTACCCATCTCATTCAATTTACTACCGGGAAAAAAATAGTGATTACCGATCTTGGAACACTGGTTGATGATCCGGCTAATAAAACCGTGTCCATTCATAATTCATGCAGCAGCTTTGGTGGCGATATGATAGCAGATGATGATAATAACCTTTACGCTTTTTCTGCACGCAATAATGTATTTAAAATAAATCTTGCTACAAAAGTGGCCACACATCTCGGGGCCATATCAGGATTGCCATCCGGTTTTACTGTAAATGGTGCAGCTGTAAATGATGATAATAAAATAATAGTTGGCAGCGCTATGGAAGCAAACTCTTATTTTACTGTTGATCCCAAAACATTAGTAGCTGTTCCTTATGCGATCTCGGGACCTGTATGGCATAGTTCAGACCTGGCTAATAGTAACCTGCTTATTTCTGGTATCAAACCAAAGGGATCAGCTCCTGAATTATTAACCCGCAATGTTATTACTGATAATAGAATACAGGTATATCCAAACCCGGTTCTGAATAATAAATTTCTTGTTCAGTTCAATCAACTGGAACAAGGCAATTATACAATTCAATTGGTGGATGTAGCGGGAAGACAGGTATTACAAAAGCTGGTGAATATAAGCGGCGATAATCAAACACAGGATATAAATATTAATTCTCTTGCCGCAAGAGGCGTATATATGGTGAAAGTAACGGACCATAATAAAAGATCAGTATTTAGCACAAAGATTGTAGTTCAATAAACAATGTCCCTGACGAGTAAGTGTCCACCGCTGGTGGACACTTTTATTTAACGGCTATCCTTCCAAACAAGCTTTACATATTTAGCCGTATTAAAGAAATCACTGCATTTGCTATCTCCTTTCCCCGTAAGCCCGCCGGATGGAGCACACAGCGTTTCGCAGTTTTCATCGTATAATATATTGTATTGATCACAACAATCAGAAGAGAATAAGAAAACTCTTTTTCCATTATAGTTGTATTCATCTACCTGTGCTGGCGGGTTCCATTTAGGCTCCTTCTTAATTGCTTCAATTTTATTTTTTATACATACAGGAAGAGAAGCCGGTAATTCTTTAGAGTTTTTACATTGAATAATGACCAAAGAAAAAACCGCTATTAAAATGAATTTCATGATCGGGATTTTATTTCGAAAAGAAGTATAAAGTTACGTAGTAGGCAGTAAGGTATATTTGCACTAAGCCATCGGCAATATTAATGCCGTAGCTTCTAATAAATATAGTCTTGGAAAAAAGCAATTTCGTTGACCAGATACGCATATTCTGCAGGAGTGGCCACGGTGGTGCCGGAAGTAAACATTTTATGCGTAATAAATTTACGGCGATGGGCGGGCCTGATGGCGGCGATGGTGGTCGTGGCGGCCATATTATTTTAAAAGGTAACCGGAACCTGTGGACACTTTTGCATTTACGCTATTATAAAAATGTATTAGCTGAAAACGGTGAAGGAGGATCAGGCAATAATAAAACCGGCCGCTTTGGTAAGGATATTATCATTGAAGTCCCATTGGGCACTATTGCAAGAGATGAAGAAACAGGAAAAAAAGAAGTAGAAATTCTTGAAGATGCTGAGGAAGTAATATGGATACACGGGGGCCGGGGCGGATTAGGCAACTCCAATTTTGCAACAGCTACCAACCAGGCGCCTGAACATGCACAACCCGGTGAGCCCGGGAGTGAGGGATGGAAAATATTAGAATTAAAAGTGCTCGCTGATGTTGGACTAGTAGGGTTCCCCAATGCAGGAAAATCTACACTTTTATCTGTTATTACTGCAGCCAAACCTAAGATAGCAGACTATGCGTTTACAACTATTACTCCTAATCTTGGTATTGTAGAATACAGAGATGGAAAAAGTTTTTGTATAGCAGATCTTCCCGGCATTATTGAAGGAGCTGCTGAGGGCAAAGGTCTCGGGCATCGGTTTCTCCGGCATATTGAACGCAATCCTGTATTACTTTTTTTAATACCTGCTGATAGCGCCGATCATAAAAAAGAATTTGAAGTACTGATAAATGAGTTGGAAAAATATAATCCTGAATTGTTGAACAAACAATTAGTAATAGCTATCAGTAAAAGCGATATGCTGGATGAAGAATTAAAGTCAGGAATAGTAAAAGAGCTTCCATTAAATATACCGCATGTTTTTATTTCATCTGTTACCGGCAAAGGGCTTATTGAGCTTAAAGACCTGTTATGGGAAGTGTTAAATAAACCCGTTCAGTAACAATTACCGTAAAGACGGTATTACATCATTCCTTTTATTGTGGTTTATTAGCCTTCTAATTTATAAAAATGAAAAAGATTTTTTTGATTGCTGCACTTGCATTTACTGCTGTAGTAAATGCTCAGGCTACACGAACATTAAAGAAAGTTTTAGAATTAACTATTCCCCGCGAAGGCGGCGCTAATGGAGCAAGTGTAGCATGGCACCCGGGTTTAAAAAAATATTATGCAGCAATGTCCGGAAACACAGACTTTTTTATTGGGGTTTATGATGTTACTGGTAAAAGATTAAATCCCATAACTCAGAAAACCATGTTCGATGTAAGAGGACTATGGTATAATCCTGCTGCCAAAGCCTTACAGATGAATGGCTATAATGATTTTGGATGGGGTGAATATAAATTAGATGCCAAAGGATTTCCTACTGATGTAACTGTATTGAATGAGGGAATGAATCAACCCGATGAACAATCTGTAGGCGCATTTAATCCAAAAGAAAAGGTTATTTATTTTTTTAATGGAGAAGGTAATATTGAGAAATACAACCTGGCAAGTGGTGAATACGATGAAGATATAGAGCTTACATTAGGAAAAACAAAGGATGATGATTTGGATGATGGAGATAACTATGATGTGCTGCAGGATTATAATAATACCACGATAGTTTATACAGGCATTACAAATGCAGAAGTTGGATTATTGAATGCTGCTAATAAAGAGATAGAATTATATAATTTAAAAGACGGGCACTTAACCCGCAAACTTGCACTACCTGAGAATGCGCCAGTAGAGGATTTTCTCAATTTTGCCTATTGCAACAGCGTTTATTGGCTGTTTGATAAAAGTGCAAGAGTTTGGAAAGGATATAAGTAATTATAGTTTTAGGAATTTACACTTTAGGGGTATTGATTTTTGACACGCATCAGTTTAACTTTAAGTTTAAACTAATGCTATGCCAAAACCTGTTCCTGCGACTCTCAAATTTTCAGATATTTTTCGTTTCAGTTTCTGGAGATATTTATTTAAGATCATCTGGCTGTTTTTCCCGGCAATTATTTTTTTATTGTTAAGCTATGCTTGTTTTTGGACGTTGACACAAGGGAAGGATCTTATGGTAATAACCATTGAGAAGCAACGGGTCTTTTTTTATTTTATCGTGGCGCAAATATTCTGGAGCTATGTTACCTGGTACACATCGCGGTTGTTAGGCAAGGCAAAAGAATTTGAACATCCCTGTGAAGATCGGATATGGACAGGCCTTCGGGTGCAAGGACCACGCATATTAGCATTCAGTTGTTATACCATAATCATTTTTGCTTTTCTAAAAATAGAAACGGATAAGATATCCTGGGTAGCTGATTGGATGTGGCTGTTGCTGCTCATCATAAGCCTG
>Ga0207710_10000734_pt1 | contig 18097 bp, 21 predicted proteins | sample KBSS24metaG_FD_184400 | JGI IMG/M metagenome (GOLD analysis project Ga0207710, IMG submission 184400) | Switchgrass rhizosphere microbial communities from Kellogg Biological Station, Michigan, USA - KBS S2-4 metaG (SPAdes) (version 2) | ecosystem: Host-associated > Plants > Roots > Rhizosphere...
CCGCGCGGTTAACGTGGAATAAAATCGCAAGACTCAAGGCGCCAAATTGGCTCTCGCAGGTACGCCGCGATCCAGCCGTACCGGGCTTTCGACGGTGCCGAGGTCATGCGATTCCAGGCGAAACTCACGACTCGCCCAACCGGACTGGAGACGCCGGAACGCACCGCCATGCCGCTGCTTGCGGCTTTTGCGACCTGGACAATGGTGACGGCTGCGGTCGGATTTTTCGCCGGTATGTTCTACCGAAGCCCGAGCGACGAACTCGCGTTCTACGCGATCGGCGTTGGCACGTTGTTCGTCGCAGTATCGGTCCTGATCGCATTTCTGATGCTGAAACAGCGCGAGCGCGCCTCTGCCATACACGTGCTAGAGACGAAGACCGAAGAGCTAAGCGACCGGATTTGGGAGCTGCGCGAGGCGGAAGAACGCGCCCGCAGTTTTCTCGAAGCACAAGGCGACGTCATCGTCCGTCGCGACAGCACCGGGCGTATCACTTACGCAAATGATGCGTTTTGCGCGCTTGCGAACAGGTCGCGTGAGGACCTGATTGGCGGTGCCATCCAGTTGTCCATCCTCGAGCAAGGCGTCGCCGCGGTTCAACCCGACAGCACGCGCGTGTACGACCAGAAGATCGATTGCGGCGGGTCAACGCGCTGGATCGCTTGGCGAGAGGCGACCGTACGCGGTGAAACGGGCACGGAGGTTCAAAGCGTTGGTCGCGACGTCACAACGCGAGTTGAGGCCGAACGCGCACTCAGCCTGGCGCGCGATCAGGCGGAAACCGCCAATCGGGCAAAATCGCGTTTCCTTGCGACCGTCAGCCATGAGATCCGCACACCACTGAACGGCATGCTCGGCATGGCAGGTTTGCTACTCGACACTCCTCTTTCACCGGAACAGCTTACCTACACAAACGCCGCCAAGACGTCCGGCGAAACGTTGTTGTCATTGATCGAGGAAATTCTCGACTTCTCCAAGATCGAAGCTGGAAAGCTTGATCTTGAAGCACGGCCGTTCACGATAACAACGCTGGTTGAAGAAGCCGTGGAGCTCATGGCGCCACGTGCGCAGATGAAGGGAATAGAGATCGCGTCATATGTCGACGAACGATTGCCGATTCAGGTGGTTGGCGATGTCGCACGCCTGCGACAGGTTTTGCTCAACCTTGTCGGCAACGCGATCAAGTTTACCGAAAAGGGTGGGGTTTCTGTCGTCGCCGAACAGAGCGATGACCAGAATGAAGTCCGTTTTGAAGTACGCGACACGGGCATCGGTCTGAAGGATGAAGACATCGCGCGCATATTTCTCGACTTCGAGCAAGCTGACGACTCTGCCACCCGGAAATTCAGCGGCACGGGACTCGGACTCGCGATCTCCAAGCGCATCATAACGCGTATGGAGGGACGGATTGCCGTGACCAGCAAGGAAACTGCTGGGTCGACTTTTACCGTCAGTGTCCCGCTGCCGGCCGCGCCCGACGCACCGCAAGAAAGTTTCACACCGCCGCATCTTGGCGATAGCTCGGTGATGATCGTCGCTGCGGCAGAAATCGAGGCGTCATTGCTCGCTCGCCGTCTTGGACGGTGGGGCGCCAGGACCTGCGCTGTCACGCAGGAGGACATTGCCTTTGCACTGTTGCCGGAGCGGGCGTGGGACACGTTGGTGGTTGATTATCCGATCGCATCGGCATTCGTCGCGGGCGGGCAACTTTCCAGACTTGGTGTACAAAAACGCATCGTGCTCATTCGTCCAACTGAGCGCCACGAGTTGCCGGCGTTGAAGTCGGCCGGATTCACAGGATACCTCGTGAAGCCGGTGCGCGCCGCCTCCCTCGCGGCAAGGTTCGGTACCGAGGACGCCTTCGAACATTCAACGACTGAATTGGCGGTTGAGGCGGCAGAGGCTCTTCCGGCCGCCGGCAACAAAGGTCTTTCCATCCTGGTCGCGGAGGACAACGACATCAACGCGCTTTTGGCGCGCGCCCTGCTCACCCGGCTCGGTCATCGGCCGACGATCGCAAGCAATGGAGCTGCCGCCTTCGAATCCTGGCTGGCTGCGCGTGCGGCAGGTGCTCCGTACGATCTGGTGCTTATGGATGTGCGGATGCCGGAAATGGACGGCCTCGAAGCGGCCCGACAAATCCGTGCGGCCGAAGCGCTTGCGGACAACGCGAGAACCTACATGCTTGCGCTCACAGCGAACGCACAGACCGATGACCGCGAGGCGGTGCTTTCTGCGGGTCTGGATGGCCTTCTGATCAAGCCGCTCGATCGCGAGCGCCTGCGTGAGGCGCTGAGCATCGCGTCGACGCGTGCTTTCAACCCGCTTGCGGCGTGACACGACTTTCCCCACACTGTCATAATTCCGTGGTCGGCCCGTGGTGTACGGGACAACGGCCAATCAATCGCTGATTCGCCAGTTCGGAACGAAGCAGACGCAGGGTTTTCGCGCATTTCGTCGAAGAGGACCCAGATGCCCATCGGCACCCGCGGCAATTTTCTTCCCCAACGCGGCCTATTCGACCGTTTTCGTCCGACTCCCGGCGGTCTTGGCGTTCCAGGCATTATACCGGCGCTGCAAGCATATGGTGGGTTGCAGGCTTGGGCCGCCCGCGCGCATCGGCCATCGCAGAGCCTCGGCCGCGTAGGCGCACTGGAAGTCAGGCTGGCACAAACGGCCGCCGAAGTTCGGCAGGCGCAAAAATTGCGCTATCGCGTCTTTTACGAGGAAGGCGCCGCCATCCCAAATCCAGCAAGGCTTTTTGCCCGCCGGGATATCGATGGCTATGACGCCATTTGCGACCACCTGCTGGTTATCGACCACGCCGCACACGATCGCGGCGCGTTGAATCGTCCGGTCGTCGTTGGGACGTATCGCCTTTTGCGGCAGACACTTGCCGAAGACTATGGCGGTTTCTACACCGCGGGAGAATTCGATATCGGCGCATTGCTGGCGCGCCACAATAAACTTCAGTTTCTTGAGCTTGGCCGTTCCTGCGTCCTCGCGCCCTATCGCAACAAGCGTACGGTCGAGCTCCTTTGGCACGGCATTCACGCGTACTTCTTGCAGAACCACTGCGATGTGATGTTCGGATGCGCGAGCCTTGACGGTACCGACCCCGGACGTCTCGCACTGCCTTTGTCATTTTTGCATCACTACGCATCAGCGCCGGAGCCCTGGCGTGCGCGCGCATTGCCGCAGCGCTATGTCGAAATGAATCGAACTTCAAAAGAAGCAATCGATCCAAAGGATGCTCTGCGGGTCCTCCCGCCGCTGATCAAAGGTTATCTAAGGCTGGGCGCTTATATTGGCGACGGGGCGGTCGTCGACTACGAGTTCGGAACGACCGACGTATTGATCGTTCTCCCGATCGCGGCGATCAAGAAACGCTACTTCGAACATTTTGACCTGAGCCGTCGCGCGGCGTGACTACAGTCGCCGAAGTGAAGCGCTTTCCACCAGGTGACTTTCATTTTTATTCAATATGAGATCGGCGCGCTGCCGCGTCGGCAGAATATTCTCGTGCAGGTTGACAAGATTGATGCGCGACCAGATCGACGAGGCGGTTTCGACGGCTTCCTTGTCCGACAGTCTCGAATAACGATGAAAGTATGATTTCGGATCGCGGAACGCGGTCCCACGCAGCGTCAAGAACCGGTCCACGTACCAGGACTTGAGCACGTCTTCATCGGCATCGAGATAGACCGAGAAATCGAAAAAATCCGAAACGAACGGGATCGCCTTGCCGTCTTTCGGCAAGCGGCCGGTCTGCAGAACATTCAAACCTTCGACAATGAGAATGTCCGGCCGGTCGACCTCGACCCACTGGTTCGGCATCACGTCGTAGATCAAGTGCGAGTAGATCGGCGCGCGCGCGGGGCGGCGGCCCGCCTTTACATCAGAAAGAAAACGCAGCAACGCCGACAGATCATAGCTCTCGGGGAAGCCCTTCTTTTCCATAAGGCCTTCACGTTCCAGCACAGCGTTTGGATAGAGAAAGCCGTCAGTCGTTATCAGATCGACCTTCGGCACGTTCGGCCAACGCGCGAGCAAGGCTTGCAGAACGCGCGCGGTCGTTGACTTGCCGACTGCAACTGAACCCGCCACCCCGATGATGTAGGGCATTTTCGCGTCTTCGGTTCCGAGAAAGCGTTGTTCCGCGCGAAACAACCGCTGCGTCGCAGCCACATACATCGAGAGCAAACGCGATAACGGCAGATAAATCTCTTCGACTTCGGCCATGTCCAACCGATCGTGCAGCGAGCGCAGCCGCGTGACCTCTTCCGAGGTCAATGTCATGGGCGTGTCTTCGCGCAGCATGGCCCATTCCGCACGGGAGAACGTGCGGTAGGGAGAGAGATTCTCTTCGGTGCGCTGTTCCATCATTCAAGTGAACCGGGACGTGAGGCTTTTTCCTCATGGCCAGTTTGCGCCGTGCGTTTCTCCAGCGCTGCCTCAACCTCGGCCAACGAAACTCCGCGTGCTTCCAGCAGTACCAGCAGATGATAGAGAAGATCCGCCGCCTCCGCGATCAGCCGTCCCTTGTCCTCCTGGACGGCCGCAAAGCCTGTCTCGATCGCCTCCTCGCCCAGTTTCTTGGCGCAGTGAGCGACACCTTTGTCGATCAAAGTTCGGGTATACGATTCCGCCGCGCTCGCCTGGGCACGCTCGTGCACCCGCTTTTCCAGATCCGCCAGCGTGAACTTGCTCATGACTGCCTCTTCGGCCGCTCAATAGCACCGTTGCGGTCAGGGATCGAGCCGCATCGGCAGGCCTGCCTTGGCCATGTAGGCCTTGGCCTCGCGAACGCTATGCTCGCCGAAGTGGAAAATAGAGGCCGCCAGCACCGCAGTGGCGTGTCCGTCGCGAATGCCCTCAACGAGGTGGTCGAGAGTACCGACCCCTCCGGAGGCGATGACCGGGACGGTGACTGCGTCCGCGATCGCGCGCGTGAGAGGAAGGTCGTAGCCTTTCCTGGTGCCGTCGCGATCCATCGATGTCAGCAAAATCTCTCCTGCCCCTAGCGCCACAACTTCCCTCGCGTACGCAACGGCATCCAGGCCGGTCGGATTGCGCCCCCCGTGCGTAAAAATTTCCCACCGGTCTTTTTCGCCCGACTTCGATACTTTCTTGGCATCGATCGCCACGACGATGCATTGGTCGCCGAATTTCTCCGCTGCCTCTTTGACAAAAGCACGCCGATCGACCGCGGCGGTGTTGATCGACACTTTGTCCGCGCCGCATGTGAGCAATCTACGAATATCGTCCACCGTGCGTACCCCGCCACCGACGGTAAGGGGCATGAAGCACGCTTCCGCGGTGCGCGTGACCACGTCGTAGATCGTCTCGCGCTTTTCGTGGCTGGCGGTGATATCGAGAAAACAGAGCTCATCGGCGCCGGCTGCATCGTATGCGACGGCAGCTTCGACCGGATCGCCTGCGTCTCGTAGATTGACGAAGTTGACGCCCTTGACCACTCGGCCGTCTTTCACGTCGAGACAAGGGATGACGCGGACCTTGAACATCAGACCGACGCTTTCGCGGCACGGATGAGATTGAGCGCTTCAGCGGCGTCAAGGCGTCCATCGTAAAGCGCACGACCCGCGATCGCACCGGCGAGCTTTGCTGCGCGCGGCGAAAGCATTGCCTTGATGTCCTCGATCGAAGCGAGTCCACCGGATGCGATCACGGGAATGCTGATCGAATCGGCAAGAGCGACGGTCGCGTCGAGATTGAGACCTTTGAGCATTCCGTCGCGCACAATGTCGGTGTACACGATCGCCGAAACGCCCACATCTTCAAAGCGCCGGGCAATGTCGAGCACCGAGAGCTGCGATGTTTCCGCCCAGCCCTCGACGGCAACCTTGCCGTCACGCGCATCGAGACCCACCGCAATGCGACCGGGAAAATCGCGCGCGACCTGCTTGACGAATGGTGGATCGCGCACCGCAGCGGTCCCGATGATGACGCGGTCGATTCCTTTTTCGAGCCAGCTTTGCACTGTCGCCGTATCACGCACGCCGCCGCCGAGTTGCACGGGAATGCTGATCGTTTCGAGGATGCGATCGACGGCCGCGGCGTTCATCGGCTTGCCGGCAAAAGCGCCGTCGAGATCCACGACGTGAAGATACTCGAACCCCTGCTGTTCGAATGCGCGCGCCTGCGCCGCCGGATCGCGGTGGAATATGGTCGCACGCGCCATATCGCCTTGCTCCAGCCGAACGGCGAGGCCTTCCTTGAGATCGATAGCGGGAAAGAGAATCACGGTGTCCACTTCAGAAAATTTGCAATCAAAGCAAGCCCGAGCCGCTGGCTCTTCTCCGGGTGAAACTGCGTGCCAACCATGTTGTCGCGCCCGACAATGGCAGTGAGCGGGCCGCCATAGTCAGCCTGCGCAATCAGGTCATCGCGCTTCGCCGTTTTCAATTCGTACGAGTGCACGAAATATGCATGCAATCCATCAGCACCCACCGGTATTCCGGCGAGGAGCGGATGACCTTTCAGCACATTGAGCGTGTTCCAGCCCATATGCGGAATTTTCAGATCCGGATTTGACGGTGTGATGCGATCGACTTCGCCCGCGATCCAGCCGAGACCTGGTGTTACTTTGTATTCGCGTCCCCGCTCCGCCATCAATTGCATCCCGACGCAGATGCCGAAGAAGGGCTTCCCACTTTTTCGTACGCTCTGCTCAAGCGCATCGACCATACCAGGAATTTCGTCGAGTCCGTGGCGGCAATCGGCAAAGGCACCCACGCCCGGCAGCACAATGCGCTCGGCGCGTGTGATCGCATCCGGATCGCTGGTAACGGCGATCGGTTGCGCGAAGCCGCTTTCACGCGCAGCGCGCTCGAAGGCCTTCGCGGCGGAGTGCAGATTGCCCGACCCGTAGTCGACGATGGCAACGCTCACCGTTGAGCTCCCGGTTCAGGAAACAAACCGATCACATCGGATGGCGATGGAGCCCCGCGTCGCACCGGCGCGGTATACTTGGGCTCGGGCGAACCAGGCGGTGGTGACGGTGGCCCCGTGCGCCTGGTCCATTCGGAAAAGAAACGCTGTTCGGCAATCTCGGTGTCCTCACCGACGACGAAGCCGAGAGTAGTCCAGCCCCGCCGCGCCAAAGTCCAGCGCCAGATGCTCGACGCCTCAAAGCCGATCAAGAAGGCGATCAGCATGCCGACCAGAAACTGCACATTCGCCGAGGCATGCAGGAAGGCAAGGCCGCCAGTGATAATTCCGTAGCCAACAAGATACATCACAAGGGCGAGCCAGAGGCCGTGCAGCAACAACCACAGCGGCGCAAGCAGAAAAGCCCAAAAATAGAAACCATCGCGCACAAACACGAAGCGCTCCGGTGCGCTCGTTGTTTCGTCCTGACGCGGCGGTGGCGCATGAACGGTGTAAGTCGGCATCACGCGGGTCCTGTTTCAATCCTCATATATGCCATTGCACCGCCCGAAAGCAGGACATCCATAACGACTGAATCCGGCAATATCGCAGCGTTTACCCGCCGAGCGAGCCCTTCGTAGAGGGTACTTCGTCCTTGGCGCGCGAATCGATGGCCACGGCCGTGCGCAACGCGCGCGCCAGGCCCTTGAAGCACGACTCGGCAATGTGGTGATCATTGCTGCCGTACAATGTCTCCGCGTGCAGGGTGACGCCGGCGTTCATGGCAAAAGCCTGAAACCATTCCTGAACCAGCTCGGTATCGAACTCGCCAACCTTGTCGCGCACAAACTCGGCCTTGAACACGAGAAAAGGACGACCCGAAATGTCGATTGCAACGCGCGTCAGCGCCTCGTCCATCGGCACGTGTACATCCGCGTAGCGCGTGATCCCTTTCATATCGCCGAGTGCCTGCTTCACCGCCTGACCGAGGGCAATGCCGACATCCTCCGTCGTGTGGTGGTGATCGATGTGCAGATCGCCTTTTGCCTTCACAGTGATATCAATGCGCGAATGACGGGCAAGCAAGTCGAGCATGTGATCGAGGAAGCCGATGCCGGTCGCAACGGATGCGCGCCCTGCCCCGTCAAGATCGACCGCGACCTCGACGTCGGTTTCCTTTGTCTTGCGCTTTACGGCGCCCTTGCGCATGGCGAATATCCTTTGTTCGCGCGCCTTTTATCAGGGGTTCGCCGGATTCGCCACAGGCGTCAGGACTGTTTGCAAATGCCCAACGTCATACCTAAATGTCGGCTGATCTCGGGGGTTTTAACCTAATGTCACCGAACGAACTTCCCGCCTGGCATGGGACGACCATATTAACCGTCCGCAAAGGCGACAGCGTAGTGATCGGCGGAGATGGTCAGGTCTCGATCGGCCAGACCATCGTCAAGTCCAACGCCAAAAAAGTGCGCCGCCTCGGTAAGGGCGACGTGATTGGCGGGTTCGCCGGCGCCACCGCGGACGCGTTTACGCTGTTTGAGCGTCTGGAAGGCAAGCTCGAACAGTATCCCGGGCAGCTCACGCGCGCCGCGGTCGAACTCGCAAAAGATTGGCGCACCGATCGCTATCTGCGGCGCCTCGAGGCGATGATGATTGTCGCCGATGCCAAAGTCTCACTCGTCCTGACCGGCACGGGCGATGTGCTGGAGCCGGAAAATGGTGTCATGGGCATCGGCTCCGGCGGCAATTACGCACTTGCCTCCGCACGCGCGTTGCTCGATGGGCCGCTCGATGCAGAGGCTATCGTACGCAGGTCACTCGATATCGCGGCCGACATTTGTGTTTTTACCAACCGCAACGTCACCGTCGAGACGTTGAAGAGCGCCTGATACCGTTTGCATGTATGAGTTTCGTCCCATGACCGCCGATGACTTGCCGCTGGTCCGGCAGTGGCTCGGTGAAGCACACGTCGTGAAATGGTGGGGCGCGCCTGACCAGCAATTCGATCTCGTCAAAGGCGATCTCGATGAACCAGCCATGCATCAGTTCATCGTGGCGCGCGACGCTCGGCCATTCGGCTATCTGCAGTGCTACGATCCCGCATCCTGGGACAATTGCCTGGGACCTCAGCCCGCGGGCACGCGCGGCATCGATCAATTCATCGGCGAAGCGGACATGCTCGATCGCGGCCACGGCTCGGTTTTCATCCGCTCTTTTGTCGACAGCCTGCTGACAGCAGGAACACCACGCGTCGTCACGGATCCCGATCCTGGGAATGCACGCGCGATCCGCGCATATGAAAAGGCCGGCTTTCGAAAAGATCGACTGGTCGACACTTCCGATGGACCCGCCCTCCTGATGGTGCGCAACGCATGACCGACTTCTCCCCGCGCGAAATCGTATCCGAACTTGATCGCTACATCGTCGGCCAGGGCGACGCGAAGCGCGCGGTTGCCATTGCGCTGCGCAACCGCTGGCGTCGCCTGCAGCTGGACGATCGACTGCGCGAGGAAGTCCTGCCCAAAAATATCCTGATGATCGGGCCAACCGGTGTCGGCAAGACGGAGATTTCCCGCCGCCTTGCCAAGCTCGCCGCGGCGCCCTTTCTCAAAGTCGAGGCGACCAAATTCACGGAAGTCGGATACGTCGGGCGCGATGTTGAACAGATTGTCCGTGACCTGGTTGAAATCGGCATCGCGCTCGTCCGCGAGAGAAAGCGCAAGGACGTGCGCACGCGCGCGGAGCAGTCGGCTGAGGAGCGCGTGCTCAGCGCCCTGGTCGGTCCCGGAGCGAGCCCGGCAACGCGCGAGAGCTTCCGCAAGAAGTTGCGCGACGGCGAACTTAACGGCAAGGAAATCGAGATCGAGGTGCAGGCCGGCGGCGCCAGCATGCCGATGTTCGAAATTCCCGGCATGCCCGGCGCGCAGATGGGCGCGATCAATATCGGCGACATTTTCGGCAAGCTCGGCGGTGGACGCACCAAGACTCGCCGAGTCACCGTCGAGGAATCCTACGACATCTTGATCAACGAAGAATCCGACAAGTTGCTCGACACCGAGCAGCTTGTGCAGGAATCGATCCGGGCCGTCGAGCAGAACGGCATCGTCTTTCTCGACGAGATCGACAAGATAGCCGGCCGCGAAGGTCTGCGCGGCGCTGACGTGTCACGCGAAGGCGTACAGCGCGACCTATTGCCTTTGATCGAGGGCACGACGGTAAATACCAAGCACGGTCCTGTAAAAACGGACCACATTCTGTTTATAGCTTCGGGCGCTTTCCACATCTCGAAGCCGTCCGATCTGTTGCCCGAATTGCAAGGCCGCTTGCCGATCCGCGTCGAGCTCAAGGCACTTACCCGCGACGATTTTCGTCGGATTCTCACCGAGCCGGAAGCTTCTCTGATCAAGCAATATGTGGCGCTGATGGACACTGAAGGTGTGAAACTTGAATTCAGCGAGGACGCGATCGACGCCATCGCCGACATTGCGGTCTCCGTGAATGCCAGCGTCGAAAACATTGGCGCTCGCCGTCTGCAGACGGTGATGGAGCGGGTCCTCGACGAGGTGTCATTCGCGGCGCCCGATCGTTCCGGCGAAACGGTCAAGATCGACGCAGAATACGTGGAAAAGCACATCGGCGACCTGGCCAAGAACGCCGATCTGAGCCGGTTTATTCTCTGATCCGGCTGTTGCGCCGGATGCGAACATAGAGCGCGCCCTCGCCCCCGTGGCTGATGTGCGCGTCCTCGAATCCAACGACCCACTCGCGAAATTCCGGCAAGGCCAACCACTGCGGAACCTGCCGCTTGAGGACGCCACGCTCGCTTTGGCCGACACGACCTTTCCCTGTGATGACCAGAACGAGCCTGGCGCCGCGCGAGCTCGCCGTGTGCAGGAAGCGCAATAACGTTGCGTGAGCCTCGCGCTGGGTCAGTCCATGCAGATCAAGGCGACCATCGATCGGCTCCTTGCCACGCGCAACCCGCTGTTTCGCCCTGCGCCCGAGCGCCGCAAGCGGGGGCGGTGCTTTTTTCTCAGCAATCGGCGGCGCGGTCCGGGAAGATTTGACGATGGGTGCGCCCGGTCGACCGGGCGGTGCCGCATATGTTTCAACATTTTCGGGGGGTGGCGCGTCCTTCAGCGGCGCGATCGTTTTCGTCACCGCCGTCCACAACACACGTTCCTCTTCGGAGAGAACGCGGCGCCGTTTGCCGTCGCCGGAGCTCATGATGTCAGCGGCGTGGCTTGCGCCGAGTCGCCGGGTGGTTCATCGCCGCTGGCGTGCTCGTTCGCGCAGCAGCGGTGACAATCAGTCCCGGGCGTGGTTTCGGGAGCGGGATATTCTTGGCGCCCGCCACCACCGGATTGTTCACTGGTACGTTCTGCGGCACCAGCATGACGAATTGCCCATTTTGCTTGATGCGGCCCGCAATGTGACTGATCTCCTCGCCGTGCCCGAAATATATATCGGCACGTGCCGGTCCGACGATGGCCGAACCCGTGTCCTGCGCAAACAGGAGACGGCGAAATTTGGTCTCGGGCTTTTCGCTTTCGATCGGGAGCTGAGCGTCTATCCAGATCGGCGTTCCATAAACATGGACACGCTTGTCCACCGCTAGCGAGCGCCCAGCCGTAAGCGGAACACCTTGGGCACCAATGCATTCATCGTCAGCGCGCAACGGTGTTTCCCGGAAAAAGACGAACGAACGATTTTTGCGGCGCAAGGCTTTACCGTCTTCCGGATTCGCTTCCATGTAGTCGCGGATCTTGTCCATCGACATTTCTTCCTTGGAAACGATGCCGCGATCGATCAGAAATTTTCCGACCGGCGTATACGGCATGCCGTTGCTTGCAATGTAGTTGAGGCGCAGCAGCTTGCCATTGTCGAGCCTGACCCGCGTGGACCCCTGGATCTGCGCAAAGAACACGTCGATTGGACTCTTGACGTAACAAATCTCGAGGTCTTTGCCGGCCAACGCCCCATCTTCAATCTTGGTGCGATCGAGATCGGCAAATACCGTGCTTTTCTTTCGTCTGACCGTTTCCTCGGGTGCCGCGTAAATCGGGACGGTGTATTCATCGCTTGGGAAGCGCGAACCGTCGACCTCCGTTTCGTAATAACCGGTGAAGAAGCCCTCAGGCTGGCCGCCAGGCATGACCCTGACCGGCTTGAAGTTGTCTTCAAAGAAAGCACGTGCCCGTTCGCGATCAAGCTGACCGGCGGCCGTCGCACGGTCGCACGCCTTGAATAATCCGGCCAAAAGCGGCCGAGCCGAACGTATTGTCTTGTTGGCGTTGAGGATCGCGCGGCAGCTTTTCAGGAATGTGGCGAAAGCGGCGGCATGGTCATCGTCTTGCCAGCCGTCCAGCGCGGAGAACGAAAGCGTCTCCAACTTCGCATTGCGCAAGCTCATCGCGTCCGCTTGCGAGCTCGCTGCCGCGACCAGACAGAAGCCAAATCCGATCTTAACGAGTGAGCGGAGGCTCGTCAGTGCCATTCCTACTGCCCGGCCTCCGTTGCGAGCAGCTTCCAATTCGGATCACGCGAGCTTACGTCACGCGTAAATGTCCAAATGTCGGTGATATCGGTTACTCGTTCAGCATTGCCGTCAATTACGTTGCCATCTTTGTCGCGCGTCACCGAAACAAGTTTCGACTGGAAGCGAACGGTGACCTGGGCATTGCGCCCACGCAGTTCAGCTCCTGTGATGTCGGCATTGTCGATCGACACGAAACGGCTTTCGACAGTCTCGCCACGCTTCTCACGCTCGCCGATCGCAGTTTCGAAACCGTCATAGACCTCGCGTGCGAGCAAATTCTTCAAACTGCGCCTGTCGCCCTCGGCGTAGGCGTTCACGATCATTTCATATGCCGCGCGAGAGCCAGTCAGAAAATGTTGCGCGCCAAAATTCGGATCCGCGGCGACAATGGCATCAAGGCCCGCCGCAATAGCCGAGCCCGGCTCGGCGACACCTTTCCAACGCTGAACGGGAGTTTCGGTCGCTTCGGCGGGTTTTGGCACAACTGTTTCCGTTGTGCGGTTGGGCAAGGTCACAACCTTATCGGCCGCGGGTCGCACTGGCTCGCGAGCCGAATATGGATCATATGGCGGGCGTTCGCGGCCTGTCCGTTGACCCAGCACGCTGCGCAAGCGCAGGAAAATGAACACTGCGAGCGCTAAGAAAATGATGGTGTAGATATCGAACACGTCTCGCATGCTTTCGGCTACCGTAAGGCGCATCGGCCGACCGGCGTTTCGGCCCTCGCCTGCCGGACGGCGAAGCGGCGGCTCCACCGCTCTTGTATCCGCCGGTGGTGACACCAATCATAAGGGCCGGATCGCGCCAGAAGTTCGGCGCAATTCAACTCAGCTCACCGAACCTTAGACGATCAGGGGGCTGAGGCCAACATCGCCCGACCCGAGAAACGCCGATGAATGTGGCAAAATGGTTGCTGTCCGGACTGCTGGCATTGCCCCTTTTGGAACTGGTGGCATTCATAGTGGTGGCCGCCTTGATCGGTTTCGGCTGGGCTTTGGGGCTGATATTGGCCAGCTCGGTGGCTGGTTTTCTCATTTTGCGCCACGCCGGCGGTAATCACATTCAGCGGGTTCGCGTCGCGGTGGGCAATGGAAATTTTGCCGCGTTGCGCACAGATAGTGCTGTTGGTCCTATCCTGCTGGCCGGAATTCTGCTTTTAATTCCGGGCTTTATCACCGATCTGCTGGCACTGCTCCTGCTGGTGCCGCCGCTGCGACGACTGGCCGCCACCGGTCTCGACGCCTTTTCAGCGCCACGTGACAGGGACGATGTAGTCGACCTCGCGCCCGAGCAGTGGCATCAGGTGCCTGACCCGTCGCTGCCCGACCAACGCCGCAACAAGAACCCGCGCTGAGATACCGCGCCGAAGTGCTTGCCACGGCTCAGCCGAACGGAGTGGCCTCGCGGAAATCGTGCGCGATGCAAAACAATACCGTCCTTGTTCCCATATGGACCGTATGTTAGCCAACCGCCGCGCACGGCGGTTGGCGCAAAGGAGTTTTTATGACGATGTCGACGAATGGCGGCCCGGGACAAGCCGCGCCGCAGGAGGCGCCGCAGCTCACTGTGGTGTCGCAATACATTAAAGACTTTTCCTTCGAAAATCCGAACGCGCCGCAGTCGCTCACTTCGCGTCAGGAACATCCGCAAATCGGAATTCAGATCAACGTCGGCGCGAACCCGCTGTCAGATAGCGACATCGAAGTTTCGATCAAACTCGAAGGCAAAGCCGAAGCAGCTGGCGCCCTGCTATTTCGTTTCGATCTCGACTTTGCCGGCGTTTTTCGCATTCGAAATGTTCCGCCGGAAAGCCTGAACCCAGTCGTGCTGATCGAGTGCCCACGTTTGTTGTTTCCGTTTGCGCGAGAGATCATCGCGACCGCCGTACGTAATGGCGGCTTTCCCCCGCTTTTGCTAGATCCGGTCGATTTCGTCAGCCTCTATCGCCAAAAAATGGCGCAGGCTCAGCCGGCCGCTCCCATCGTAGGCAGCTGAACAGTCAGCCCGCGTTCGGACGGTAGTCTCGCCACAAGGCGCTTTCGCCGAGCCCGATCACAAATTCGTCGTGAGCGGCGATATCCGCTTCGCTCAGACGCGACGCGAGAGGCTCGGGCCGCTCGCGGATAATAATGACACCTTCAGTTCCGTCAGCGTGTCGATTTCCGCGTTCGGCCAAACCAAGTTGGGCCTGACGCGCGCCAATCAGTTCGACGTAAACCTCGGCCAAAATCTCCGCGTCAAGCAGCGCGCCGTGTTTGGTGCGTCGAGAGCTGTCGATTCCGTATCTCGCGCATAAGTCATCCAGTCTGTTGGGCCCGGCCGGGTGCTTGCGACGCGCCAGCAGCAGAGTGTCGACGAGCCGCTCTCTTGCGATCAATGCCCGCTCGGCTCGTTTCAGTTCCGCGCAGAGAAATCCATGATCGAAGCCGGCGTTGTGGATGACCAGCGGTGCGTCGCCAATGAAGGCAAGGAATTCATCCGCAACTTCGAGGAAACGTCTGTGTTGCTGTAGAAACTCCGTTGAGAGTCCATGGACTGCGAAAGCCTCGGCAGGCATGTCACGATCGGGATTGAGATAGACGTGAAAGGTCGATCCGGTTGGGATCCGGTTGAGCAGTTCGACGCAGCCAAGTTCGACAATCCGGTGCCCCTGGATTGGATCAAGACCTGTCGTTTCGACGTCCAGAACGATTTCGCGCATGATGGATCAAAGAATCACTTTGCCCGTTTTGGCATTCTAGCAATGCGGCCAAGAATTTCACGCACTTGAACACGTGCAGCATCCAATCCTTTTGACGTATCCACTACGAAATCGGCGCGTGCGCGTTTCTCGGCATCGGGCATTTGCTTGGCAAGGATGGCCTGAAACTTCTCCTCCGTCATGCCGGGACGCTCAAATGCGCGGGCTCGCTGCACGTCCGCCGGCGCAGAGACGACGACAACCGCGTCACACCTTCGGTCGGCGCCGGTTTCAAACAGCAGCGGTATATCGAGCACCACCACTGCCGCATCTTTGCGAGCGGCCTCGTCCAGAAATTGAGCCTCAGCGCGGCCGACCAACGGATGAATGATGGTTTCGAGCCTCTTGATAGCAGCCGAATCGCCAAGCACTTTTTTGGCCAGTTTGTCACGGTCAACCCTGCCACCGCTCGTCGTGCCTGGAAACGCCGCCTCGATCAGTGCTGTCGCCTCGCCCTCATAGAGCCGATGAACCGCCGCATCCGCGTCGTGAAGAGGAACTCCCTCCTCCGCAAAGAACCTCGCGGTGGTGGACTTGCCCATCCCAAGCGAACCTGTCAGCCCGAGAACGAACATTGGCTAACCATCAATGAACTTGCCGTGCCTGAGGAAATCCAACAGCGGCAAAAGCGGCAGTCCGAGGATCGTGAAATAGTCCCCTTCCACGCGCTCGAACAGGTGAATGCCGATACCTTCGAGTTGATAAGCCCCGACGCTGCTCATTGCGCTATCTCCAATCATATCGAGATAATTATTCAGGAAGCGATCGGAGAAGTCGCGCATGGTCAGCTTGGCGGTGTCAGCGCACGAAAAGATCGTCTCGCCGTTTCGAACCAGAGCAAGCGCTGAGTGAAGTTCATGCGTCCGTCCGCGCAACGCCCGCAACTGATCGGCAGCCTGGGCCCGATCGCGAGGTTTGCTCAGCCGCGCTGATCCGTTCGCCAATGTCTGATCGGCCCCCAAGACCAGACGGCCCGGCAATAGGGCTGCGACCGCCTCTGCCTTGGCACGTGCCAAATGTTGGGCCACACCTGCCGCATCGACCACACCTGATTTGGCTTCCACGGTCCGCTCGTCGATTTGCGATGGCCTTATTTCAAACCGCAGACCCACTGCTGCCAGGATCTTTCCCCGGATGTCGCTTCTGGATGCAAGCACCAGTGGCTGGGAGGCGAGCCAAAGAGCCATGGGTCAGGCCACCGGATGCCGGCGTCGCTCGCTCAAAAGCCTCATGACCGCTGCCGCCGTTTCCTCAATCGACCGTCGCGTGACGTCAATCGTGGGCCAATTGTGCCTCGCGCAAAGTCGCCGCGAAAACGAGACCTCTTCAGCGACCGCGGTCTTGTCAATGTACTGATCGTCATCGCGATGCGCCTTTAACCCAAGCAGCCGATTCTCGCGGATCTGAACGATACGCTCAGGGCTCGCATATAGCCCAACCACAAGCGGCCTGGTGAGCTTCTCCACCGCCGGCGCCAGCGGCACGCTGGGTACCAGCGGTACATTGCCGGTTTTGACGCCGCGATTGGCAAGATAGATGGAAGTTGGTGTCTTTGAGGTGCGCGAGACGCCGACCAGAACGACGTCGGCCTCTTCAAGACCTTCAACATGTTGGCCGTCGTCGTGCAGCATCGTAAAATTGAGTGCGTCGATACGCTGGAAATATTCTGCATTCAACACATGCTGAGCGCCGGCACGATGGATGGTTTCGGCTCCAAGATAAGATTGAAAGAGCCGCAATACCGGTCCTAACACCGACATGCACGGCAATCCGAGTTCACGACATTTTTTCTCGAGCAGCTGAATGAGATCCTCTTCGAGCAACGTGTAGAGAACCAGACCCGGCGACTCGGTGATTTCCGCCAGCGCGTGGTCGAGCTGCTTTTTGGAGCGCACCATCGGATAGAGATGTTCGACGGGCGATACATTGGCGTACTGCGCCGCCGCGGCCCGCGCGACGGTAATCAAGGTTTCACCGGTCGCGTCAGATACCAGGTGGAGATGGAAATAACCGGTCTCAGACATCTGTATAAAGGCCGGACGACGTGTGGATATGACGGGAAGAGGCCATGGCTTGACCTTACAGGCAACCCGACACCGGTTTGAAGTCCAATATCCATCCACACCGGTGCCCGCGGGATGATCACCGGGGCATATCCGGTCTGTGCTGCTGGATTGTGCATACCGAGCTGGGGAAGGCCGGGGACAGCTGGTCAAAATCCCTGAAAAACATGGACGATTGCTGTGGAAGGAGGAAGCGCCTGATTGAGCCCTATTCTGGAAAGAGCTCTTTCATCCAGTGGACAGAATGTTGATCGACAGGCATGAGTCCAATCAACGCCCTAACAAACACAACAGATTCTTAGAAGAGTCTTTAATGCAAGAAGCCGGATCGGCGAGTGCCGTTGGGAAAAAGCTGTTACGAGTGCTCGCCGGCAAGCATGAGACTATCCCTCCAGTATGGCTGATGCGACAGGCCGGTCGTTATCTGCCGGAATATCGTGCGCTGCGGCAGCAGGCCGGCGGCTTTCTCGATCTTTGCCTTAACCCGAAGTTGGCGGCGGAGGTGACGTTACAGCCGGTACGCCGGTTTGGGTTTGATGCAGCAATCTTGTTCTCGGATATTCTTATCGTACCGCTTGCCCTTGGACGAAAAGTTGAGTTCCTCACAGGCGAAGGCCCAAAGCTTGAACCACTTGTCGACTTTGCCGGCGTTGCGGCCTTGCGCGACAGTCTTGATGAGAGGGTTGTAGCTCCTGTTTATGAAACGGTGCGTTCGGTCAAAGGGCAGCTCGGCAGCCATACCGCTTTGATTGGGTTTTGCGGGGCTCCATGGACTGTTGCGACCTACATGGTTGCAGGAGTGGGTACATCCGATCAGGCGCCAGCTCGGCGATTTGCGTATCACGACACTGAAAATTTCCAGCG
>Ga0207710_10000741_pt1 | contig 18016 bp, 19 predicted proteins | sample KBSS24metaG_FD_184400 | JGI IMG/M metagenome (GOLD analysis project Ga0207710, IMG submission 184400) | Switchgrass rhizosphere microbial communities from Kellogg Biological Station, Michigan, USA - KBS S2-4 metaG (SPAdes) (version 2) | ecosystem: Host-associated > Plants > Roots > Rhizosphere...
TACGTCCTACATGTTCATCACCGGACCGGACGTGATCAAGACCGTCACGCATGAGGAAGTCACGAAAGAAGCGTTGGGTGGCGCGATTACTCACAACAGCGTTTCGGGTGTCGCGCATTTTGCCGCCGATTCGGATGAGCACGCGCTCCGGATCGTGCGCGAGCTCTTCTCGTTTATTCCTTCAAACAATCTCGAAGATCCGCCACGCGTCGCAGTGAGCGATCCCGTCGATCGCATCGAGCCGAAACTGAACGACATCGTTCCCCCGGCGTCAAATCAACCGTACGACATCCGTGATGTTATCCATCACGTTGTTGATGACGGATACTTCTTCGAGGTGCACCAGATGTTTGCGCCGAACATCTGCGTGGGCTTTGCGCGTTTGGGTGGACGCGCGGTCGGCATCGTCGCGAATCAGCCGGCGTTTCTCGCGGGCGTGCTCGACATCGCTGCGTCAGTTAAAGGCGCGCGCTTTGTTCGCTTCTGTGATTGCTTCAACATTCCCTTGATCACATTTGAAGACGTGCCGGGTTTTCTGCCGGGCGTGTCGCAGGAGCACGGCGGCATCATCACGCACGGCGCGAAGCTGCTTTACGCGTTTGCAGAGGCGACGGTGCCGAAAGTCACGGTCATCACGCGCAAGGCGTATGGCGGCGCTTATTGCGTCATGGCTTCGAAGCACATCCGCACTGACGTTAACTTCGCATGGCCCTCCGCCGAGATCGCGGTGATGGGAGCTGAAGGCGCGGTCGGAATTCTCTACCGCCGCGAGCTCAACGACGCGCAGGACAAAGACGCCGTGCGCAACTCGAAGATTGCTGAGCTACAGGACAAGTTCGCGAATCCCTACATCGCCGCAGAACGTGGGTTCGTCGACGAAGTGATCGAGCCGGCGTACACACGCCCGAAACTCATCCGCGCTCTTTCATTACTGGAAAACAAACGCGACACCAATCCACCACGCAAGCACGGCAACATCCCTCTTTAGCCACAAAACGGCACAAAAAGACAAAAAGCACAAAATAGAATTTAGCTCGTTGAGGGTCAAATTCTTTTTGTGCTTTTGTGCCTTTTTGTGGCTACTCTTCCGTGGGTTCGAAGGCGATTAACCGGGAGGCGGGATCGAAGGTGATCTTGAAGGGGAACAACGCGCCGCGGCCGAGGATGATTGGTGTTCCTGGCGCGACTCCCGTCAACACGTCAGTCGGCACTTTATTGAGCACGAGCGCGCCGATGCTCACTGTCTGTGGCGCAACCCGGCGCGACTGAACTGATCCACCACCGAGATCGTGAGTGATGTGATTGGATCCGGCTACACGTCCCGGTTCATTCAGTGCGAATCCAAGAGTCGATCCGGTATCGATCAACGCGAGTCGCCCATCACTGAGCCTCACAAAGGGGCGATCATTGCCTACCCAACGCACGACCGCGCCATCCTTCGGCACGTCTGTCACGCGCAAGCGCTGCACTGCGGTATCAAACACTCGCAACTCGCGATTCGGAATATCAACTGAATACCCGTAAGGTCGAAAGACGTCCGTCGGATCGAGAATTCCATCGATCGAGCCAGGCAGATTCGCTACGACAGCCGCAGTAAAACTTCCCGGCGCGTTGTTAGAACGTTGCCCGAGCGCGAGACCCGAGATTCGCGTCTCCTCATTCGAAGCAATCGGCGAAGTGCTCAGACCGCCGACGAGCGTGCGTCGCGATTTCGTCACCGCGAGTCGCGTCTGCGCGGCGACATTGCGGCTGATGAGCGAAACACCCGCGCCCGTGTCGATCACAAACACGAACGGTCCTGCGCCGTTTATCCAGCCCTGCGCCAACAACCCGCGCTCGCGTTCGTCCTTCAGGCGAACCGGCGCCATGATGTCAGCCGCTCTCTGTTGCTGAACACGTTGATGGGCGATTCCCGTAACAGGAACCGCCCATACCACTGTCGCAACAATGAGAGTACTTAGAGCGATAGCAAGTTTAGCTTTACTCACTGCTCCGGACCTCTGAGTACGTTAGTAGTTCCGGTTGCGATTGCGCAGCTTGTACGTCCAGAGGGCCGAACCGCCGGCGCCTGACAAGGCACCAATCGCAGCGCCCTTCTTGCCACCGATCAAGCCGCCAACGGCCGCGCCGGCACCAGTACCGATCGCCACAGTCAGCTTATCGCGGTGCTTGTCCCAGAAACTACGCTTCCGCGGTTCGTAGTTGTAGTAAACGCGGTTGGACGAAGCCCTGCTGCCGCTGTTTCGATAAACAACTCGCGAGGTACTGCGTCTGGCAGAAGTTGTTGCCGCGCTCCCGCGATTCTCTGTGGCTGCGGCGAAACCATCTGCAAATCCGGTCTTGTAAGCAGTCTGCTCACCGGCAGTGTTGAATTCAGCCGGAACCATTTCATTGTCCGAAACCGGCTCAGCGGCAGTTGGAGTTGTGGTTCTCGCGGTGTTCTGCGCTGCTGTTATCGTCTCAGCCTCGGCCGGCTGACTCTTGTGCATCACCAGTGCGCCGACGGAGCCACCGACGAGGGCGGCAATCAAGGCCACTGGAAGTAATTTGTTAGTCATAATCATCGCTCTGCTTCTCCTTGCTATTTCTTCGCTGAGATCGAGTACTTCCCAAGCTACAGGGAAGTCTGCAAGCACCATTCCTAAATGTCGGGAGAATTGGGGAAGCCGGGTAAGTGCGCGTAATTCTAGCAATCACAGACGAAAAAATGTGAGCTGCAAGAAATTCGCAAGATAAAGCCAAGGTGGTGATACCCGATATGGAGTCGAGGTACTCGATATGGGCCGTAAAACGAACACGGATGAATTCGGATTTAATCCGGATCCATCCGTGTAATCTGTGGTTAAAACTCTGGTTACGCGGCGCGCTGGAGTGGCTTGTCTTTCAGAAGATCGAGCGCTTTCTTCATCTGAAGATCTTCAGCAGCGGCTGGTTTCGCATTGGGAGCGGGTGCGACGTTTTTCTCATTTCCCTGCTCTGGTTTTGTAACCGCATCATCGTCGTTGCCAGTCAAATCGTCCGGGTCGACTGCGTCACTTACTTCCTGACCTTTAACTTCAACGCCTGGAGTGACGCCGGAATGAGCACGATCTTCACCAAGGAACGTCTTGCCATTCGAGCTCGCCCATTTCACAGTCGTCAGCAGCAGACCATCGCCACCGCGCAGTGTGAATAGTTGCTGCTCGGTTCCGGCGCCAAAACTCTTCTCACCGACGATCTGTCCGCGGTTCCGGTCTGCCAGGGCCGAAGCCACGACTTCAGCAGCTCCCGCAGTGCCGTTATCAATCAACGCCACGACCGGTCCGTTGAATAACGTCACTTTCGGATCTGCCGTGAACGTCTTCAACGCTTTTCCTTCACGACCGATTGTCTCGGCAAGCACACCGTCTCTGATGAAGAGATTCGCAACGGCTACGGCTTCGGCTAACGAGCCGCCCGCCGTATCGCGCATATCGATCACGATCTTCTGTGCGCCCTGTTTGAGAAGATCCTGCAGGCGGTTTTTGATTTCCGTGGATTCGCCGTCAGTAAAACTGTTGATGCGGAGAATGCCGACGCGGCCTGCTTCCATGCGTGTTTCTGCCGCAGCTGCGCGTGCTGCGCCGCGCTTCACGCTAATCGTCAGCGGGCTCGAATTGGCTCGGAGAACGCGCAGTTTTACTTCACTACCGGGAGCACCGTTGAGAAGCCCTTTGGCGTCGTAAAGCGAGATGTCGCGCGTGGCTTTATTGTCGATGTATTCGATAATGTCGCCCGCTTTGAGTCCGGCCTGGTCCGCGGCTGAGCCTTTCATCGGCGCGATTATGTAGAGGTACGAAGCGACTTGCGAAAGCTCGGCGCCAATGCCCACAAGGTTGTCCTTGTTGCCGGCGTTGTATTCTTTAACCTGGTCGGGCGTCAGATAAGTTGAATATGGATCGAGTCCGTACGCGAGGCCACGCAAGGCGCCTGCGCGAACCTTGTCCATGTTTGGCTCATCGACGTAATCGTTCTGAATGTGCTGTAGCACACTCTCAAAAATTCGCAACTGAGCATTTGGATCGTTGGCCGGTTGTTGTGCGCGGGTGGAAATCCAGCCACCAACAGCCGTATAGAGAGTCAGCGTTGCAGACAGCAGAGTCAGAATAAACTTGGTGCGAAATGACATTTAACTACCTCATCGATTACGTTAGAGCTCCGGCCCGTATGATACAGGCCGTATTTACAGGGTGCAAGCTAAACAAACTATCTTGTAAACCCTGCAAATCCTGCAATCCTGTCAACTAAAGTGGAAACAACCGAACTACTATCCGGCCCGGTGCTTGCCCTCGATCTCGGCGAGAAACTCGTCGGTGCCGCGATATCAGACGAGAGACTCATCACCACCAAACGTCTCCCGCCGCTCAAACGCTCAAACTGGAAAAAACTGCTTCAGGACGTGCGGCACCTGCTGGAGCGTTTTGACGCCAGAACTATAGTGGTGGGTTTGCCGTTAAGCATGGACGGCAGCGAAGGCGACGCGGCGAAAAACGTCCGCCGGATTGCCCTGAACCTGGCCAAATCGGTCCAGCAGCCGGTCTATCTACAGGATGAGCGCTTGACTTCCCGTGCGGCGATGGAGAATTTATTAGCAGAGGGTGTCAGGCCTGAAGAAATCCCGGCACTCATCGACGGCGAAGCGGCGGCAACGATCCTGCGCGACTTTCTGGTCACGGATCAAAAACGAATTCGCCTCGATCCAGATCAAGTTGACTAGTACTCTCCTTAACCAAAGATGAAGCGGCTCATACTGTTGATAATCGTGGTTGGAATTCTGGCTGTCGCCGGACTCGGCTTCTGGACCTATTCCGACCTGCACAAACCCATCGCGCACGCCAAAACCGGACAGTACATCGATATCCCTAAAGGTACTTCCCCGAGCGGCATCGTCCACAAACTCGCCACTGAAGGAGTTATTAAGAACGAGTGGCCCTTAAAGCTTTACTTGAAGGCTACTGGCAAAGGCTCCACGTTAAGGGCTGGCGAATACGATTTTCCTTCGCCGATTTCGCCACTCGCCGTTTTGGCCAAACTCCAGCAGGGCGAACGTCGACTCAATCGCATAACGATCATCGAGGGCTGGACGCGCTGGGACATCGCGCGCGCGATGGCGCAGGTGCCGGAGTTTGGACTGACGAGTGATGCTCAGGCGTTGGAGTTAATGAATAACGTGAGCCTCATCAGCGACATCGATCCCGAGGCTAAGAATCTCGAAGGCTACCTGTTCCCTGATACCTATGAGTTTTCGCCCGAGACGACGCCGGCCGAACTCGTTGAAATGATGGTGAAGCGATTTCGAGGTGTCTGGAAGCCTGACTGGACCGCACGCGCACGTAGTCTCTCGTTCACTCCACGCCAGATCGTCACGACTGCCTCGATTATCGAGACTGAGGCGAAGCTCGCGGAAGAGCGTCCGATCGTGGCGTCTGTTATTTACAACCGTCTGAAGAAAGACATTCCGCTGGCTGTGGATTCGAGTGTGATCTACGCGTCGAAACTCGAGGGCAAGTGGCGTTATGACGGCCGGGTCTATCGCAGCGACATCGAGCGACGCTCGCCTTACAACACTCGAATCTACGCAGGACTACCGCCCGGACCAGTCGCCTCACCCGGCGAGAGCTCGCTCAAAGCGGCACTGAACCCCGCGACATCAGACTATCTCTACTACGTTCGCAACCCCGATCGTGACGACGGCGCACACAACTTCTACAGCAACGGTGCGGAGTTTGAGACGGGTGTTCAAGCCCTGCGCCGTTGGGAACGCGAACGCGATGAAGAAGAAGCACGAAAGAAACGCGAAGGCGGTCAGTAATTTCTCTGCGTATCCTCTGCGTTCTCTGCGCCTCCGCGGTTAAAAGGCTTCATCACCGCAGAGACGCAGAGGACGCAGAGGATACGCAGAGTTAATTTTTGGAGCAGTAAAGGCAACAGATTGCTTGGATTTACACTCTCAAACTGTGGCTTGTCTTTGATCGACCGTTAATCTATTCTCAGGTTCACGGTTCCCCTATGAAGTTCATTGTCAGTCAAGCAAAGGGTTCAAGGCTATGTTGCGCATAATTACTGGTCTACTGGTGTTGATTGCCTGTTCAGTTCCAGCATTCGCACAGGCTGCAAAGGGTGTCGATAAGCAAAGCGAACGCGTCCGAGACGGCGGCTCCGAACGCACGCCCGCCAACAACGGCAACAAGACCGACGTTGGCGCTGGTCGCGGGATCGACTTCGGCAGTGGAAAGAGTTCCGAAGCGCCACCGCTGCCAAATCCTTATCGACTGAGTGGACGTCGCGATGTGATCATCACGGCCATCCAAGATCTGATGCGTGATCGCAAATTGGTCCTCGACGAATCTGCATCGAGACTCTCAGACGGCATCATCGTCAGCCAGCCTTTCACGTTTACGAAAGGCGCAGTCGTTGCCGAAGCTGATCTAAGCAGGTATGCAGACGTGCCAGCTTCGAGTGCGCGCGGATGGACGCGTGGTCGCTACACTCTGACCGTTGAGGTTCAACCGATCGATGGCTCGACCTCGAACATCGCAGTTAATGCAAAGGTTGAAGGTCGCACTGATGGAGCCACGGGAGCGGAGTGGACCACGTTGCGCAGCAGCGGTCTTGCTGAAGATCAATTTCTTGAAGGACTGATTCTGGCAGTTACCGGCGCGGCGCCTCCGGGCCGAACCATACAGCCATGAAGCTGAGGTTTTACTTAAACCAGATACTAAATGATTAACGACCCCTTTCACCCTGAAGACGCAATCGCGCGCGAGCGGGATTCGAATAAACGAAAACTGCTCGCGGTTGTTTGTGCGCTAGGCATCAGCGCAGTTCTCCTCGTCGGCTACGGCTACATCCGTAAGTATCACGCACAAAGAGTTATCGCTGAAAACACGCCTCCGCCGGTTGTCGAGAAGAAACCGCCGCAGGCCCACATCGTGATCGATGAGCCAACGTTGGAGAAAGGGATGACGACGATCGGCGGTGTCGTTAAGAACATTTCGAAGCAGGATTTGAGCAATCTTTCAGTTGTGATCGAGCTGCGCAGACGCAAAGACAGTGGTGTTGAAGAGAATCTACTGCCCGTGACGCCGGCTCAACTACAACCTGAGCAAGAGGGTTCGTATTCATTGAAAGTGTCAGCGCTGGAGTACGCTTCGATTCGCCTCGCGGGCTTGAAAGCTGATCCGCAGTCATCCTTAGTTGCCTACAGCTCATCACAGGGAAAGAAGCGAACACCGGAACGACTCGAGCCGAAGACGATCGTGGTCAAGCGCGGTGGGAAGCCAGGCGAGTTTATTAACTCACCCGACAATCCCGTACGCGTTCCGTAGTCTCCCACTTTAACGATTGAAGTTTTTGTTTAGGAGTCGGCGTGCCGATTGTTAAGGTGAACTCTGAGAGTCGAATGAGGAAAGTTTCAGTTACAACATCGATGCTTATGACGTTGATGTTTTGCGCGAGCATCGCTTTCTCTCAGGTTAAGTCTCCTCCGCCGGAGCCTTCTCCGACTCCGCCACTGCGCCCGCTTGATGGAACATTAAAGAACCCTGACGACACTCCGCTGACGACTTTCGAAGAGGAGATACGCGCGAAACGCGAGCTCCGGATTGCGGAAAAGGACTATCAGGAAAACCTGAATCGCGCGAAGGAGATTGGCGACATCGGCAAGGAATTTAAGGATTTCAAAGATAGTTCGTCTCTCGATCGCGACTGCGTCAAGAAGATCGAGCGCCTTGAAAAGCTGACGAAGAAAGTGCGCAGTGAAGCAGGTGGCGACGACGAAGAGATCACCATCACTCCTCGTCCGACCGATCTCACGTCTGCGATGAAACAGATCTCCGAAGCGAGTGAGCATTTATCGAAAGAAGTGCAGAACACGCCGCGCCGTGTCGTGTCAGCATCAGTAATCACCAGCGCTAATGTTTTACTTGAGCTGATCCGGTTAGCTCGAGGTTTCGTGCGTCCGCAGCCATAACTCATGTTCAGGACAATTCTCTTCCTACTCGCCTTCTTGTGCATCAACGTCGTCGTTGTCGTTGCTCAGGACGATGACGTGATTCGCACCGAAACCAATCTCGTGGTGCTCAACATCACCGTCACTGACAAAGCAGGACAATACGCTAAAGGATTGAAAGCGTCTGACTTCAAGGTCTTTGAAGATGGCGTTGAAGTAAAGCCAAACACGATCGCGAGCTTCTCGGTTCAGGAGTCGCCGTATGCGGCGGTGGTGTTGTTGGACAGCTCCGGCAGCATGGAAGCGCGATTCTCTTTGGCGCGCTCGGCGGCGATCAGGTTTCTCGATGGGTTGCGACCGGAAGATGTCGCAGCGGTCTATCGATTCGATTCGAAGGTTGAGCGTGTGCAGGAATTTTCCGGTGGGCGAGACCTCGCGCCGACGGCTTATGCGATTCATGCGAAGGGTATGACGACGCTGAACGATGCGATCGTCGAGGCGTCAAAGACCCTTGCTGATCGCACGGAGGTACGCAAAGCGATTGTTGTCTTATCGGATGGAATGGACACGTTTAGTAAAGCGTCGAGTGAGAAAGCCGTTGAGGCGGCGTTGGCTGTGGGCGCGAGTATTTACGCGGTTGATATGTCGAGTTTGGACGTGGGCGGAACAACGGGCCGGCAGAGTGCTGCTTCATTGAAAGGTTTTGCGGAGAAGACTGGGGGCAGATTCATCGCGACACCCGGTGGACCAGCGTTGCGTGATGCCTTTACAGGGATTGCTGACGAGCTCGGTCACCAGTACACGATCTCTTACCGGCCGTTGAATACGAAACACGATGGGAAGTGGCACACGCTCGAAGTGAAGCTCGTCTCGCACGATGATTTGACAGCCCGCACGCGTAAAGGATATCGAGCACCAAAATCTTAGACAGGATTTACAAGATTTTTCAGGATAAACATGTGAATCTTGAAAACATCTTGTAAATCCTGTCCTAACGTGACGTCTTGGTAAGCGCCTTCTCCCGGTGCCTTTCGAACGCGAGTTCAATCAATACTTCAAGTAAATTCTGAAACGGTAGCCCCGATGCCGCCCACATCTTAGGATAGCCCGACACCTCAGTCAGTCCGGGCATCGTATTCAACTCATTAATCACGAGCTCACCACCATCGCGTGGCAGGAAGAAATCAACGCGCGCCAATCCCGCCCCATCAACCGACTGAAAGGCACGTATCGCCATCCGCTGTATCTTCGTCGTCATCGACTTCGATAACGGCGCCGGTACGACAAAACTCACATTCCCGGTATTCGAATACTTCTCTGTGTAGTCGAGGAACCGCGCTGCTTCGTCATAAACCACGTACTCACCCGGCAGGCTCGCTTTCGGCTCATCATTCCCAAGCACCGCACACTCAATCTCACGCGCGACCAGCTCTTCCTCGACGATGATCTTCCGATCATACTCAGCCGCCAGATCGATCGCGTCACTCAACGACTTTTTATCCGTTGCGCGTGATACGCCAACCGACGATCCGAGATTCGCAGGCTTAACGAAACACGGCAGGCCGATCTCGCTCGTCACTTTACGTATTACTTTAGCTGGATCGCTTCGCCATTGAGATCTTAGAAACCAAACGTGCTTGCATATCGGCAGCCCCGCCTGCACAAACAGCGACTTCATCGCCACCTTATCCATGCCGCACGCAGACGCGAGTACGCCGCAACCGACATAAGGCACATCTGCCATCTCAAGTAATCCTTGAAGCGTGCCGTCCTCACCGAATGGTCCATGCAACGCCGGGAAGACAACGTCGAGCTTCAGATCTTTGTGCGAAGGATCGGGAAGCATTGCGATGTCTGCGGTCGCGGTGTGAGTTTGCGAAGGTAACAACGAGTGAACTACGGCCGGAAGGAGTTGGGCCGAGTGCGCCGGGGCAAGCCACTTCCCTTCTTTCGTGATGGCAATCGGAACTACGTCAAACTTTTTCCGATCGATGGCTTCAACGATCGCTTGCGCTGACCTGATCGAAACCTCGTGTTCACCTGAACGCCCGCCGAAGATCACTCCGACGCGAAGTTTTTTGGGCACTCTTATTAGTCCTTTTAGAGAATTGTCTTGCCTAATGCGGAAAGAAGCAGCTCGACACCGAGCTCAGCAGTCTTGTTGTTTACGTCGAGCGCGGTATTGATCTCGACGATCTCGAGCGAGCGCATGCCGCCTGCCTCGGCGATCTTCTCCATGCCGAGATGCGCTTCACGATACGTCAGCCCGCCGCGCACGAGTGTGCCTGATCCGGGCGCGTCACCTGGATCGAGAACGTCGACATCGAACGTGACTCCATAACCAGCCGTGCCGCGCGATGCGATCTTGATCGCATCATCCATAACGTCTTTCATGCCTCGCTCGTCGATCTCACGCATCGTGAAGAAACGAACGCCCAGCTTCTTGATCATCTCTCTTTCACCGGGATCGATGTCACGCGCGCCGACGTGCGCACACAGTTTCGGATCGAGTTTTGGTGCGAAGCCGGCGACATTCGTGAGCTCCGGCGTGCCGTAGCCGAGCAGCGCGGCGAGAGGCATGCCGTGAATGTTGCCAGAAGGCGTAGTTTCGGGTGTGTTCATGTCGGCATGCGCGTCGAACCAGATCAGACCGAGCGTCTCGTTTTGTTTTTTGTAGTAAGAGGCCGCGCCGGCGAATGATCCGATAGCGATTGAGTGATCGCCGCCGAGGATTAACGGCAGTTGATTGGCTTTAAGTATTTCTTCAACTTCAGTCGCTAACTGCTCGCAGGCGTTACTGATCTCACGAACGTATTTGAGTTTATCATCGGCCTCAGGCATTGACTGAGGTCGTTCGAGACGCATGTCGCCGAGATCGTGAACTGAATAACCGAGACGTGCGATGCGCTCGGTTATACGCGCGACGCGCAGCGCTGCGGGACCGATATCAACGCCGGCCATGCTCGCACCATAGCCAAGCGGCACGCCGAGAATGCTTAAAGATCTTTTTACTTCCGTGGACATCAGCCACCTAAATTGAGGTTGAATCCACCACCGCCGCTACCCTGGCTCGGGAAGAATGGCTTCAAGAGTCCCGCGAGCGCCGCCAGATTTCGCGTCTGAATCAACAACTCACCCGGCCCGGTAAATTCCGCGACGATGCCTTCGCCACTCATCATGCTGCGGAAGAATCCCGACGCCGCTTTGCGCAGCGTGTACTGCGTCGTTCCTTCCCACGCGACGAGATGTCCGGTATCAACGACGTAACGCTCACCCGGTTGCAGTCGTTTGCGATGAATCGCGCCGAAAGAAGAGACGAGCAGAAGACCCTGTCCCTGCACCATCAACACAAACAATCCTTCGCCAGCGAAGAATGATTTAGCGCCGCCCCATTTCGTATCGACCGTGAGGCTCGCATCACCCGCGAGATAGGAGCTTGACTGCACGAAGAATGGCGAACCCGTGAGCTCAATCGCAGCGATATCGCCCGGTGCGCCGGGCGCGAGCGTGACTTCGCCTGGTCCACCGCGCGCAGTAAACGTCGAGATGAATGCTGACTCACCGCCCGCCGCGCGTTTGATCGCGCCGAACAGGCCGCCCTTCATCTGTGATTGAAGTTCTACATTAGCTGACATCGAAACCATCGCGCCCGATTCAGCCTGGATTGACTGTTCCGCCTGCAGGCGAAGCACCGCGAGCGAGAACGACGGTTGATGTAAAACCTCATAGTCGTAACCACGTCCACTGCCGCGCGAGTCCTCATCGATCTGAATCCCGCCGCGCCCGATCGGCTGCGTTTGCGCCGGCGTCAGTCGCTGCCCACACGCCCCGCAGAACGTCGATCCTTCAAGTAACTGCGCCCCACACTTCGGACAAGTCATAAATTACAACTCCAATCCATAGACAGGATTTACAAGATTTTTCAGGATTTACATGTAAATCTTGTCTAATCTTGTAAATCCTGTCTAAACTGTCTTAAGGCCGGATGCGGTACAACATTCTGGGAAACGGTATCGTCTCGCGAATGTGCTCGATACCACACATCCACGCCGTACAACGCTCAATCCCCATCCCAAACCCGCCATGCGGCACGCTGCCATACCGTCGCAAGTCGAGATACCACTCAAACGCTTCCTGCGGCAATTGATGCAACGCGATCTGCTCTTTCAAAAAGTCGAGCGACGTCGCACGCTCACCACCGCCAATCACTTCGCCATAACCTTCCGGCGCCAACACGTCGACACCGAGCGCCAGCTCCGGTCGTTCCGGATCGCGCGCCATGTAAAACGCCTTCACTTCAGCCGGATAGTGATGCACCATCACCGGCTTATCAAACTGGCTCGAGATGTACGTCTCATCAGGCGATCCGAAATCACCACCCCACTCAAACTTCGTCTCCAGCGCGCCCTTCTCGAATCCTTCGTGCAGGATCTTCACCGCATCATCGTAATGAACACGCGGAAACGACGGCACGATCGCTTCCAGTTTAGAAGTATCACGCTCGAGCACTTTCAACTCTTCACTTCTCTGATCGAGCACGCGCGCTGCGATGTAAGACAAAAACCGCTCCGACAAACTCATCACATCATCGAGCGTCGCATACGACATCTCAGGCTCGACCATCCAGAACTCAGTCAGGTGCCTGCGCGTTTTTGATTTCTCCGCGCGGAACGTCGGACCGAAACAGTAAACTTTGCCGAAAGCAGCCGCTGTCGCTTCGTTGTAAAGCTGGCCGGACTGCGTGAGATACGCTTTTTCACCATCGAAATAATCGACTTCGAACAGCCTCGTCGTGCCTTCGCACGCCGCGGGTGTGAAGATCGGCGAATCCATGAGCGTAAAGCCATCGTTGTCGAGAAAATCCCGAACCGCTTTAACAACAGTGTGACGAACCTTCAGCACCGCATGTTGGCGACGCGAGCGCAGCCAAAGATGCCTGTGATCCATCAGAAACTCCGTCCCGTGCTCTTTCGGAGTGATGGGATAATCGTGTACCTCTTGCAGCACTTCAGCATCGATGACGTCGATTTCGTAGCCACCGGGCGCGCGACTGTCAGCGCGTACTGTGCCTTTGATCATTAACGCCGATTCCTGGCCGAGTCCCTTGATCTGTTCCCATAGCTCGGGCGAGATCGTGCTCTTCACCACGACGCACTGGACCACACCGGTGCCGTCGCGCAGTTGCGGAAAGGCGATCTTGCCGCTCGAGCGCAGGTTATAAAGCCATCCTTTAAGGACTACTTCAGCACCGACGTGGTTTGAAAGTTGGTTGATGTAGGTGTGCTTATCGGAAGCAATTTCGTGTAATTGAGTTGTCATTGAGAAACCGAGCGTGCAAATCAGTTGATACGTTCCTTTAACATCCGGCGTAGTGTGGGGAATCTTTCAAGCCATTCAGCGGCCTGCAAAACGATTTCGAGTGTGGGGTGAATGAAGTGCTCGTAGACCGCGCCTCTGCCGCAGACTGCCGTCTGGTAAGAGAAGGTTCCGGTGGCTTTCAAGCCGCGCTGAATCGTCATCAGTCTAAACTCGAGGGCAAAGTCGTCCGGGTCGATCGCGCCGAGGCCGAGCAGGCGACGCTGTTCGAGAAAGAACAGCCGGTAGCTGCGCAATTCAGCGAGCGACGGCGGGCACGGTTGGCGATCGAGCAGGAATGAAACGAGATCGTAGCTCGCCGGACCCATGCGCGCGTCCTGGTGGTCAACCACACGGAGGCGATTCTTTTGGTCGATCATCAGGTTCGACGCGTGATAGTCGCGATGACAAAGCACGCGTGGCGCGGCTGCAAGCTCAGCGGCGATATCGTTCAGCTCTGCTTTCAGTTCTGCGACCTCCGCATGGCGCAAACTCTCGCCGCGCAGGCTGCCGAAGTAGTGATCGAAGAAGAAGTCGAGCTCCCAGGAAAGTTTTGCTTCGTCAAACGCAAGCCGGCTCGCAATCGACTGTGTCTCGTAAGCGCGATCGGTGGCCTTTTGAATCTTCGCGATCAGCGCGATGGCTTTTTCCTTGTACTCGTCGCAGAGCTCTTCGTCGTCGTAAATCTGAAACAACTGCCGGTCGCCGAGATCCTCCTGCACGATGATGCCTGCATTGCCGGCGACTGCGTAGATCTCCGGCACCGGAATGTCGCAGTCGAGAAAGAGGCGCGTAACGTCGAGATAAGGATGAAATTCGGGGTCGAACGGCTCCGGATACACCGCGGCGATGGCGGTGCCCTTTGTCCAGCGGAAACGGAAATAGTTTCGGGTCGAGGCGTCGGGTGTAAGCGCGATGACTTCCGAACTTGCGATTCCTTGCTCAGTGATGAACCTCGCAAGTCGATCTGACGCGGAGGATTCAAATACGTTGGAAATCACCGGTTTTGGAGCACTCATTATGTAGTTGGTCGAAAAGGCAAACGCCAGGTTGCCGCGCGATTGTATCACAGTGGAACGATAAAGCTTTCACCCTGAAAATGTCCGGGAAGCGACTTTTCCGGCGGCTTTTTGCCTTCTACCAGCGTTCTTGGAACGACCACGGCATTCTCGATCACTTCGTCATCGCCGATCTTCACGTTGTCAGCGAGCACCGCCCGGTTAACACGGGCACCAGCGCCGATCTCGACGTTGTCCCAAACCACGGAGTCGTTGATTGTCGCAGATGCTGCGATCCTCGAGTTCGCACCCGCGACGAAGCTTTTCCCTTCCTCTTTCAACAATTCGACACTGATGTCCAGGTAGCGCTTCAACGTCGAGAGTTCCCGCCACTTCCCCGACGCTACATGCGCGGCCACGATCTCGCCCTTCGCAATCGCCTGCGGGTAAACGTGGGTCACCGAATCTGAAAAAACACCGCGCGGAATATATTCGAGGATACGAGGCTCGAGTATGTGAATGCCGGTGAACATCAGCGGCGCCTCGCCACCGCCATCCGCGACGGGCATGCCGGCAAATCTCGTAATGCGACCCGCTTCTGTCTCAACCACACTAAAGCGCTCGCGCCGGGCGTTCGGGAGCAGAACGAGTGTCGCGATGGCGTTTGCTTTTCGATGTGTCTCGATGGCCGCCTTGAGATCGATATCAGTGATGATCTTTCCGTTGACGACGACGAACGTGTCGTGTTCGAAAAATGAGCGCGTGTTGTCGAGCGCGCCGCTCGTGCCGAGTATCACCGGCTCTTCAACGTAATGAAGCTTCACCCCGAAGCGACTGCCATCGCCGAGCGCTCGTCTTACAGACTCCGGACGATGATGCAGGTTCACCACGATCTCATCGATGCCATAGCCTGCGAGATATTCGGCGACATAGCCGACAAGCGGCTTTCCCAGGATCGGTATGGCGGGTTTGGTGCGGTCTTCGGTGAGTGGCCAAAGGCGTGTGCCGTAGCCGGCAGAAAGAACAATCGCGCGCATCGGAAGTCATTCTATCGAAAAAGTTCTTTTCCCCGGCTGAAACTTTTTCCGTTTGGGCTGCATTGTAATTAAAGAATAAACACGGCGAGAGCTGATCAGTGCTCTCGTCCTTTCCCCGTGGAGGTAAAACTGATGGTTAGAAAGCTCTTGATCGTTGTTTTTGTTTTGGGTCTGTCGGTGAGCGGTATTGCCCAGAAGCTCACGAACGATGCCAATACCACTGTTTATGTAACTAAAACTAAGCTCAAAGTCCGTGACAATCCCCCTGTAAAGGGACTCATCCTGGTAAGTAGTCCAGGCAAAGAGATCTCCGAGCTAGAAAAGAATGCCGAAGTAATCGTGCTGGAGAAGCGAGTAATCGAGTCGGCTTTCAGCAAAACCATCTGGATCAGGATTAAAGAAGTCAACTCGGACAAAGCGGGCTGGATTTACTGGGGTGATGACGACAACAAGTCAGTCAACCTCACCGAGAAGGGAGCTAAATAACATGGAACCGAATTACTCACTAATAAATACCGTGCTGCTAGTCCTTCCTTTCGGTGCCTACTACCTTGGGATCCTGATTCGACGATATGCGTTGCCGGGTGAAACCACTTCTACACTCGTCGCCCAGTTTCTACTTGGAATTCCCATGTCGATAGCGGTGGTCACAGCTATCCTCGCGACCGTGAAACCCAATACCGCGAACGCTCTGGGTTATCTGTCGACGCTGGGGATAATCATGGAACACGGAATGGTGTTGAATGAAGCGGTCATTTCACGTCTGAAGGATCGCGCCGGGCAACCAGTGCCGGTCACGGTGAACTGAGTCTACGAGGCCTTGGAGGCGTCGCGCATCACGAGATCGAAAGTCCCAGGTGCGACTTTGCGAAACCTGGTATTGCGATTGAGTGAGACCGCGACGCTGATGGTCGGATTCTGACCGGTGAACTTGAAGCCACCTTCGAGGAGCCGGTTGTAGAGCTCGTTGACGTGTAGTGGTCCACCTTCCTCGCGAAGCAGAAGCGTCACGGCTTGCGGGATCGTGCGGTCCATGAAACGGTCGCTAAGTGCTTCAACGTTGTTGCGGACTGTCGGGACTGGTGGGCGACGCTCGACCGGAACCTGCTGGCGCAATGGCGGCTGCGACTGGCGCATCGCCGCTTCCAGCTCAGCATCCGACGGCAGTCCGAGATTGATGTTTCCCGACGCCAGCACGGAGGAAAGCAGGCGATAGATCGCGGCCTCTGTTTGGCTGGCAAGCGTGTCCATCTCGGCGAGCTCGGCGCGAACGCTGTCAGCCTCTGCCTCGAGTTCGCGCAGCCGTGCAGCCAAATGCATCCTCGCCGCGCGCGACTGTCGCAGGCTCTGTTCCAGACGTGAGAGCAGGTTCTCGCTCATCAGGCGGTGATTCTAAGGGGTGTTAGACAGGATTTACAAGATTTTTCATGATTACAAGATTATCTTGTCAATCCTGAAATCTTGTAAATCCTGTCTAAAACTACCGATCCCGTTCGAGAATGTAAGTTGGAAGAGCGCGTAACGAGTCGCTGTATTCGGAGTCGGGCAGAATTTCCAGGGCCGTGCAGGCGCTTTCAGCATATTCATTTGCCCGCGCCTGTGCTTGTTCCAAGGCGCCGCTGCGCACGATTGCGTCGAGGAGATCCTGTGGTTTGACGCTGCTGTACTTCCCTTCACTTAGCACGGTTTTGATCATCTCGCGCGCGTTCGATTCCGTGTCGCGCAAGTAAATCAACGGCAAAGTGACTTTCCCGCCGAGCAGATCCGCGCCCGCGGCTTTGCCCAACGCTTCCTCACTCGAAGTGAAATCGAGTAGATCATCGATTAGCTGAAACGCTGTGCCGAGGTTGAGCCCGTAATCACGCAAGGCCGTTTGTTGTTGTTCACTCGCGCCACCGAGTATCGCTCCAATCTCGCAACTCGCACTGAACAAATACGCCGTCTTACGCTTCAGCACATCGAAGTACTGCGCTTCCGACACATCCGCTTCGCCCAGCAGCGTCAACTGCAAAATCTCTCCCTCGGTCATCTTGCGCGTGACGCTGGTCAGTATGTCGAGTACCGGTAGCGATCGTTCAGCCAGACTCGTCTCGAACGCCGACATGTAAAGCCAGTCGCCCATCAGCACTGCTGTCTCGTTTCCATAAAGCGCGTTGACGGTGGGCCGTTTGCGGCGCGTGTCGGCCTTGTCGATGATGTCGTCATGGACGAGGGTGGCCGTGTGCAGGAACTCCATCACGGTCGCCATGCGAATCGAGTTGTAACGCGAGCCGTCGCCACCGACTGCATAGTTTGAAAGGATCGTGAGCGCGGGTCGCACACGTTTTCCGCCCGACGCACGGAGGTACTCGCCGAGATAGTCGATCACCTGCACGTTGGAACGCGCCTGGCGTTCGAATTCAAGCTCGACTTGCATCAACTCGTTGGCGATGACGCTGAAGATGCGGCGCGCTGAAATCCTTGCCTCTTCGTCGAGCGCGATGGTGTTGCCTGACGTAGTCATTCAGTTTGAGCGATAGTTTGTAAACTGGATGTGAATGCCGAAGTCTTTATCCTTCAGCTTGGCGATAATGTCCTGAAGCGTGTCGCGATCGCGGCCGGACACGCGCACGATGTCACCCTGAATGGAAGCCTGGACCTTTGCTTTACTGTCCTTG